>Ga0075467_10003460_pt1 | contig 12125 bp, 13 predicted proteins | sample DEB08_DNA_9_FD_75067 | JGI IMG/M metagenome (GOLD analysis project Ga0075467, IMG submission 75067) | Aqueous microbial communities from the Delaware River and Bay under freshwater to marine salinity gradient to study organic matter... | ecosystem: Environmental > Aquatic > Marine > Coastal ...
ACTGCGGGTCGGCGTTCTCAAAGGCAATAGTTTTAAGCTCATATTACGCAATTTAAGACCTAATATTGACCATGATACCGAGTTTGACACCGAACCATTTAGCAAAGCACTAACGCAAAGGCTCGATCTTATCAAACAGTACGGGGCACCCAACTATTATGGTAGCCAGCGTTTCGGTGAAATACGCATCTCAACCAACGCACTGGAGCCAACACACTCAGAACTAGCAACAAACGCCCAGAATTTACGCCAAGGCGGTAACCTTGCCTTAGCTGAAAAACTAATAAATGGCGAAGTTATTCGTAACCGCAACAAGCGCTCTATGGCGATTTCGGCATTGCGAAGTTGGTTTTTCAATGAGATTATTCATGAACGCATAGAGCAGCAACGTTTTCATAAAGCGCTGCTCGGTGACGCAATGCAGCTCAGTGGGTCAAACAGCTTTTTTGTGTTCGAAGATGAAGCTGAGCAAGCCATCATACTGAAGCGCTTAGCTGAGTTTGATATAAATATTACTGCCCCACTTTGGGGAGATGGTAAGCTACATACAAGCAAAGCAGCCAAGAAATTAGAACTCACCCGGGCGGAGCAATTCCCTGACATAATACAAACATTAAATGCACTAGGCTTAAAACAAGAAAGAAGAGCCATTAGAATTATTCCACAAGATTTCACATGGCAAATAGAAGATAATGCGCTCAAGATGCAGTTTTCACTTCCCGCCGGCTGTTTTGCTACTTCAATTGTGAGAGAGCTATTAAATGTTTAAACTTATGGCGAAGCAACTACGCTTACTGATAGGCATGACAATAGTGTTAGATAATGAGTTTTTTATTTGGACGAGCTATGAGTAGAAACAAGGACTGTGATGCTGCAGTTAACAATGACTGGCCTGTCATGCCATTACGTTAAAACACAACGGCATGCGAGAGAGAAAGCAAAATGAGTGTTTGCTTACATACCAAAGAAACGATGAAGTAGGAATAGAAATGGCAATATCATCACGCAAAGGCCTTCAGCTTGCGCAATTATTAGAACAAGAAGGCGTTATGGACAATAGGGTTTTAAATGCTATTGCAAAAACACCTCGTGAAATTTTTATTCCGGACGCGCTTAAGCACAAAGCTTATCAAAATACCGCCCTCCCTATTGGTCAAGGGCAGACTATATCGCAACCGTATATTGTGGCAAAAATGACAGAGTTATTGCTAAATGCACCGGTGCCTCCTAAAAAAATATTAGAAATTGGCACAGGCTCTGGTTATCAAACGGCTATTTTAGCGGGTATTTTTGAGCGCATCTATTCTGTAGAACGCATCAAGGCATTGCAGTTTCAAGCCAAACGGCGTATGAATCAACTCGACTTCCATAATATTTCCATGAAGCATGGTGACGGTTGGCAGGGTTGGCAAAGTAAAGCCCCCTTCGACGGGATTATTGTAACTGCAGCCGCTGCGCAATTACCACAGGCATTGCTAGACCAACTAAACGATGGTGGCCGCTTAATTATTCCGGTCGGCGACGAACAACAAAGCTTGAAATGTATTGATCGCCAAGGAGAAGAATTCATCGAAAAGACCATTGAGTCTGTTCGATTCGTGCCGCTAGTGGCAGGTGATTTACTGTGAGAATATTTGAGACCCTCTACACGCTTTGCCTAAAATGGGCGCAACATAAGGATGCCGAAAAGTATCTGGCAGGACTGAGCTGTGCTGAGTCCATGTTTTTTCCTGTTCCACCAGATGTGATGCTAGCGCCCATGGCCTTGAGTCAGCCTGAAAAAGCCTGGCGCTTCGCCTTGATCACAACAGTATCCTCGGTTATTGGCGGTGTTCTAGGATATGTTTTAGGTTATTTCGCATTCGAATCGTTTATTCAGCCCTTAGTAGTAGAAATGGGCTACCAAAATAAACTAAGCCAGGCCACGCTTTGGTTCGAGGAATATGGTGTGTGGGTAGTATTCTTAGCAGGATTCTCTCCAATTCCATACAAAGTATTCACTATCAGCGCAGGCTTCCTGCAAATGGCCTTATTGCCTTTTATCGTTGCTTCAACGATCGGTAGAGGCTTGCGCTTCTTTCTAGTCGCGGCGCTAATGAAATACGGTGGCCAGATGATGGAAGCAAAACTAAGAAAATATATAGAAATAATCGGCTGGAGCACTGTCGCGGCCGCGATTCTGGTCTATTTGATATTTAGGTAATAAAAACATGTTTTGCTCGGTCAAATATAAGCTATTGTTTATTATAAAAATGTTGGCCGCAACCTTATGTTTTATCCTTATTTTTTCCTGCAGCGGACGGTCAAACCCTGCGCCCGTTATTTCGTTAAATACCATAATTGCACAGCAAAATATCCTGACGGAAATAGAGGGTGAAACCTATACAGTGCAGAAAGGCGACACGCTATTTGCAGTCGCATTTTACAGTGGTAATGATTACAGAGATATCGCCGAACTTAATAATATACGCCCACCCTACAACATCTTTCCGGGCCAAACATTAACCTTAACTTCCGCTACCACTATAAATAATTATACTGAAAACAAAGGGCTAAAAGAAAACCCAGTTTTATCGACTAAAGTTGTAGTTGACCCATCGAAACCACAAGCGTATGGTAGAAATGAAAAAAAAATCCATCGGCAAATATCAAAACATAAAACCGAAAAATCGAATAAGCTTGACTTGCGCGTTGATTGGATTTGGCCTGCATCAGGTAAGTCAACTTCAGCAGTCGTTGGCAGTGATGGCACTAATCGTGGGGTTGATATAAAAGGTGATTTGTATTCCCCAATATTTGCAGCAGCAAATGGCAAAGTGGTTTATGCTGGTAACGCGCTAAAAGGATATGGAAATCTAGTTATTATCAAACATGATAATAACTTATTAAGCGCATACGCGCACAACGATACGATCTTAGTTGGTGAACAAAGTTATGTTAAACAAGGACAAAAGATTGCAACCATGGGACGCACTGGCTCTAGCGAAGTTATGCTACATTTTGAAATTCGGCGCAAAGGGAAGTCGCTCGATCCCCTCAGTTTCTTACCCAAAGATTAAATACCTAATGGGCTTATCCTTCATCGGATCTGTTTTCCAGCCTATCACTGAATTAACGCAAAAAAGCTAATAGGTGATACTCAATGTCCATAGAATTCATTGGCAACACAAAAAAACATAAGACAAGCATAGATGCTGAAGATATAAGTACTAAGCAGCTAGACGCTACTCAAATGTATTTAGGCGAAATTGGCTTCTCTCCTCTCCTAACCGCAGAAGAAGAAGTCATGTTCTCGCGTGAAGCGTTGAAAGGTAATGAGAAAGCTCGTGAACGAATGATCGTGAGTAATCTTCGTCTCGTTGTTAAAATTGCTCGCCGCTATAATAACAGAGGCTTAGCACTCCTGGATTTAATTGAAGAGGGCAACATAGGTCTCATTCGTGCCGTTGAAAAGTTTGATCCAGAGCGTGGTTTTCGTTTTTCAACGTACGCCACTTGGTGGATACGACAAACCATTGAACGTGCGTTAATGAATCAAACAAGAACGATACGCTTACCCATTCATATCGTAAAAGAACTCAATCTTTATTTACGAACAGCGCGAAAGCTCTCGCAAGAGCTTGATCATGAGCCCACTGCTGAAGAAATTGCTGAGGCAACCGGTGAGCCAATTACCAGTGTTCAAAAAATGCTTAAGTTAAACGAGCGCGTCAATTCTGTTGATACCCATATTGGCGGAGATGAAGAGAACAAAGCGTTGCTTGATATCATTGCAGATGAGCAAGGTACAGGGCCAGAAAATCAACTGCAAACCAATGACATGAAGCTTAACATTATCAGATGGTTGCAAGAGCTTAACCCAAAACAAAGAGAAGTACTCGCAAGAAGATTCGGTTTATTAGGCCACGAGCCCGCTACACTGGAAGATGTGGGTGTAGAAATAGGCTTGACGAGAGAGCGGGTGCGGCAAATACAGGTTGAAGCTTTGAAGCGCTTGAAAGAAATTATGCGTCACGATGGTCTCGATATAGCATCATTATTTGCTTATGAAGGATGATTGTTTCAAAAAAATGAACGAAGCTGCTGCGGGTGGCGCATGCGTTACTGGTGTGCTACTCAAAAAATTATACACGCTCGAGCGTAACAAAAGTATAATTGTATGGGTTTTTATCATCTTTTTGATGAGTCTCGCGAACAAGTTCCCGCCAGTTATCTTGTGACTCGTAATCTGGGAATTGCGTATCGCCATCAACGTTTAAATCGATGAAGGTCAGATAAAGTCGCTGTGCTTGTGAAAGCATCGACTGATAAATACTCCCTCCACCAATGATCATAACTTCATCAAAAGCAGCAGCCTCAAGCATGGCTGCTTCGATAGAATTAACAACTGTTGCATCATCAAGTGAGTACGACGTGTTGGTAGTAATAACAATATTTGGCCGACCGGGAAGCGCCTTTCCAATCGACTCATATGTTCTTCTACCCATTAGCACAGGCTTGCCCATAGTGGTGGCCTTAAAGTGCTTTAAATCAGCAGGTAAGTGCCACGGCATGTCATTGTCAGCACCAATTATGCGATCATTCGCCATGGCGGCAATCATTGAAATCATTTTTGGTAAATAACCTCAACGTCGTAATCGTCATCATCCCAATCATCATCATCGTAGTCATCATCAGGTGCATCATCATTTTGATGCTCAGCAATGACTTGCTCGTGATAGGTATCCCACTTAAACGCGGTTTCTTCTTCTTTGTTAAACATTTCTTCTTCAGGAGGAAGAGAGTCAATAAATTCCATAATGTCTTGGCAAAGTAAGTCGACATTCAGCTTTTGGAAGGCAGAAATTTTATAGTAGTCTGCTTCCCAACCGAGTCGAGAAGCAATGTCAGCACACAACGCATCCGCTTCGTCTTCCAACATTAAATCGATTTTGTTAAACACCAACCAGCGCGGTTTTGCAGCTAGCTTTGGGCTATATTTGTCAAGTTCGTTGTCAATGGTTAACACATTTTCGACAGGATCTGAGCCGTCCACAGGCATGATATCGACTAAATGAATTAATACTCTACAGCGCTCAAGATGTCGCAAGAATTGGATACCTAGACCAGCACCGTCTGAAGCACCTTCAATCAAACCTGGAATGTCGGCAATGACAAAACTTGCCTGCGTATCAAGACGAACAACACCTAAGTTAGGAACCAGGGTGGTAAATGGGTAGTCAGCGACTTTGGGTGTAGCGGCAGAAACTGAGCGAATAAAGGTCGACTTTCCAGCATTGGGCATGCCCAACATACCAACGTCCGCAAGCAACATAAGCTCCAAAGAAAGTTTGCGTATTTCGCCTGGTGTGCCATTTGATTTAATGTATGGCGCTCTGTTCGTGCTGCTCTTGAATCGAGCGTTACCTAAACCGTGATAACCTCCTTGCGCGACTTTCATGCGCTGACCGTGTTTGACCAAATCACCTAAAAGCTCACCAGTCTCGGTGTCTGTTGCACGTGTACCAACTGGCACTGGCAATATTAGGTCTTCACCACCGCGCCCGGTACAATCAGCACCTTGTCCATTGGTACCGCGCTGGGCACGATGAAAGCGTTCAAAACGATAATCAATTAGGGTATTTAAGTTTTCGTTGGCTTCAAGATAAACGCTACCGCCATCCCCACCGTCACCACCATCGGGCCCGCCTTTAGGTATGTATTTCTCGCGTCTGAATCCAATAACGCCGTTCCCACCGTCACCAGCTTCTACGCGTATTTCTGCTTCATCAACAAACTTCATATCTTTTCTCTAAACCTGTGGTTGGTGCATGTCAGCATGTTCAATACATTGCCTTCATACGAAATTACGTACTAAGTATAGCAGTTTTTGCTCAAGTGGTAACTGGACTTTAAACCCGTTTTAAACTCTAAACAATTCAGATCTTTACAGTCGGCTCTGTTAAATAAAATGGTCAACACATTGCTGAAAAGTAAAGCCTCAGAGCCTGTGTATGCAAACCATCCATAAAAAAGCAACACACAAAAAACCCCGCTGATAGCGGGGTTTCCGTTATGCTGTAGACCGAGTTACTCAGCGATAATGCTGACGAATCTGCGGTTTTTTGGGCCTTTGATGTCGAACTGTACTTTACCCGCTGACAAAGCGAATAGAGTATGGTCTTTACCAATACCCATGTTGTCTCCAGGATGGAATTTAGTTCCACGCTGGCGAACAATGATATTACCTGCTAATACAGATTGACCGCCGTAGCGCTTAACGCCAAGACGTTTACTTTCTGAATCGCGACCGTTTTTGGTACTACCACCAGCCTTTTTATGTGCCATGAGTTAGCGCTCCTATTATGCGTTGATTGCAGTGATTTTCACTTCTGTGAACCACTGGCGATGTCCCATCTGCTTGCGACTATGCTTACGTCGACGGAACTTAACTACTTTGATTTTTTCGCCACGACCGTGAGTAACGATCTCAGCTGTAACTTTACCACCAGCAACATAAGGCGTTCCGATTTTTACGTCTTCGCCATTGCTGATCATCAAGATATTATCGAATTCAATTGACTCACCAGGAGCCACTTCAATCTTCTCAAGACGAACGGTTTGACCTTCGGCCACACGGTGTTGTTTACCACCACTTTGGAAAACCGCGTACATATATTTCTCCGCTCTGCGCATACAAGCGCTTTTATTCAAAAAACAGGGCGCGAATTGTACGTTATGGATTGTAATCTATCAAGCATAAAACTGAATTTTATTTGGACATACTTCAATTAGTTTTAAAAGGCCCCAGAAAACACGTTTAATGCGGCTTATTTGCATCTCATTTGTGCACTGCATTATAGATTAATGTACAATAACGCGCATTAATTAGATCGCTTTATTACAGGGCATCACCGAGTTCAATATGAATTTAGAAAGTATTCAAACACTTTCTGCAGCAGACATGCAGGCAGTGAATAAACTAATACAAACGCAAGTTGATTCAGACGTTGCCCTGATTAACCAGCTTGGTTTTTATATCGTTAACAGCGGTGGCAAGCGCTTACGCCCCTTGTTAACTGTGTTAGCTGCTCGTGCGCTTGGTGTAAAGAACGAAGAGCATCATACGCTAGCTGCCATCATTGAGTTTATTCACACGGCGACTCTCCTGCACGACGATGTTGTCGACGAGTCGACAATGCGACGCGGGCGAGAAACTGCTAACGCGGTTTTTGGTAATCAAGCGAGTGTATTAGTGGGTGACTTTTTATACTCACGCGCTTTTCAAATGATGGTTAGTTTGAAACGCATGAAAGTGATGGATATTTTATCTGACGCAACCAATAGAATTGCGCAAGGTGAAGTTATGCAATTAATGAATTGCAATGACCCCGATACCACTGAAGCAAGCTACCTAGAGGTCATATACAGCAAAACTGCTCGATTATTTGAGGCAGCAACTCAGCTTGCTGCCATATTAACTGATCAAAGTAGTGCCATTGAATCTGCTATGCAGGCTTATGGGAAGCATCTAGGTACCGCTTTTCAACTTATCGATGATGTCCTCGACTATACTGCTGAAGCGGATGACATGGGTAAGAATGCCGGGGACGATTTGGCTGAGGGCAAACCGACTTTGCCACTCCTACATGCCATGTGGCATTGCGGTAAAGATGATGCAAAACTCATACGAGATGCCATTGAAAATGCGAACGGCATGCCTCATTTTGGGCACATATTAAAAGTGATGCAAAGCACAGGGTCATTAGCTTACACGCAAGAATGTGCTGAAATTGAAGCGCAAAAAGCGAAAGATGCATTACACATTATCCCAGACAGCAAATTTAAAGAAGCCTTAATGGGTTTAGCTGATTTATCGGTTAATAGAAACCACTAATGATTGCAACTATGTTATCTATTTTCAGTAATCATATGTTCCGATACAAATTGAATTATGCTCGCATTAAACAATTAGGGGCTAACATTTTGATGTGATGGCCTCCCCCCACATACGGCATCAATGTGCCATGATTGAGTTTGACAAAACAATCAAAACGGGAGAAGACCACCACATCAGAATGCAAATAGCCCAATTAAGGCTCGAGCTAGCAAGATTAGTCGCTAACTAGGCCTAGTTCTCTCGTCATATTCTCATTGCGTTCACGATGCACAATAATATTGTCTTCGATGCGGATACCGCCAAACGGTCGAAATTCGTCAACTACGTTCCAATTGATAAATTTCGATTGCTCCGATCCCTTCAACTTAGCGAGAAGACTATCAATAAAATATAAGCCAGGCTCAATAGTAAACACTTGTCGGGCTTCAATAGTGCGAGTGCAACGCAAAAATGGATGTGCTTCTGGTGGTGGGTTAAGAGTACCTCGATCATCTCTGACGTGTCCGCCAACATCATGCACTTGAAGACCTAAAAAATGACCAACACCATGCGGGAAGAAGGTACTCACTATGCCACTCTCTATACAATCCTGTTGCGACAAATTGACGACACCAAAATCATGTAATATTTGCGCGATACCAGCATATGCAGCTAGGTGAATATCGACATAACTTAAGCCTGGCTTCATTTGCTCAGCTAGCTTAATAGTTAAGGTATCGACGGCTTTAATGAGATCAGAAAATTCGTGTTCTTTCGCACAGTATGTGCGTGTAATATCTGCTGCGTAGCCATGATAACTTGCGCCCGCGTCTATGAGAAATGTTCGAAAGTCGGATGGTGCAACAGAGTTTGTTTGCATGTAATGCAGTATCGCGGCATTTTCATTTAACGCCACAATATTATTGTAAGGAACGTCATTGTGGCCCTGTCTTGCTGCGCGCAAATAGGTACTGTTAATGTCAAATTCACTCTCTTCATCGAAGAAAGATGCACTCGCAGCTCTGTGCGCGCCAACAGCGATTGTATTGGCTTGGCGCATACACTCTAGTTCATATTCAGTTTTGTACGCTCGCTGCCAATGCAGATAGTTGAGAACACGATCCGGATTCACCAATTCAAATCCAAGCGCTTTAGCAACTTCAATGTATTCGCCCACGTAAGCGTATTTCACTTTGTCGTAGGGAAGATGTTTTTCTACGGCATTAGCTTGCTTTAAATACACAATATCAAAATGTTCCACCCAAAACTCGGTCGGCTCGGGAGGCACCTTATGCCAAAAATCTTCTGGACGGTAAAAAATCAGTTTGGGTTTATCAGTGCCATTAACGACTAACCAGCAGCAAGGATTATCGACAACCGGAAGCCACGCTTTAAATTGGGGATTCACTTTATATGGGTAATAATTATCATCTAAGAACATGATCTTGCCTTGCCCTGAATGAATAATTAAACCATCGATACTTTCTCGCTGTATCGCTTCAAGCGTGCGAGCTTGTAAAATCTTAATATGTTCAGCGTAAGATAAGGAATGGCTTGACATTGTCGTCCTCGTTTAGAGTATAAATTTCAATATTTCTTCGTTCGGTGTTTATTCGCAGCGGAAACTGCACAATAAGGCTATCATGGGTTCAGTTAATTGTCAGCGACGCATAAAAACTTAGTTTTTTAGCATCACATATCTACTGCTTTTATTCTCCCACATTCATCGGAACTTGCATTTGTACTAAATCTCCAAATACCTAGTCTTTGACCAAATTGGGGACGTTTGAGTGACTAATTTCAAACAGCTGATGCTGGTAAATTTGTTTATAAGCCAACACCGCTTTGACGTAATTTCTAGTTTCTCTGTAGGGAATAGTTTCAACCCATAAGTCTGCACCCACTGTTTCGCTTGTCGGTAACCAACTTTTTACACGGCTCCAGCCTGCGTTATAAGAAGCGGTTGCAAGTAGTGTGTTGTTATCTACTTTATCCATAAGATAACGCAAGTACTTGTTACCTAACTTTGCGTTCGTATTTGGGTTCATTAACGAGCGGTCCGATACTCGTTTCTTTTCTAAATATCGCGCCGTTGAAGGTAATACCTGCATTAGGCCAAATGCCTTGGCGGACGAAACGGCATCACTCATAAACGAGCTTTCTCGTCTTGCAATCGCAAATGCCCACTCAGGAGCGATTTTATTTCGTTCAGCTTCTTTTGTTAGTATCTCTGCATATGCCAGCGGGAAACGTCTATTTACGTCATTCAAATAACCCGTATTGGCGAACGTAAATATTGCTTGGTCATGCCATCCCCATTGACTAGCAATGACTGCCGAGGCGAGTGTCTCCTGATCGTCCAACTGCCGTTGTACAAAATGCCACTCTATTCTTGCCTCATGGAATCGCTCTAACACCTTAAGTTCAAATGCGCGCTTAGCGCTCGGCAACTGTTGAATTCGATCGACCACTGCTTGTTCAATAATGAGAGGCTGATCCTGGAAATTAAAAGACTGTCCTAGTCTAGCACTGGCTAAAAATCCGTAATAATGACGCTCACGCGCCAATTGCTGAAATAACTCATTGGCTTTACTTTCATTGCCAAGCGCAGCATAACTTCGCGCTAACCAATATTGATATACACTGGCGCTAGTCAGCGTGGGCGAGGCTTTTTCGACGAGGTTAATAATGCTCGACCAGTTTTGATCTTTCAATAATATCGCAAGATGCCATCTCAATACCTCAGGGTCTCGTTCTAAGCTTTCAGAGGCCATGAGCCAAGTTTCTGCATCTTCATGTTTCGCAATAGCCATGCTGATCGCAAATTTGTTCGCAACATGCGCTTTTTGAGCATCGGAAAAGGAAAATTTCTTTTGTGCAACGTCCCATGTTTTAATAGCCGCCGCTTTATCTCTCCAGATTAAGCGACCTAATCCATAAGCGATAATGTCCGCCTCAATTTCTGGATACTGACCTTTAAAATCGCCCAGTTGAACAACTGTGGAGGGAGACTTCCGCGTTTTCTTCCATAAATCGGCAAGGTACTTTTTTTCCTCAGGCAAGAATCTTTTTAAGTAGTTAATAATCGAGTGTTGCCCACCGTTGGCGGCTTTTGCAATACGCTGCAGTATTAACTCTTCAGTTAACTCTCCTTCAGCTTTCCATCTCTTAAAGAGTGGGTCACAGTCTTTCGGTTGCGATTTACTGACATTCCAAAGCTCAGCTATTTGTGAATTTACTTCCGCTTTACTCACACTATCTTCGAGTTGATAACGTAAATATCGGCAAGCTAAATTGGTGTCACCAACGGGCGCATAAAATTCCAGGAATAAATTTTTGCGATTTTTCTTGGCAAGATAGCGCAACCATGGTCGCAACATTCGACGCTCAAGTGGAGTGCCCGCGTACTCTCGAAGAAATGCACGAACCTGTTCAGTTTTATCGATATTTAAATCGTGTAAAATTTTGGTTTCTATTAGATAGGGTACCAGGGGGTAATTGCCTAATTTTATGACTCGCTGCACAAAGTCTTCGTCACTCGTATTCCATATTTGCCTTTCAATTCTTAAAAACTCTGCTCGTTGACTGACCAATTTTTCTTCTGCCGATTTATTTTCCATCGAAAAGGCAGCACTAGAGAGAAGCATGCCGATCAGCAAAACAAGGCTGTAAAAAGGAACGATAACGTTGGACAAAGGAGTTTCCATCTTAGTTGATAATTAATTACATTAAATAAACAAAAAAATAACTGGTACAATGAGTGCTTGAAAACGTAGTATTACAACTTTGTTGATCAATTGGCGTAATGTTCTATGTTAATTAGTACCATACTACATGACCGACTGTTCGATAATAGTATAAAACACCTATCGGAAAGTGGTGGGTTATCTTAATAATTTCTATCATGCGTTTTGTAAATGTCACAGGAGAATATAATGATCTTTGAAGGCAAGAGTCTTTCAGTAGCACTGACAGACGACTCAATTGCTGAACTTGTGTTTGACGCACAAGGTTCAGTCAACAAATTCGACAAACAAACAGTCGAAGAGCTCGACCGAGCTACAGCAGCTATTGCAGCCTCAAATGACGTGAAAGGTGTACTCGTACGATCTGCCAAAAGCACGTTCATTGTGGGTGCAGATATTACTGAATTCACAGCCTTATTTGATATGAACCCATCAGATATATTGACTTGGGTAGAAAAGAGTTCTCAAGTATTTGACCACTTCGAAGACCTATCCGTACCAACGGTTGTTGCTGTAAATGG
>Ga0075467_10003462_pt1 | contig 12122 bp, 17 predicted proteins | sample DEB08_DNA_9_FD_75067 | JGI IMG/M metagenome (GOLD analysis project Ga0075467, IMG submission 75067) | Aqueous microbial communities from the Delaware River and Bay under freshwater to marine salinity gradient to study organic matter... | ecosystem: Environmental > Aquatic > Marine > Coastal ...
CCCCAAAACCCCAAAACCCCAAAACCCCAAAACCCCGTGTTTGTAATCGATGGTCGAAAAATCGGAATTGGTCAGAAAATGGAATTTGAATTAATAATTTAAAATGAAAATGTAAAAGATGTAACTCTTCGAGAGAGTTTTTCTGATTTTTTCGTTTCTTACCTGGCTCGTCTCAGCAGAGACATGCCAAACTAAAGTGCTTCCTCAAATTCTGGGCTCCCAGAACGAAGGCGGCGTTTCAGCAATCACGGTGTCGCTGGCCGACACTGTGAACAACAAGTTTTACTTGGGAGGGTTCAGCTCGGACACCGATATCGTGCAAGCCGCCGATACTCCGGTGGTGGCAGCTCTCACCCTCGACACTGCCGAATACATTTGGCGCAAGTAGTTCATCAAAGATGCGGGTGTGACTACGGAGATACCGACCTCCGTTGATTCGATCACGATGAACCCTTCGAAGACCAAGATCTTGGTGACCCTGATCGCAGAGCGCCAGCTCTTGATCGTGATCAACGCAGTAGATGGAAGCGCCGTGAGTGCCAGTTTCTTGATGGAGCAACCGCTCTACCGATACACCGCAGAGTCGTCTCTGCTCACAGATGACGGTACGCTCCTATTTTCAGAGGTGCATCAGGATCCGCACGATGCCGTTGGTGATTTTTCGATTGGCTCCTACCTAATCGATGTGACACTTGCCGTTGAAGTGGTACAGAAGTGGCGCTTACGATCCAAGAATAAGTTCGGCCGAGCCTCAAGTATTTCATTGACTTCAGACGCGAACTCGTTTTTGGTGGGCGGCACGCTCGAAGACAAAGGTGACGCTTTCAATGTAGTGACCAGCATTAACAAGGCCGATGGAGCCCGGCTCTGGATGCTTGCACAAAGCTAGGGCGTCGCCAGCTTTGATCCCACCCTAATGAAGTACTAAGGAATCACGACACTGAGCGTCTCTGTTGTCGACACGATCGAGTACATCTTAGCCGTGGCAGAGTTCTCAACTCCGAATCCTTCAGTTGACACCACACTTGGGATCAGCTTCATCGAGATCGAACTAACGGGCCCTGCCACTTTACCAACAAGTGGTCAAATAGTTTCGCTAGAGTATGAAGCTGCGGGAAAGCAATTCATCTCGAGAGCCGTTGACGCCACGGCGAAAAACACAATCCAAGCCCTGATTTTCGACAAAGTTTCTAAAACTATGACGTATGTGCAGGTAGACACTGTGAACCGCGTTTTGACGATCAGGGACTTGTACTCTGCGTCGAACTTGTCAATCGAGAGCGGGTTCTTCATTGCTCCAAACGATGGGTTCATTGTCGGCTAAGTCAAACAGTTCGGCACTAAAACCTTCACTAATGAAGTCGGCTTCATTCTTTCGTTTGACAACCAAAGAAACTGCTTTGAGGTTTTAAACGATCAAGTGATTTCCTCAGTCACTGCTTCCGTTTAGACCATGGAATCAACCACGATTTCGATGTCGAATTAAGCGATTCAGATTGCAGACGGATTTTTTACTGTTCAAGATGCGATCGCCGCCAACTGGGCTCTGAACGATTGGTGCAACTTTCAGCTCTCAATCACCGCAAGTAGCCTGCCGCAGCAATCGTACACCACGGGAGCACCGGCAACCACGGTCATCTTCGACGCCTTCACGACCAACAGGGACTGCTCAGATTTCTTGTTCACGTACTCTGATGTGCAACCTGTAGACATCACCGACGAGACCGTGGTGACTGTCGACAGTGCCACTCGCATGGTCACAATCCAAACCTCTGATCCTGCGATCATTGGTATCAAGACTTTCTCCATCGTTGGTACATTGACGAATGGTTAGACTGCTCAGTTCGACTTGGTGGTCGACTTCCTTGTCAACTGTGACCTTCCTCAGCTCAACCCTTCGACGCCTCCATCAAGTCCGCAAACGTACACGTTGAGTAAGAGTGCTCTAGACATACCACTTACACAGTTCGTGCTCCTACCTGCTGCCTGCGACACGGGCATCTCGTATGATCTTACTTGGAAGTCGGGTGAAGCTGTGCCAGTAGATCTGATAACGTTCACTCTCGATCCCTTCTCGATTCAAGTGGAGAACCCAGACCCTTAATCCAGTTACAAAGGGTCCTACACTCTGCGACTAACTGGAACTTTCGGTGCACTTACAGAGTTTATCGAATTCCAGCTTGACTTGCTCAATCCGTGTGAGACTGCCACAAAAAGTTATTCCGGAACGAGCTTGACGTCATTTACCTACAACCTCTATTAGGGTGCTGACTTGAGAACATGGTCCAATACGGACTTTGTGTCCAGCGAGCTAGAATCCTTGTGTGGGGCTTGGAACTACAAGATTACAGATTAGGACGAGGTAACAGTTCCCGATGCAAACGTGTTTACGATTAGCTCGGGCTCCCTAACTACAGAAACTGTTGACGAAGCGTACCTTGGAGATTACATTTTAATCTTCTTCGCATGGCAGGGTACTAATGAAGACTTTCCGATTAAAATCACGATTACGGTGACATTTTAAGACGGTTGTCTCTCACTGAGTCCCTTCACACCATCCTCACTTCCTGATCAAACATACCTGCTCTCGAAAGCTGCCAAGAGTGTAACGTATGCAGACTTCACAAGGGTACCTGCTTACTGCCCTCTGACTTATTCGCTTTCCTCGGTGCCTTCGGGCGATGGACTGATCACGATGGTCGACAGAACAATCACGTTCTTCAACGACGCCGACCCTGCTCTCCTTGAAGGTCAGTACTCGGTCACCGTGACAGGAACCTACAAAACAGTCCAAAAGAGCTTCACCTTCACTCTCGACGCCAAGCATCCCTGCAGGGCCGCGGTCAAGACGATCACGTTGCCTTGGACTGACTTTAACTACAACGTGTTCGACACCGCGATTCAAAACACGTGGACGACTGCCGATGTCTCCTCGGAAGAGTCAAGTGCTTTGTGCGGAGACTGGAATTTCCGAATCACCATGGGCGACGATATAGCTCTTCTCGAGCCGTTCACTGCAGTCGTGGACTCCGCCCCGTACAGCTTAACCACAGAAACCCAGCTCACAGCCTTAGCAGGCCCTTAGTTGATCAAGTTATCAGCGTGGCAGGGCAATTTCGAGGCTGAGGGCGTGTCAGTCACTTTCACTGTGACCATTACCAACCCTTGCATCTCGATGGTCCTCGCGCCTGCAGACTCGATTGCAGACTAGACTTACACCGCCACAAAGACATAGCTCGACGTTGCCTTCTCTCCCTTCACAAGCGACCCTGACTACTGTCCTTTCTCGTATCTGATTTCCGACGAAAACGACGTGCCAGTGGACGCGTCCCTCATCTCTTTCAACTCGGCCACCCGCACCATCTCGGTGCTCTACACCGACACCTCCAACTTCGCAGACAAGGAAGGAACCTACACGATCAAGGTCACCGCCCAGTCGCCCTACACCTCCACCAGCTTCTCCTTTGTCCTCACAGTCCTCAACCCCTGCAAGACTGCCACCAAGTCGATCACACTTCCGTGGAGCTCTTTTAGCTACAACATATTCGATGCGACTCTGCAGAAAAGCTGGACCTCCGACATCCTCAAGGAGACTTCTAGTGAGACGACAACTCTTTGCGGCGACTGGCAGTTCGATGTCACAATGCAGAACGGTGACCCGCTGATTGCCGCATTCACAAAGGACCTTGTAGCCAAGACTCTTGTGACTGCGAGTTCGGACACTTCGCTCGCTAGTCCCCAGCTGCTGACTTTCTTCGCCTGGCAGGGCTTGTACAAGGACCAGGCTATGACTCAGTTGGTGACAGCCACGATCCTGAACCCGTGCAACTCATAGACGCTCACTGCGCCCACGCTGCTCGACAAATCCTACGTGCTGACCAAGACTGCAAGGCAGGTGCAGGTCGACCTCTTCACGAGTGACCCCAACTACTGCCCAATCACCTACCAACTGCAAAACAGTGACGGCTCGGCTCCAGACGCCGAAGTCATCACGTTTGACCCAGTTTTGCGTGTCCTCACCTTCGACTACCAAGACACGACGCTGTTCCCCTCGAAAGAACGACTCGCTGACTTCAAGATTGTCGCCACTTCGGTTTCGCAAACCGTCTCGCTGCCCTTCAAAGTGGATTTCCAGAATCCTTGCAAGCTAGCCACCAAGACGATTAATTTGCCGTGGAGCGACTTCGGGTATTCTGTCTACGCCCCGGCCGTCACCTAAACTTGGACCGAGCCCACTCTCTCAGTCACATCTTCGGAGACCAGTGCTCTCTGCGGCGACTGGAGCTTTGACATTCTGATGAGCAATGGCGACCCTCTGACCGCCCCCTTCACCAAAGACCTTGGCGCCAAAACTCTGACGTCTTTCAGCGAGGACATGAGTTTGATGAGTCCCTAGCTTCTCAGGTTCTATGCGTGGCAAGGCGTGTACAAGACAGAAGCTCAAACCCAGCTAGTCACCGTCACGGTCGACAGTCCCTGCGGCTCGCCCACGCTTTCCGCCTCCTCCGTCGCCCCTCAGACCTACGTGCTCACCAAAACTGCGCTTGTGGTCTCGGTCCCCGTTTTCACGATTGATCCCTCGTACTGCCCAATCGCCTACTCGATTTCGGACTTCACAGACGGCTCTGACCAAACAGTCGACTCCGAAGTGATCTCGTTTGACCCCGACACCCGAACTATCCGCGTCGAGTACCTTGACCAAGTGAACTTCCCAGCCAAGGAGCGCCTGAACATGGTTATCAAGGCGACTGGAATTTCCGGCACAGCGGTTGAGTCGCTGACTTTCGAACTGGACGTGCAGAACCCCTGCAAGGTCGCAAGCAAGAGCATCAGTATCTGGATCGACTTCAGCTACAACGTGTTTGACGTGAAGCAGATCCGGACGTGGACCGATGCGATAGCATCTTCGAGCGAGAATGCCGCCCTCTGCGGTGCCTGGTCCTTCGACCTTGAGATGAACGACGGGAGCGCCTTGCTGCCAACTGCATTCTTCAAAGACATCGCAGGCACAGAGTTTTCGGTGGAGTCTACCGACACGAGTCTCGCAGGGGCGTACAAGGTGAAATTCTTTGCGTGGCAAGGGACGTATCAAGAGGAGACGGCAGTGGCCAGCTTCACCGTCACGATTTTGCAGCCTTGCCTCTCTCCCACTCTGACGCCTTCTCTCCTTGCTGATCAGACTTACGTGTTAACTAAGCCTAGCGTGCAGGCAAGCTTCCCTGCTTTCACAAGTGACCCTGCCTACTGTCCGATCACTTACACGCTCACGACTCAAGACGATCAAGCCTTCGACTCGAGTTTGATCTCGTTCACCCCAGCATCAAATCAAATGACTTTTGAGTACCTGGACACGTCAACTTACTCAGCAAAGGTGGGCGATTACCCTCTCAAAGTGACGGGGACGGCGTTCACTTCATCGGTGTCGTTCTCCTTCACACTGTCTGCCCTGGACCCGTGCCTGGAAGCAACCCTTTAAATACAGGCCAATTACTGGACCGACTAAACCTACAGCCTATACGATGCAGCAATTGTACAGACTTGGAACGATGGTGTGGTGACTTCGAGCGAGACAGATGCACTCTGTGGGTCGTGGAATTACAAGTTCACCTATGCAGATGATTCGCCTCTAGACACTAACGCCTTCCAGCAGGACTTCGGAACTGACCCAAAGCGGTTCACGATCTACTCGACCGATGACTCCCTCGTCAACACGTACACTATCAAGTTCACGGCCTGGCAAGGAACCTTTGTGTCCAACTTCGATGTGCAGACCTTTACCGTCGTGATCACGGATGACTGCCTTTCGATGGTGCTATCGCCGTCATCGCTCCCTGATCAAACATACCTGCTCTCGAAAGACGCCAAGAGTGTAACGTATGCTGACTTCTCGAGGGTGCCTGCTTACTGCCCCCTGACTTATTCGCTTTCCTCGGTGCCTCCGGGCGATGGACTGATCACGATGGTCGACAGAACAATCACGTTCTTCAACGACGACCCCGCTCTCCTTGAAGATCAGTACTCTGTCACTGTGACTGGAACCTACAAAACAGTCGAGAAGAGCTTCACCTTCACTCTCGACGCCAAGCATCCCTGTAGACCCGCGGTCAAGACGATCAAGTTGCCTTGGACCGACTTTAACTACAACGTGTTCGACACCGCGATTCAAAACACGTGGACGACTACCGATGTCTCCTCGGAAGAGTCAAGTGCTCTGTGCGGAGACTGGAATTTCCGAATCACCATGGGCGACGATGCAGCTCTTCTCGAGCCGTTCACTGCGGTCGTGGACTCCGCCCCGTACAGCTTAACCACAGAAACCCAGCTCACAGCCGTAGCAGGCCCTTAGTTGATCAAGTTCTCAGCGTGGCAGGGCAGTTACGAGGCTGAGGGCGTGTCAGTCACTTTCACTGTGACCATTACCAACGCTTGCAGCTCGATGGTCCTCGCGCCTGCAGACACGATTGCAGACTAGACTTACACCGTCACAAAGACATAGCTCGACGTTGCCTTCTCTCCCTTTACAAGCGACCCTGACTACTGTCCTTTCTCGTACCTGATTTCTGACGAAAACGACTTGCCAGTGGACGCTTCCCTCGTCTCCTTCAACTTGGCCACCCGCACCATCTCGGTGCTCTACACCGACACCACAAACTTCGCAGACAAGGAAGGAACCTACACGATCAAGGTCACCGCTCAGTCGCCCTACGCCTCAAACAGCTTCTCCTTTGTCCTCACAGTCCTCAACCCCTGCAAGACTGCCACCAAGTCGATCACGCTTCCGTGGAGCTCTTTTAGCTACAACATATTCGATGCGGCTCTGCAGAAAAGCTGGACCTCCGACATCCTCAAGGAGACTTCGAGTGAGACGACAACGCTTTGCGGCGACTGGCAGTTCGACGTCACAATGCAGAACGGTGACCCGCTGATTGCCGCATTCACAAAGGACCTTGTAGCCAAGACTCTTGTGACTGCGAGTTAGGAAACTTTGCTCGCTAGTCCCCAGGTGCTGACTTTCTTTGCCTGGCAGGGCTCGTACAAGGACCAGGCTGTGACTCAGTTGGTGACAGTCACGATCCAGAACCCGTGCAACTCATAGACGCTCACTACCCCCACGCTGCTCGACCAATCCTACGTGCTGACCAAAATTGCGAAGCAGGTGCAGGTCGACCCCTTCACGAGTGACCCCAACTACTGCCCCATCACCTACCAACTGCAAAACAGTGACGGCTCGGCTCCAGACGCCCAAGTCATCACGTTTGACCCAGTTTAGCGTGTCCTCACTTTCGACTACCAAGACACGACGCTGTTCCCCTCGAAAGAACGACTCGCCGACTTCAAGATTGTCGCTACTTCGGTTTCGAAAACCGTTTCCCTGCCCTTCAAAGTGGATTTCCAGAATCCTTGCAAGCTGGCCATTAAGACTATTACTTTGCCATGGAGCGACTTCGGGTATTCTGTCTACGCCCCGGCCGTCACCAAAACTTGGACCGATCCCCCTCTCTCAGTCACATCTTCAGAAACCAGTGCTCTCTGCGGCGACTGGAGCTTTGACATTCTGATGAGCAACGGCGACCCTCTGACCGCCCCCTTCTCCAAAGACCTCGGCGCCAAAACTCTGACTACTTTCAGCGAGAACATGAGCTTGACGAGTCCCTAGCTTCTCAGGTTCTATGCGTGGCAAGGCACATACAAAACATAAGCTTAGACCTAGCTGGTCACCGTCACGGTCGACAGTCCCTGCGGCTCGCCCACGCTTTCCGCCTCCTCCGTCGCCCCTCAGACCTACGTGCTCACCAAAACTGCTCTTGTGGTCTCAGTCCCCGTTTTCACGATTGATCCCTCGTACTGCCCAATCGCCTACTAGATTTCAGACTTCACCGACGGCTCTGACCAAACAGTCGACTCCGAAGTGATCTCGTTCGACCCCGACACCCGAACTATCCGCGTCGAGTACCTTGACCAAGTGAACTTCCCGGCCAAGGAACGCCTGAACATGGTCATCAAGGCGACTGGAATCTCCGGCACAGCGGTTGAGTCCCTGACTTTCGAACTGGACGTGCAGAACCCCTGCAAGGTCGCGAGCAAGAGCATCAGCATCTGGGGTGACTTCATCTACAACGTGTTTGACGTGAAGCAGATCCGCACGTGGACCGACGCTATCGCAGTTTCGAGCGAGAGTGCCGCCCTCTGCGGTGCATGGTCGTTCGACCTTGAGATGAACGACGGGAGCGCCTTGCTGCCGACCGCGTTCTTCAAAGACATCGCAGGCACATAGTTTTCGGTGGAGTCTACCGACACGAGTCTCGCAGGGGCGTACAAGGTGAACTTCTTTGCGTGGCAAGGGGCGTATCAAGCGGAGACGGCAGTGGCGAGCTTCACTGTCTCGATTTTGCAGCCTTGCCTCTCTCCCACTCTGACGCCTTCTGTCCTTGCTGACCAGACTTACATTCTAATGACATCAGCACTTTACGCAATCGTACCAGCGTTTACTAGTGCCCCTGCTTACTGCCCGATTTCGTACCAGTTGACGACACAAGATGACAAGACAATCGACCCAAGTTTGATATCGTTTAACCCTACGACCAGATTGATCAGTGTCGAATACTTAGACATCACTAACTTCTCATCGAAGGCCGGCGACTACATCCTTAAACTGACTGGCACATCTTTCACAAAGTCCAGCTCGTTGACCTTCACCCTCAAGGTAATTGATCCTTGCTTTGGAGCAACAATCCAAGTTGAATCAAACTTCTGGACTGATTTCACACAGAACATTTACTAGCCTGAAACATTGACGACCTGGTCCGACAGTATCGTCACCTCTTCGGTTAGCAACACGTTATGTGGGTCTTGGAACTACTAAATAACTCTTGAAAATGGAGATCCTCTCAACGCTGCCATTTTCTAGGTCGACCTTAGCTCCAACCTCAAAAGGTTCACGACTTAATCGGATGACGAATCACTCGCAGGAGTGTACAACTTAAAGTTCATCGCATGGCAAGGGACTTTCGCATCCAATTCGAAGGAGGAACTGTTCACAGTGACCATTGAGAATCCGTGTAGAGACGATCCAGCTCACTCTCTCGCATCAACCTCCATTCCCAACCAAGCTTACGTGCTCACGAAAGCAAAAGTTGAAATAACAGTGCCGTCGTTCATCTCCAGCCCATCATACTGCAAAGTTGACTACATCCTGGAAACACAAGATGGATCTGCTTTAGACGCCGAAGTAATTCAATTCGACCCACTTACCAGAGTGATCACAATCGAGTACCTCGACTTCGTGAACTTCGCTGCAAAGGCAAAGCAGCACCTCTTGAAAGTTACAGGGCAATCCAGTTCTTAGAGTGCTGATCTGTTCTTCTCCCTCGATGTGATTGACCCCTGTATCATAGCGCAGAAGTCTGTTACGTTGCCATGGTCGGACTTCATTTACGAGCTCTTTGAAGGGCCAATAATAAAGTCGTGGACAGATAGTGCCGCTAGTTCGACGGAGGCGGCCTCGTTGTGCGGCGACTGGAACTACGGTTTGACTTACCCAGACGGAACGACGATAGACGGGACTCTGTTCACGTTCTCATCGACCGACAAAGAGCTTGCGATTTATACCGGAGACCCCACAAAGTCGAACCCGTATCGGCTGACATTCAATGCATGGCAGGGATCGTACTTATTCACCCCGGCCACCGTAGACTTTACGATAACGATCTCCGACTTTTGCTCGACGAGTCCAGCACCCGTAATTGTAACTGGAGAGGCGTACGTGGACCAAGAGTTCAGGGTGTTCAATCCCACTTAAACTTACACTCATCCGGAGTATGCGACGCCTACGGAAAGATGCGGCGACTTGGCATACAGAGCGACCTTCGCTGACGGTACACCTCTTTCCTCAGTCCCATTCATCACATATGATGATGCTACGCGCACATTTACCTTCAATGAAATAGCCGATGTCAACCTTGTCAAAGTTTACGAGGTGAAGGTGTATGCGGAGTTGACGAGGGCACCTAAGATTTACCCCTCGAGGTCAGACACATTCTCGTTAAACGTCTTTGTTTGCACCGTGGACAAGATCGTGCCTGCCGAGCTTAGTGCACAGCTGTACAGGGCTTCGGAAGCGCGAAAAACAATAGTGTTCTCACCATTTGGCACTTCAAACAACTGTGATAACTCCTTTGAATACTCCTTGACCTGGGTAGAGTATGTCACAGGGACAAGTGTGAGCGACTACAACGGGAGACAGGATTAGATCGACAGTCTAAAAACTTACGACTCAATGCCGGCACCTTACAAGGCGTTCAGGCCGGAGGATAGAGCGATTGAGATCTTCGATCGGGCGAGCGACACCGTCGTCTATCGGTTCAAGGTGACTGGCACGCTGTACAAAGACGGCAGAAGTGCTTCGTTTTTGTTCGACCTTTAAGTCGTCAATATTAACAGGGCCCCGTACTTGGACCCCTCGCCCCCGGTCTTCATCGAACTAGACCTTCAGGATGATAAAACAGTTCAACTTGGAGTTCCCACAGACCCTGAAAATCACTACACATTCCTGAATGTAAAAGACGACTACGACGAACGCAATGTCGACAACTTCATCGTTTACGACAAAGCAACAAGGCGCATCTACTTGGCGCCGACAGCTCCGGAGCACGTCGGCGAGTGGGAAATCGAGGTCAGGATATCGGACAATTTCTACAGCTTGCCGTTGTCCACGACCTACACTATCAGAGTGCTAGTCAAGCCTGACGATGCTTCATACTTCGTGCAAACGAACAGCGACCCGTATTTCTTGTGGCAGCCATAAGACGTGGTTTACATACTGGAGGAGGCCAAGTATGCGGAAAAGACACTCAGGGGCAGCAGTCCAGGTGCCAGCTCTTTGAGTGTGGATTCCATTGAGATTATACAGTTGCCCTAGTTTGCTGATGCTGACGAAGATGATGAGGTCGAGTTAAAGGTCAACCTGGGTTCGGCATTCCCATTTGTCAAGCATGAGCACTCGAAGTTTGAAAACTATTTGGAAGTGAGAATGTCAGAAGTGCCATTCGGTCGCCACAGCCACAAGATTAGTTTGACCTTGGTCGACAGCAACAGTCATGTCGCCAAGACCAGCTTCGAGATCAAATTCATTCCGGAGTACATCACGCCTGTGGACCCGCCCGAGCCCGTCGTCACCGAAGTCCAAACTGTGTACGAGATGGAAGTTGAAAACTTGGCCAGGAAGGAAGTCATCGAACTTTTCAAGTCCGCGCAAATGGAGCCAATCACGCGGCTCGCGGAGGCCACCATCAAGTTCGACCTGCAGCTGAAATACCCAGAGTCATTTAACTTCACCATGATTAATGACACAGTGCTAAAAGTTTCAGTGATGCCGGGCGTAGACTCCGACCCCGACCAACTTCGTTTCAATTGGACAGCGACGGACCTAACACGAACGTAGCTGACTGTGAGGCTAGACTTCGAGAATCCTCATGCGGTTTCGAGCCATGCTGCCGAGAGGGACACAATCCGCATAGGCTTCCTACGACCTCTTCTCTTCATCGGCTAAGACTTCAATGAGTTCAAGAACGTGACCTTGTCACGACAGCTCCAAGAATTCAAAGTGACCCTTGGCGGGGGAACGGGTAAATCTACGTCGAAGAAAGCTCAGGTTGTCGGCACACACCACCACTGCTCATATGTCGCAGATGCTGAGATAGACATATTGGTCAGTGGCTAGACAGCTCTGCTCTTCGTTCTCTTTCTGCTCCTCATCTTCTTCCTTCTTGTAAGTAAAACTTTCCGCTGAATGAGTGAAATAACGTCTCGCTGACTGTTTTGGATCACAACATTGGTTGCAACATCAACATCAACATCAACGAACCAATCCAGGACGTCTACATGCTCAACGTCTCGCTGTGTCCACTTTTTCATTTTTGGGTTCTCCTATCGTAACTTTTAACTTTTTGTACGGAGTTGTAGGCGTTTCAAGCTGGTGACAAAGATGCTGAAGAAAAGAGAGAGGAGGAAACGTGAACGCACTTGAGTTTAATTGAGTTATACTGTGTACTCAATCTTCATTGGAAACACAACTTAAACTCATTAAAGCTAATTACAAACTAAATTCAAACAATCTATAATCA
>Ga0075467_10003463_pt1 | contig 12120 bp, 12 predicted proteins | sample DEB08_DNA_9_FD_75067 | JGI IMG/M metagenome (GOLD analysis project Ga0075467, IMG submission 75067) | Aqueous microbial communities from the Delaware River and Bay under freshwater to marine salinity gradient to study organic matter... | ecosystem: Environmental > Aquatic > Marine > Coastal ...
ACTTTGAGCAAACAAAAATTAATATGGAAGATTTAAGATTTAAAGTCGCTTTAATAACCGGAGGTACAAAGGGAATAGGGTATGCAGTTGCTGAAAGCCTATTAAAACAAGGTATATCTGTCGCAGTTACAGGAAGAACAGCAGAAGGTGCTAAAGAAGCTGCAGATAAGTTGAACGCTGATGGTAATGATTTGGCACATGCAATCGGACTAGCTTCAGATGTGCGAAGTTTTGAAAGCCAACAAGAAATAGTGATGGCAGTCCTTAAAGAATTTGGGAGTCTAGATATAGTCATTGCAAATGCTGGAATTGGACATTTTGCCTCGATTGAGGATCTTTCAGTAGAAAAATGGCAAGAAACGATCGACACGAATCTAACCGGTGCTTTTTTCTCATTAAAAGCAAGTGTTGATGAGCTGATTAAAAATAAAGGATATTATATTAGTATATCTAGCTTGGCAGGTACTAATTTTTTCGCTGGAGGAGCGGCATATAATGCGAGTAAATTTGGACTTACAGGTTTTTCTCAGGCGGTAATGTTAGATCTTAGGAAGCACGGGGTTAAAGTAAGTACGATAATGCCAGGGTCAGTTTCTACATATTTTAATGGGAATGAGCCAAAGGAGAGCGATGCTTGGAAAATTCAAGGGGAAGATATTGGTGAGTTGGTAATTGATCTATTAAAAATGAATGAGAGAACACTACCAAGTAAAATAGAGGTCAGACCAACGATGCCGCCAACCAAATAGAATTTAGTTGTGTTTTTGATTTAGTATCTCTAGTTCTTTGCTATAACTAAAAAAAGAGGTCGCCTAATTGTTTTTAGACGACCTCTTTATATAAAATTTAACTCTAAAGTATTATCCTAAGTAATTTTTCAGGATATGACTCTTGGATTGTTGTCTTAATCTTCGAATTGCCTTTTCACGTATTTGTCTTACACGCTCGCGGCTTAAATCGAATGTATCTCCAATTTCCTGAAGAGACATTGCTGGTTGTCCACTTAAACCAAAGCTAAGCCTAACTACATCAGACTCTCGTGGTGAAAGTGTATCAAGAGCACGACCTATTTCTATTCTAAGGGAATCTTGCAAAAGCCCTTTGTCGGGGTTTGGAGATTCGCCAGAACTCATAATGTCATAAAGATTATTTTCATTTTCACCTTCTTGAAACGGTGCGTCCATTGATAAACTTCTACTTGAGTTTTTCAATGCCTGTTTCACATTACTTATTGACATATCCACCTCTAATGCAATTTCTGCCGCAGAAGGCACGCGTTCGTGAACCTGCTCTAAGTGAATGGCTGCTTTTCTTATTTTGTTAATGTCTCCGATCTTATTAAGAGGAAGTCTCACGACTCTAGACTGCTCTGAAATTGCTTGAAGAATCGATTGTCGAATCCACCATACAGCATAAGAAATGAACTTAAACCCTCTCGTTTCATCAAAACGTCTTGCAGCTTTTACTAGCCCAACGTTCCCTTCATTAATTAAATCTGATAAGGTAAGTCCCTGATTCTGGTATTGTTTTGCAACAGAAATTACAAATCGTAAATTCGATTACGTAAGTTTATCCAAAGCCTCTTGATCTCCTCCACGAATGAGTTGCGCTAATTCAACTTCTTCTTCGGCAGTTATGAGGTCAATTTTACTTACATCTTGCAAATAACTATTCAAAGATTTGGTTTCTCTGTTTGTAACTTGTTTCGTGATTTTGAGTTGTCTCATATAATTTTTTTAGATTTTTTTTTTCAGCAGCGCATAGTAAGACTTAGTTTCAACAATTCCTAATTCTAAATGCTATTTATTCTATTTTTTCTTGAAAAAAGTATAATTTTCTCTATAAATGGGAAAATTTGACGTTTTATGCCAAAATTTCCAGTTTAAATTTTACTTTTTTTATTTTTTTGGATTCGTATATTTTAGAATTCACAGGGAAATTTGGTATTTAGATAGTGCTTCTTTAATTGGTTTAAATATATCTGAAGATATACTTACTTATATAGTTATATCTTTGGTTTTTATCGTCGTTTATCATGGCGTAGTCCAATAACCATAAACAAAAAAATTAACTCGTAAATAAATGAATAGAAATACTATAATATTTTGTTTCATGCTGTTTTTTGGATTCATCTTTGCCAATGCCCAAGAAACAGTTTATTCTCAAGTTCTCGTAAAAGTCGAGAATACAAGTGAAATACAACGCCTTGCTGACTTAGATTTTGACATTGATCACTATAAAGGAGTAGGACAGAATAGTATTTCATTTTATGTTACTTCTGAAGAAATTCAGAAGTTAACAACGCACGGATTTTCATTTGATGTTACAATCCCCAATTTCACTGAATATTATATGCGCCAACGACTTTTGGATGAGGCAAATGTGATAGGCCTGAGCAAGTCGGAGAATACAGCCAACGGTTTTGACTTAGGATCTATGGGTGGATTCTACACCTTCGAAGAAGTAGAGAATAAGCTTGATGAGATGAAAACAGATTATCCTAATCTAATATCTTCAAAAATAAGTATTGGTACGTCAGTTGAAGGTAGGCCAATCTGGATGGTTAAAATTTCTGATAATCCAGATATCAATGAAGGTGAACCCGCCGCCTATTTCGATGGATTACATCACGCACGGGAGCCTCTCTCTATGGCTACAAACATAAATTTTATGTTTTGGTTGCTCGAAAACTATTCAACGAATACGGCTGTTCAGTACTTAGTAGATCATAGGGAGCTTTATTTCGTGCCAGTAGTAAATCCAGACGGCTATGTATATAATGAATTCACCAACCCGAATGGGGGAGGTTTATGGCGAAAGAATCGGAAGCCTAGTGCTGGTGGGTGTTTTGGTGTTGATTTAAATCGTAATTATTCATTTGAGTTTGCTCACGATTCTTCCTGTGCAAGTAATGATCCATGCACTAATACATATCATGGCGCCGCACCTTTTTCAGAACCAGAAACAGAAAGTGTCAAGAATTTCCTAACACTCATTCAGCCAAATACTGGTTTTTCAATTCACTCGACGGCGGGAGTGTATTTAATGCCCTACGGATACAATACTTCTCCTCCAGATTTTGAAATCTATTCTGAATGGGCTTCTGCTTTCTTAAACGAAGCAGATTATGCCTATGGTGTTACCTTTCAGATGCTGGGCTACACTTCATGTGGAACCACAAGAGACTATTTCCATTCTGAGGGAATCTATGGGTGGACACCGGAAATTGGAGGGAGTGGATTCTGGCCACAACCAAGCACTATATTCGATTTAGTTGGGGAAAATGTTCGCCCTTTATTCTATCAATCTTGGCTTGCTGGTGCTTTTTTAGATGTCCAAGATCATTATCAAATTGGAGATGCACTCCCAGGATCTACTTTCGAGTTGGTAGTAGAAGTTAAGAATATTGGGGTTGGAGATACATCTATAAACTCCAGTGTTATTTTAACGGCTTCAGACCCTAGAATCCAAGTGCCTACGGCCAATAGCTATGGAGATATTTTACCGAGAACGAGGCAGGATAATAGTGGAAGCCCCTTTCTGATTAGTATCGATCCAGCATTTAATGAGGCATCGTTTGATTTAACAATTACCACAATTCAAAACGGTGCGCCAAATGAAACTGCTGTGGTAACTATTTACGCTGGTGTAAAAGATAGTTTGTTCGCTGATAATGCCGAAAACGGAGCTGATTCCTGGGAGTCATCTGGAAATGGAATCCCTTGGAGTATTGTTAACGATGATTCCTATAGTGGAATACAGTGTTTTGGGGACTCTAACGGGGGCAATTCATTGAATAGCACAGTTAATTTTTTCAGACTTGATCAGACCTTCGACCTTACATCGACTATGAATCCGCAGGTGTCTTTTAATTGCAAATATTCTCTAGAAGCTGGCGATGTAGTGAGGTTTCAATCGTCAACAAATGCCGGGAGCACATGGGCAACCTTGAAGACTTTTCAATTAAATGAGGCTTGGTATATGGAAGCAATCGACCTTTCAGCATATCAATCCTTTTCAGATGTACAGTTCCGTTTTCAGATGCAGACTGATAATTTTATTCCTAGTGATGGATTTTACTTCGACGATTTTATAATCTCTGATTACGATCAAGGAATATTAAATAATTATAATATTGATACTCTATCCCAAGTAATAGTTCTTCCAAACCCATTTGACAGTAGTTTATCAATTCAGGGGATTTCTGAAGACAATGCCACTATTACAATGCATGATTTACAAGGAAGGAAGTTAAAGTTTTCATTAGAGCGTATGAACAACGATTATTTCATTGTAGGTTTGGACTCTTTAACGACCGGTGTATATTTCATAAAAATAAATAATGTGGCCGGAGAACAAGTCGTGAAAAGAATAATTAAGAAATAAAAGCAAGTTGGTTTGATTCTTGTTATACCTCTTGCAATTAGAAAAAATTAAGATGAAGAAATTAATTTTCGTTAGTTGTTTGTTTTTTTTCTCTTCGGAAGTGATAATCGCCCAATTGGACAATCCGATAAATAATTCTGTCAATTTTGATAAAACTGATAACGATAAGAAGTCACCAGTAGGATACGAGTTACCAGCGATTAACAAACCTCGCTTTAAAAGTACAGACGGAAAAAACCCAAATACGTTGCAACCCTTACCTGAACCCGATGAAGAAAACTTCGACATGAGTAAGGATGACGGCTTACTAGATTATAAGTCTGGTAAAGCGCCTAAATACTTTACAAAAGACAAGGAAGCAAAGGAGGAATATGGAAGGGATCAATATTTAGGTGATTTACTAACTACATCTTCATATGTAAATGTGGTCTATCGAGATCACGAATTTGTAGATGGTGATGTAATAAGAATTTTCGTAAATGGAGATGTTATTCGAGGTCAGGTAACCTTGGATGGTAGTTTTAGAGGATTTGATCTTAACTTGGAGCCTGGCGAAAATTTGATTGAATTTGAGGCACTCAATCAAGGAGATTCGGGACCCAATACTGCTGAATTACATGTCTACGATGACCAAGGAGTACTTGTTTCTGCTCATGAATGGAACCTTCTTACGGGAAACAAAGCTTCAATCAAAGTTTACAAACAATAATATTTTTTAATTGATTCGTATAAATTTGGTGTTTTCTATAATGTAAAGTATATTTGTCATTTAGGAAATTAAACTTTCCATAGTGTAAAATAAACTAATCTTAAATTGCGGTATTATGAAAATGAAATCTATACAGGAATGCGAGCGAAGAAGGGCTCAAAAACTTCTAAATTACAAACTTCCTACTTATTGGAAAAAAATTGGTTGGGCTGGAGCAATCCTGTCGTTGGTAGCAATTATGTCTACGAGTTTTTTTGATGGAGACTTTGAATTATTGAAAGATATATTGAGGAAGGTCGTTCTTGCTTTCTTATTTACTGTGATACTAGCTAGAGAAGAAGTAGAAGATGAAAGAGTTCAAAACTTTCGAGCGCAATCTTTTTCGTTTGCTTTTCTTGCTGGGGTTTTATACACCTTACTTCAGCCAATAGCAAACTGGATTGTATTTTCGATTTTTAGACCAGAAAGAGCCGCATTTGAGGATCTTGGAGATTTTCAGATTTTATGGCTCATGTTAACTGTATATCTCGTGTTCTTTTATATTCTAAAAAAGCGAGGATAATGAAGAATACATTAAAAGTTGAACGAGCGATACTGAATCTCACTCAAGGAGATCTTGCAAATAGGATTGGTGTATCAAGGCAAACGATTAATTCGATTGAATCCAATCGCTATGTACCTTCCACTGTACTTTCCCTAAAGCTTTCTGAAGTGTTTGGTAAGCCTGTTAATGATTTTTTCACACTGGGAGAAGATGATTAGTTGTTTGATGAATTTTGTATTTATCTTAACTATTTTTATACTGAAACTATGGCTAGTTTTGTAGTCATTAATATAGAAAATACAAACAACAAATTGAATGCAGCATCTCGCAGATAAAGAATCCAATAAAGAAAGTAAAAAACCAAAAGTTAGCATGGCAAAAGCCTTTAGGACAATTATTTGGCCTAAAAGGAAGCTTGTGTTGATTGGACTCATTCTTATTGTATTTAGTAGATTATCTAGTCTAGTTTTACCTTGGAAAAGTAAGGCCTTACTTGATGATGTGATTCCGAATAAAGATTTCGATCAATTGTATAGTTTATTAACTATTGTTGCCATTGCAATCTTAGTTCAGGCGATAACTTCTTTTCTTTTAACAAGAATTCTTAGTGTACAGGCGCAATATTTGATTTCTGAATTACGTGCGCAGGTGCAGAAAAAGATTCTATCGCTGCCAATCAGCTTTTTTGATAATACAAAATCGGGAGCCTTAGTTTCAAGAATAATGAGTGACGTAGAAGGTGTGCGTAATTTAATAGGTACTGGCTTGGTGCAGTTAGTAGGAGGGACCATAACCGCTGTTATTTCTTTGATTATATTAATTAACATTAGTCTTCCAATGACCTTGTTTGTTTTAGTTCCTGTGACAATATTTGGTTTGGTTGCATTGAAAGCATTCAAATATATTCGGCCCATTTTTAGAGCACGGGGTAAAATAAATGCTGAAGTGACGGGAAGACTAACTGAAACTTTAGCAGGAGTAAGGGTGATTAAAGGTTTTAATGCTGAAGAGCAAGAAAATAAAAGCTTTGAAGCTGGTGTAGATAAACTTTTTCAGAATGTAAAGAAAAGCCTTACGGCAACCGCTTTTATGACTAGTTCCGCAACTTTCCTATTGGGATTAGCATCTACAGGCATTATGGGAATTGGTGGATACTATATAATGGAAGACACCTTAACGACAGGAGATTTTATTTCTTTCACGCTTCTACTCGGGTTTATGATAGCTCCAATCGTTCAAATGAGCAATATTGGGAGTCAGCTAACAGAAGCACTTGCAGGGCTAGATAGAACAGAAGAGTTAATGAATATGGATGCGGAAGAAGACCCTGAAAATCGTATCATTGAACTCGATAATATGAAGGGAGACCTCGTCTTTAATGATGTTTCCTTCGCCTATATTGAAGGAAAAGAAGTTATAAATAATATAAGCTTCAGCGCTCCTTCAGGTTCTGTTACTGCTCTTGTTGGGAGTTCTGGGTCAGGAAAATCTACGATTGCAGGTCTGTCTGCTACTTTTTTGAATCCTGTTTCCGGTTTAATTACAATAGATGGGAATGATATTTCAAAAGTTAAGTTGAGTAGTTTTCGTGAAAATCTAGGTGTTGTATTGCAGGATGAGTTTTTATTTGAAGGTACGATTAGAGAAAACATATTATTCCCGAGACCTAACGCTTCCGAAGAACAATTGCTAAGCGCTGTGAAGTCTGGATATGTAAATGAATTCACCGATCGTTTTGAAGAAGGACTTGACACACTTATTGGGGAACGCGGAGTGAAATTATCTGGCGGACAAAGACAACGAATTGCCATAGCTAGGGCAGTTTTGGCAGATCCTAAAATTATCATTCTAGATGAAGCAACTTCAAATTTAGACACCGAAAGTGAGGCGTTAATTCAAAAAAGTCTTGCTGAATTGGTGAAAGATAGAACGACTATTGTGATCGCCCATCGATTAAGTACCATAAAGAATGCGGATCAAATTTTAGTGGTTGAAACCGGAGAAATAGTAGAGCGAGGAACGCATGATAGCTTGATAAAGTTAGAGGGAAGATACCATGATTTGTATACCTACCAAGCGAAAATTTAATAAAGCCTAGAGACTTCCCGTGATTCTCCAGAAAGAAGATCATCAAGATAAATGTCACCAACACGAACCCTAATAAGTCTTAGTGTTGGAAAACCCACTGCAGATGTCATCTTACGAACTTGTCGAAACTTTCCTTCTGAAAGTGTAATGGACACCCAAGATGTTGGACCGTGACGATCGTCCCTAATTTTTTGTGTTCTATTAGGAAAGTTGGGCTTGTCAATTTTTTTAACCTTGCAAGGTTTCGTGAGATACTTTCCGCCATTAATGCCAATCTCAATTCCTTTTTTCATTTTTTCTACTGCCACAGTAGAAATAATTCCGTCGATTTGAGCATAATATTCCTTCTCAATACCGCTACCATTGATAGTGTTACTGGTTTTCCCGTCGGTGGTAAGAAAAAGCAAACCTTCACTTTTCTCGTCCAATCGGCCTATTGACATGATGCCTTCAGGAAACTTCCCTAGTTCTCCCAGAAACTTCTTCTTATGACTTTTGGAGTCATTACTCATAAATTGACTAATGAAACCATAGGGCTTATGCATTATAAAATGTCTGAATTGGGTTGTTTTCATTTCAAATTATGAACTATTTGTCAGAAATAGGAACAGCGAAAGTACTTAATTCCATTTATTCTAAAATTTTAAGAACAAATACTTGCCTAAATATTCATATCTTTGCAAACTAATTAATTAAAACTTTAAATTGAATGGCAGGATCACAAGAGACCTACGGTAAAAAAGAAAGAGAAAAGAAACGCTTAAAAAAGCAAGAAGACAAGAAAAAGAAAGCTATAGAACGTAAAGCCAATTCCAAAGGTGGCGGACTAGAGAATATGCTTGTTTATGTAGATGAATTTGGACGGTTTACCGACACTCCACCAGACCCTTCGCAGAAAGTTAAAGTAGATGCTGAAAGTATTGAAATAGGAGTGCCTAAAAGAGCTCCAGCAGAAGCAATAGATCCTATACATCAAGGGAAAGTTGATTTTTATGATAGTTCTAAAGGATTCGGTTTTATTATTGACGCCTTGGATTCTGAACGATATTTTGTTCACGTAAGTGGTACTACCGAAGATATTGCAGAAGGAGATAAAGTGAGTTTTGAACTTGAAAGAGGACAAAAAGGATTGAACGCTGTTCGAGTTAAAAAAACATAGTAAGACCTAATGTCTACATTTTTAGAATTGGGAGTTCGAAAGGACTTCATTAAGGGATTGAATGAACTAGGTATTAAAACGCCTACTGAAATTCAGGAGATTGCCATTCCAATACTATTACATTCCAAATCAGATTTAATTGGCTTAGCACAGACCGGGACTGGTAAAACAGCAGCTTTCGGGCTTCCGCTATTACAACAAATTGATACTTCAAAGAAAGAGATTCAAACTTTGATTCTCGCTCCAACGAGGGAGTTGGTGCAGCAAATTCAGAAACAACTCTTTAAGTTCACTAAATATTGTGATGATAGAATCTTTTCAGAAGGTATATATGGAGGTGAAAAAATTGAGAAGCAGATAAATGCTCTGAAACGCCCAACACATATCGTAGTTGCTACGCCAGGTAGACTCATAGACTTAATTGAAAGAGGGGATATCAATATTAAACACATCCGTACCTTAGTATTGGATGAAGCTGATGAAATGTTGAGCATGGGTTTTAAGCAAGACCTAAATCGAATTCTAAAATATACTGAGGGGAGTCGTAATACATGGTTGTTTTCGGCTACAATGCCCGAAGAAATTAAGAGAATTGTTAAGAAGTATATGGCGGTAGATGCCGCTAGAGTTGAAGTTAATAAGAATGCACTGGTAAATGAAAATATTACACACCAGTACATCAATACAACCATCAAGGAAAAAGCAAATCTTCTAGGGAAACTACTAGAAAGCAGAGGTACTGAGCGAGGAATCATTTTTTGCAGAACCAAAGCCGGGACCCAGAATCTTGTTTCTGAATTAAAGTCGAAAGGATTTTCAGTAGAAGCATTAGAAGGGGATATGCAGCAAAGAGACAGAGAAAAGGTAATGAGGGCATTTAAAAAAACAACCCTTCAAACCTTAGTTTGTACTGATGTTGCCGCACGTGGAATCGATGTTAATAATCTGGCTTATGTGATCCACCATCAGTTACCTGAGCAAAACGACTATTATACGCATCGTAGCGGTAGAACTGCAAGAGCAGGGAAAACAGGGGTTTCTTTAGCGCTAATTATTCCAGGTGAAATGGGCCGTATTAATGAACTTCGAAAGGTATTAGGAATTCAATTTAAAGAGGTTTCTCTTTAAATAACAGCAATTTCTTTTGAGATTTGTTCAACTTCATCCAATACTCTCAATAAATTTCCACTCCAAAGCTTTTCAATTTCCGCTTCGGAATAACCTCTTCGGACCAATTCTAAGGTTACATTAAATGTTTCCGAAGCATCATTCCAACCATTAATTCCACCACCACCATCAAAATCACTACTAATACCTACATGTTCGATTCCCATTTTTTCAATTAGATAATCAATATGATCTACAAAATCTGAAACATCAACAGCAGGAGGGAGGCCTTCTACCGATTTCAACTTTTTTGTTCTAATCCTCGACATCACTTCATAATTTGAATAAAAGGCTTCTCTCTCTTCAGCACTAAGCGCACCTACTTGCTTCCATTCATACCAGGTGCCCCCTATAGAATCCATAATTTCTTTTCCAATCTTAGTTTCGACACCCGAGCGAGCTTCATTCTTTTCTGTATTAAGATAACTTCTAAAAGCTACCGTCTGCACAACACCTCCATTTTCTTTCATCCATCCCAATTGCTCGTCATCAAGATTACGACTGTGGTTACACAAGGCTCTAGCTGAGGAGTGAGAGGCAATTATTGGCGCTTTACTTAATTCAATCATCTGGCGCATAGCTTCTTTGGATGGATGAGAAACATCTATCATCATCCCAAGTCGATTCATTTCTGAAATTACTTGCTTGCCCAATTCACTTAAACCATTGTGTAACCAAACATTATCTTCCTCTCCTGTATTACTATCGCTTAGCTGACTATGTCCATTATGTGCTAAGGACATATACCTGCCGCCTAGGTCATAGAATTTTTCAACATTTTTTATATCTAATCCAACAGGATAACCATTTTCAATTCCTATCATAGCTACTTTCTTTCCAGATTTTGATATTCGACGTACATCTTCAGAGGTTGTTGCTAATTCAATTTGATCTGGTGCTATTTCTTCGGTCAGCCTGTGAATGGCTTCGAATTTGGACATGGCGTTCTCCAAAGCCGCAGCGTAACCAGTCTGTGTCAGAGAATCTTGCCCTGTATAGACAATAAACCAAGCAACATCTAAACCACCCTTTTTCATCTTGGGTAATGTTATCTGACTTTCAAGGTCCTGAGTGTAATTGATAGAATCTGTAAAGTTTTTGATATTGATATCGCAATGAGTGTCAAGTGTTATTACTTTATCGTGTATTTTTTGTGCCTTTGCAATCATTTGATTTTCTGTATCATTAGATGTTACCTCTTTTGTAACCTCTTTACAAGAAGATATTAATAGAAGTCCTGTAAATAAAATAAACATTGCTTTAGTATCGTAAATAAAGGAAAGCGACTTTTTTACTGGCGAAAATGCTAAACTTTTCATTTGAAGTTGGATTCTAGGTTAGTTTTCCAAATATAACACTATTCTAATTGTGATAGTAGATCCAAGTTTATTCAACTAAAAAGCCGATAATTAGTTTCCTAAATATCGGCTTTCAATTTTTGATTGATGATGTAATTAATATGGGTTCTTTTTATTAGAGACAAACATAGGATCGTGTCTGTTGAAGATGTTTTCCGCTGCAAACAACAAAGTGTGTTGTTTTTGGAATATTTGATTCCTTCTTTTTTGTATATCTCTGAATATTTTCATGATTGATTTAGTTTAAATGTGTAATAATTATCTGTAACGTCTTTTTAGGTTCCAAGTGTAACCTTTTGTAGTGCTTACTTTTTCTGTGATCTGATTATTATTTAGTGTTCTCATAGTTGTTAATTTTAGATTCTGAATTATTTCTGTATCAATTGTTGATTGTCTTACGATTATCTGTAACGTCTTTTCAGGTTCCAAGTGTAACCTTTTGTAGTACTTACTCTTTCTGTGATCTGATTGTTATTTAGTGTTCTCATAGTTGTTAGTTTAAAATTCTGAATTATTTCTGTATCAATTGTTGATTGTCTTACGATTATCTGTAGCGTCTTTTTAGGTTCCAAGTGTAACCTTTTGTAGTGCTTACTCTTTCTGTGATCTGATTATTATTTAGTGTTCTCATAATGTATAGTTTTATTTGGTTTACATCTAATAGACGAGAGTGAATTAAAAATGTTACAGTACTATGTAAAACAAAGTA
>Ga0075467_10003464_pt1 | contig 12119 bp, 9 predicted proteins | sample DEB08_DNA_9_FD_75067 | JGI IMG/M metagenome (GOLD analysis project Ga0075467, IMG submission 75067) | Aqueous microbial communities from the Delaware River and Bay under freshwater to marine salinity gradient to study organic matter... | ecosystem: Environmental > Aquatic > Marine > Coastal ...
TAAGAAAAATTATATTGGAGACTTCAAAAAACTACGAATTTCATTATATTCATATTTGCGAAGGTGCACCAAAAAATAAGGAAGAAGAATTGATTGTTGGGAAAACTATAGCTTATTTGGTTAGCGACTTTATTAAATGTAATTCATAACAAATTATGGAAGAAGAAAATAAAATTTCTGAGTCGGAATCGACTAAAAAAGCTGAAGATTTTGCTAAGAAAGAAGTTAAGGATGAAATGAAAAAACTCCCTAATACTGTTTGGAAATTTATTGTTTCTATTTTTAGTTTCAGTAATGATAAAGATGTGAATCCTATTGTTGTAATGGAAGACATTGAAAAAGGAATTGAATTTAGAGGATATAATGTTTGGATTCTTATTTGCTCTATTTTTATTTGTTCTATCGGACTAAATGTAAACTCGGTTGCAGTAGTTATTGGAGCCATGCTAATCTCCCCATTAATGGGTCCAATTCGTGGAATTGGCCTTAGTGTAGGAACTAATAATTTTAAACTACTCATCTTTTCATTAATAAACTTTGGGATTGCAACAGTCGTTAGTATTCTGGCTTCATTCATATATTTTAAATTGATGCCTTTTAAAGACGATACAGCTGAGATTCTGGCCAGAACAGAGCCTTTCATTCTGGATGTATTAATTGCATTTTTTGGAGGATTAGCTGGGATAATTGCAGCAACAAAACAAGATAACTCTACAGTTGTTCCTGGTGTAGCTATTGCTACGGCACTTATGCCTCCTCTTTGTGTAACTGGTTATGGATTAGCAACAGGAAATTGGAATTATACTTTTGGTGCATTTTACCTTTTTATACTTAACTCATTGTTCATCTGTTTGGCTACAATAATTGTATTAAGGTATTTAAGGTTCCCTTTAGCTACTTACGTTAACAAGAAGAAAGAAGGAAATATTAAAATTTATATAACAGTCTTTTTAGCCATAATATTAATTCCTAGTGGATTGAAATTCAAACAAATATTTGAAAAATCTGTTTTTAATAATCTTGCTAATACATTTGTACAAGAGGAGATTAGTGAAATTCCTGGAATAAAAATATTTGATCAAGATTTTAATTTTGATGATGAAACAATCACTTTATTCCTTGCCGGAAACTCGATTATTACTGAGGTAAGACAAAAGGAATTAACAGCAAAATTATCCAATGATAAATACAATATGAGAAAACCCTCATTAGTAATTATTCAAAATGATGAATTCCAAAACAATCTTACAATGGATGATTTTAGGGTAATGAGTGAAGATTGGAAAAATAAAATTATTGAAAGAGATAGAATAATAAAACAACTTGAAGCGGATTATGAAAGTAAAACTGACTTCAATTATGACTTAACATCAGTAAACAAAAAACTAAAGTTAGTTACAGAATTTGACGAATTAGAAAGTTTTTGTGCTTCTAAAGCTTACATAGTTGATACAAAAGGGAGAATGGATACGACTATATTAATAGTTGTTAATTGGTTAGATTCTAACGAAATAGAATCTAGAACTGAAAAAATGAATGAATGGATTGAGGTAAACTTTGAAACCAAAAATTACCAAATCATTGAAAAGACAAAGTAATGGCTAAAAAGAAGAAAGAAAAATACATTGTTTATTCTACTAACTCAGATTTTAATGAAGAGGAAGAGTATTATGAAGAAGAGACTCTAGCTAATACTGAACAAGACCTTAGAGTACTGTTAGACAAAAAACAAAGGAAAGGGAAGTCAGTGACACTTATTACGGGCTTTGTTGGTTCGGAGGATGATTTAAAAACATTAGGAAAAGAATTAAAATCCAAATGTGGAGTTGGTGGAAGTGTGAAAAAAGGAGAAATCATTATCCAAGGTGACGTGAGAGAAAAAGTGCTTAAAATTCTATCTGATAGTAGTTTTAAAGCTAAAAAATCTGGTGGAGACTAACCAAAATACTTTTATTAAATGAAATCACCCACACAACTTTTAAAATCTATTGGTCATGCTTTTACAGGTTTTTTTACCGCTTTAAAAGATGAAACGAGTTTAAAGATTCAATTGACATTAGGCTTAGCTGCTGTGTTTTTTGGATTCTATTTTAATATTTCAAGTACTGAATGGATGGCTGTAGTTATATGCATTTCAGCAGTGCTTAGTGCCGAAACTATGAACTCAGCTGTAGAAAACTTAGCTGACAGAATAACTAAAGAACAAGATCCATACATTAAAAAAGCAAAAGACATGGGAGCTGGTGCTGTATTGGTAGTCGCAACTGCATCAATAATAATTGCTTGTATTATATTTATCCCTAAATTTATAGCCTAATAAAACCTTATTTCAATGATTAAAGTTTCTTCTGTTACCAAATCTTTCGGCTCTTTACAAGTACTTAAAGGAGTTGACTTGGAAATACAACAAGGAGAGATAGTTTCCATTGTAGGAGCTTCGGGAGCTGGAAAAACTACCTTATTACAATTAATTGGAACATTGGATAATCCAGATTCTGGAAATATTAATTTTCTTGACACCAATGTAAATGCTTTAAGTAAAAAGGAACTTGCTCGATTCAGAAATAAAAATATTGGATTTGTATTTCAGTTTCATCATTTATTGCCTGAGTTTACTGCATTAGAAAATGTGTGTATCCCTGGTTATTTAAGTAATACTCCTAAAAAAGAAGTGGAAGAAAGAGCTGCTGAATTATTGGAAATGCTTGGACTTAAAGACAGAATAAATCACAAACCATCAGAATTATCTGGAGGAGAGCAACAGAGAGTTTCTGTAGCTAGAGCGTTAATCAATAATCCTTCGGTTATTTTGGCTGATGAGCCAAGTGGAAATCTTGATTCGAAAAATGCAGAAGAGTTACATAATCTGTTTTTTAGCCTTAGAGATAAATTCAATCAAACATTTGTGATAGTTACTCACAATAACATCCTTTCTAATATGAGTGACAGGAAGTTAGTAATGAAAGATGGAGTAATTATATAATATCAATTTCATGAAAATTCTTTTTATTGATGACACTCACCCTATCCTTTACTCTATTTTCGAAAAAATGGGTTGGGAAATTGATGTGAAAAATAAAGAATCTAAAGAAGAAATTGAGCTTGAACTAGAACAGTATCAAGGAATTATTGTTAGAAGTAGATTTGTTTTAGATGCTAATTTTATAGATAAAGCAACAAACCTTAAATTCATTGGGCGACCAGGAGCAGGATTAGAAAACATTGATGTAGCCTTTGCAAATAAGCAAGGAGTTAAAGTATTTAGATCTCCCGAAGGAAACCAAGACTCGGTTGCCGAACATGCTTTGGGAATGTTACTCATGTTATTTAACAAGCTTCAACAAGCCAATAACCAAGTAAAATCTGGAATTTGGGATAGAAAAGCAAATTGGGGTATTGAGCTAAAAGGGAAAACCGTAGGTTTAATTGGGTATGGATATATGGGTAAAGCCATTGCCAAAAGATTTTCTGGTTTTGGAGTAAATTGTATTACCTACGATAAATATTTAACCAATTACGGAGATGATTATGCAAAGGAAGTGTCTCTTGAAGAATTATATGAAACTGCTGAAGTAGTTTCGCTTCACTCTCCTCTTTCCAAAGAAAACATTGGATTGATAAATACAGAATATCTAAATAAATTTAAGAACCCGATTTATTTAATTAATACAGCCAGAGGTCAATCTTTGGTTCTTGATGATATGGTAAAAGCATTACAATCGGGAAGAGTATTAGGAGCTTGTTTAGATGTATTGGAATATGAAAAAACTAGTTTTGAATCCATGTTTAAAGAAGAAAGAACTGATGCTTTTAATTTTCTTTCTAAAGCAGAAAGTGTAATTCTATCACCTCATATAGCTGGATGGACAGAAGAAAGCAATGTTAAAATTGCTCAGTATTTGGGTGAGAAAATAGCAGAATACTTCAAATAAAAACTTAGATTTTTACAAACCTACTTGTTAGGATTTGGTCTTGTGATATATACTGAATCGTATACAATCCTCTAGGTAATTGAGATACCTCAATTTCTAATAGTGAATTAGTATTGGAAATTGGAAGTTCAATTATTTTTCCTGATAAATCACGAACTAAAATAGTACTTGTTTCATTCATTAAATTATCTGGGACTTCAATAAATACCTTATCTGATGTTGGATTTGGATAAAGAACTAGGCTTTTATTTTCAGCAATTTCTTCTACAGAAGTTAGTAAACAAGGATTCTCCACAGTGATTCTTGTATTCCCTTGAAGTGTTGTTGGATTCTTTACAATTGCTCCCGAACCAGAAGCATAACTTGTAGAATTAACTATTAATGAATTGGTATCAATAGTAAAATAAAGATCTCTTTGTGTACAATTAGAATTACCCATTGAATCTAATTTGATTAAATAAGCATCAAAATTAAATGTCATAAAGCTATTGGTGTAAGCTCCAATTATAAAGCCTTTATCTAATGTTTCTTCTACCTCTTCAGCTAAATCAATTGAAATACCTCCATAAGTATAACTCCAAATGGTGTCTCCTAACGAGTTAATTTTCATTAGAAATACATCTTCAGCTCCTTGTCCAAAACTCCTTGTATTACCAGTAATCACATAGTTCCCATCACTTGTTGACACTATACTTTTACCTATTTCATTGTTAGTTCCTCCATAAGTTTTGTTCCAAATTAACCCGCCAATGCTGTCAATTTTAAAAGCCAATACGTCCTGTTGACCCGCTCCAAAACTTCGAGATAATCCTGTAACAATAAAACCATTATCAGTGGTTTTCACTATTCCATTTGCATAATCATCATCAATTCCTCCGTAAGTAAACTCCCAAATTACAGCTCCTAAAGAATCAATTTTCATAACATGAGCATCTGCACCTCCAGAGCTAAATGTATAACCTACCATTACAAAACTTCCATCTTGCAATAACACACCATCCAAACAAGCATCAATACCAGAACTCCCGTAGTATTTAGTAAAAAGAGTATCCCCAATACTATTAGTTCTTATTACGTAAACATCTCTGTTTCCTAATCCATAACTTTCAGTATAGCCAATAAAAAAATAGCCTGCATCTTGTAATTGAAACGCTTTAAAACCATAATCTGAACCCAGTGCACCACCATATGTTTTGGACCATTGGTAGTCTCCGTTCTTATCAATTTTGATGCAATACACATCAGAACTACCAGTTCCGTTAAAACCATGTGCTTCACCAAGTAATAAATACCCTGAATCCTTAGATTGAATTACATCATAGCCTTCATTTCCTGCTCCATCACGTGAAACAGCAGTACTATCAATCAAAGAACCAAATGTATTGGCTAAAACTGTATCACCAAATTTATCCACTTTTATCACATAAAATTCAGCAGTATTAAATCCCGCAACATCATACGAACCAAGGAAAACATATCCACTATCTAGAGTGTTTTCGACTGAATAAATTCTACTACCGTCAAAATTCCCTATTTTTTTCTGGAACATTTGTTGAGAATTCACAACAAGGAAAAAACTAAATAAAATGAATGAAAATATTGCTTTTACCACTTTTATAATTTTAATTAAAATCTAAAATAATACATCTCACAGAGTAATGTTCAATTATTTTTTAAATATTCCTACAACTCTTGTCACATCTTCCTTACGGATAAAAAAATCGCTAAGCTTAGATTTAGATTCGCGAACAAAAATGACAGCTAAATAAAAACTAGATAAAAAATAAGATAACGAAGTAACGATCCCTGCTCCTATTAATCCATAATTTGTAATTGCGAACCAACCCAAGGAAACAACAACAATGAATCCAATTATTGAAGCTCGAACATTGTATTTGTAAATCCCTTTTCCTGATAAATAGTGTGCAAATATCTGGTTTACAGCAATCGACAAAACCCCAAGACTAAGAGCTAAAATGATTTCATTAATCCCTTCAACATCTTTTTTGAAAACAAATAGAAACAAAGAATTAGGAATCAATAAAAGGATAGCTAATAAAACTGAAGTAATAACGAAAGAAGCTTTTACAAAAGATAACGATAGTTGTTTCCTTTTCTCTTCAATTATTTCATTGGATAACTCACTGTACTGGATTATCGCAAGAGCTTTAGATGGTATCCAAAGGCTTTCGGATAGTTGAACTGCTAATCCATATAACCCAAGTGCTGTACCCATTGTTTTTTCAATAAAATAATAGAGCAAACGATAATTAAGTAATTGGACTACATTGGATGATTGTATATCAAATCCATATTTGATAGATGTTGTAAAAAGCTCTTTTAAGCTGTCTTTTTCCTTAAAATTAACGTGATATTTAACAAAATAAACCGATAGGATAAGTACAAATAAATAGGAGATAACAATAGCAACAACAAAGTTTTGTATGGTAATACCTAAAACTATAAAGCAAGTTAATTGAATTACTTTTTGTAAAATTTTAAGCAAATTATGATTCACTATTTTCTTTTTTCCAATGAGAACTTGGTTGTGAATAGAAAAAACACATTCTAAAACACTAATCAACATCACATAATAAAAGAACTCCATAGGAACCAACTCTAAAATATAAAGAATACTCCCTACTACAATTACTGAAGCTATTGCCCACAAATAAGAAATACTGAGTAAAGAATAGACTGATTTTCTGGGAGTTAAATACACCAAAGCAGCTCCACCAATCATGTTGTTCATCAAAACAACAAAACTTATTCCCAGCACAATTAATATCATTTGTTCCGATCCAGCAGAACCTAAAGTACGGTATACTAAAGTCATTAGGATAAAATTAAGAACAGCTATGATTCCTAATGAAAACGCAGTATTTGAAATAGTTTTTATCAAGAAATTATTGTTTTATAAAGTTCTAGATATTGCTTTCCAATTACTTTGTTATCGAATTGTTGTACTGCTAATGCTCTTATTTCTTCTGATTTATAAGCTTCAATATTATCAAGAGTATTGATTAGAGCTTTTTCTAATGCTTCTTGATCTCTTGGCTCTAAAAGTAAACCATTTTTAGTTGTTACATATTCTGATATTCCTCCCACATTGGAAGAAACAAATGGCAATCCACAACAAAAGCTTTCTACCATTACTACAGGTAAGTTTTCGTAGTTACTAAACAACAAAAAGAAATCAGAATTTCTATAATCCTCAGCTATTTCTTGAGGTGTTTTAGTTCCATGGTATTCTACAAATTGATCAGTCAAACCAATTTCAGCTTGTATTTTCTTAGTCGAATCAATATCTCCATCAGAGACAATAACCAGTTTAAAATCTTGTCTCTTTTCAGAAATAGACTTTAAAGTCCTGAATATTCCTGTGATATTTTTATGATCATCTACCAAAGTAGATACATGAAGAATTCGCTTAACGTCTCCTTCGCTTTTATGTTTCAGCTTAAATAAATCAACATCAGCTACATTGGGAATTATCTGATAATTACCCCCTAATCCTCTTTTTTGCATAGAGTTAGCCAAATGCTGAGATACTGGAGAAATGACCGAAGCTTCTTTGGTAATCTTTTTTAATTGATTCTTAATCAAAGGACTTAACTTCTCAAAATCATTGGTGTAAGGTAAAAACAAAGTCCAATGTTCGGTTAACACATAAGGTAAATTGAATTTTTTCTTTAAATCCAAAGCGATTAATCCAACAGGGAAAGTAACGTTACAATGAGTAATGTCAAATTTCTTAATCCTGTGCTTTCTCATTACCTCTTCAATACCAAGTTCATAGCCTATTCGGTATCGTTTTAGCTTTTTATAAGAGCTAAAAAATGGAGTTTTAGAAGTTACTTTTTTGTAATAAACAATAGTTGTATTTACTCCATTAATCTGTGAATGAGTTATTTCAAACTCTTTATCAATAGTGCTACTTGAAGTAACATAAACCACAAATAAATTAACAAAAGGATTGATAGCCTCTGCATGTCTTTGTACAAAATTACCAAGCGTAGGATGTTCCTTGCTAGGATACCAACTCGAAATAAATAAGACATTAGGTTTTTGCATTCGGCTCAAAGAATTACTTTTGTGTAACGACCTAACGAAGATAGTATTTTATCCTTGGTTAGAAAAACACTTAAACTCTCAAATTACCTAGACAGTATGGACAAAAAACTTCGAATAATATTTATGGGAACTCCCGATTTTGCTGTTGAATCATTAAAAGCAATTATTGAGAACGGATATGAAGTAGTAGGAGTAATTACTGCACCCGATAGGCCAGCTGGTAGAGGAAGAAAGCTGCAAGAGTCCGCAGTAAAGCAATATGCTGTTTCTCAGGATATAAAAGTACTTCAGCCAGAAAAACTCAAGAATCCAGAGTTTTTAGAAGAGCTTAAATCCTTAGATGCGAACTTACAAGTTGTTGTCGCTTTCCGTATGTTACCCGAGTTAGTTTGGGACATGCCCAAGTATGGGACATTTAATTTACATGGTTCTCTCCTACCGCAATACCGAGGAGCTGCTCCAATTAATTGGGCAATAATGAATGGAGAAAAAGAAAGTGGAGTAACTACATTCTTTATCGAGAAAGAAATAGATACGGGTAAAGTTCTTTTCCAAGAAAAAGTAACTATTGAACCTAATGATAATGCTGGAACCTTACACGATAAATTAATGGTAGTTGGTGGCGAACTGGTTGTAAAAACGCTTAAAGCTATTGTAGAAGATGATTATTCAGAGACTTCGCAAGAACTTATGTTTACTGAAGAATCAGAGTTAAAACCTGCTCACAAAATATTTAAACAAGATTGTAAAATTGATTGGAATAAGGATATGAGCCAAATCAATAATTTTGTAAGAGGCCTATCTCCTTATCCTTGTGCCTGGACAGAGTTTAAGAAAGATGAGGAGATACTTTCTACAAAAATATATGAAGTAGAAATTATAGATAACAAGAAGCACGAGTTTAAAATAGAATCGGATAATAAAACATTTATTCACGTATTAACTCCTAACGGAAAGTTATCTATCATTGAATTTCAGCCAGCTGGAAAAAGAAAAATGAAAGCAACTGATTTCCTAAAAGGAAACCAGTTTGATAACTTTCAATTGGTTCTTTAAAGTTTCTGTAACAGTTTTTGATAGCTGTAATTACTTAAGTTCAGTGTAAATCTAATTTGCTGAAAGTAACTTGATCCATTCAATGAATTTTTCAAATTATCTGTCTGAATCAATGGAAAATAAATAGCTAAATCGCCATTTAATAATCTTAAGCCTAGTCCAGCATCTGCAGATGTAATTAACTTATTTCCATTATCAAATACTCCATAATCAGCAAAAACACCAATTGGTCCCCAAGGCAATTCGGCATATAAATTGGCAGAAGCCATAAATGATTGAGAAAAACCAAAGTCGCTCACAGTTTTAAATGCCCCATGATTTTCGACTCTTTGTTGTGCCCAAACTCCTTGCACTTCGTTACGCCCAAACATCAATTGTTCGTAAAAAACATCTTGAGTTCCATTTTGTCCACCAAGAGCAAAACCAAATCTAGAATCATTAGCAAATCCAGCAAAATTTCTTGTATAAAGGCTTTTACCTGCAAAAATTCGTAGTTCAAGCTGTTTTTCTTTCTTCACATTGTAAGTCCAACTCTGGGTAATATCTAAATATATATTCGCATTGGAGTAGTTTGCAAGAATCTGATCTCCTAATACATCTATTCTTAGGTCTGCATTTAGAGCATATTTTCTTTTTTTAAAGTCTATATTATATTTTATAAATCCTCCTTTTACGCCCAAATTTTGATTTCTACCGTTAATTACATTTTGAGTCCAAACGTATTGTGCCTCAATTGACTGAGAGTAATTTTTTCTCACTCCATTATTACCTAATTCCATAAAAACATAGGGTTTTATTACCCAATAGAAAGGATTTTCTCTATTCCAATTTGATTTATATTGTTCATAAACCTGACCGAAAAATTCATTATGGCGTTCCTCACCAAAGGTTTGTCCCTTCACACCAAACTCAATTTTCTTAATTAATATTCGTGGAGTAAAATTAAGATGCACATCACCTAATCCTGCCAATCTTTTATTTCCAAACGAATACATTGGAGCTACATAAAACTCTAACTTATTTTTAGGAGCTGTAATATTATGAAATAGTGCTCCTAGCATAAATTGATCGTAGGCATTAGCCCCAATCATTGGAGTCCACCAAACAGTATTCTTATCTGTTTCATTATCTCCTGCCAAAAACTCAAAGTTAATTGGCTCTACTTTATTTAGTAATCTGGATTTCTCCCAGCTGTTGTTCATTCTATTTACATCAGGCATGTTATTTTCTCCATCAACAATAACTTTCTCTATGTTTGTCGAAGTAAATTTTCCTTCATCTACAGAAAAATCTGGATTGGACTCCAGCCAAATAGTTTCAATAATTTTATCTCCGGAGTATGCATCAACTCTTACAGGTGATCTTATATCTCCAACATTATCTACTTTAACTGTGTAACTACCATCATCATTCTGCTTAACAGTTCTTAATTTAAAATCAATTTTACCGGTTGTGTTAATAATCTCATCAAATAACCAACCCAAATCTTTACCAGAAATAGATTCAAATACTTGCTTCATATCCTCTGGCATAGGATGTTTAAATTTCCATTTTTCGTAATAAGCACTCATGCACTTGTCATACATTTCTTCACCTAAATAATCTCTTACATAGGTAAAAACCAAACCAGTTTTTGCATACACAATAGCTCCATAATTCAAAGGGATGTAATCATTACTATGCAGTTCAATTGGCTGATCTTTACCATTATTAGCAGAAAACCCATAAGTCATATGGTTTCCACAATGATGGCTCATTCCTCCAAGATGAATTTTATCTGCTGCTGATCCAAAATTATCTGAAAACTCTTGGTTTTCAGGATATTTAGTTTGGAAATAACGTATCTCATTTGCTGTATTCATTCCTTCATCCATCCAAGGATGAACTCTTTCATTACTTCCCAAAATTCCATAAAACCAGTTGTGTCCAACTTCGTGTACAATAACTAGCTCCAATTGAGTAGCGCTTCCCATACTCCCAATTACAGTAACATTTGGATATTCCATTCCACCACCTGCACTTATTGTTCCATCAACTGCTGTTACTTGATTGTAAGGATAATCGCCATTCCACTTACTGTAATAATAAGTTCCATCATTAATATACTCAATTGCATCTTTCCATAAATTTGAATTCCTTGGAGTGAACATTGCCCAAGTTGTTACATTTCTATTAGAGTTTGGCAATTCTACTTCTCCTTTCAATACTTTGTACCTCTTATCAGCAAACCAAGCAAAATCATGAACTCTTGATTGTGTGTAACGAATCGTTTTCATTTTCTCTGAGGATTCAGGGAATTCATTATCGAAAGTTTTTCGAGTAATAGTATCTATTGAGTCCAATTCAGCTTTTGTCTCTTTTGCTCTATTAGTTAAAAATTCAATCTCACTTTTTGTCTGTAAATCACCAGTTGCTCCAACTATATAGTTTTCTGGTAACGTAATACTTACATAAAATGAACCGAACTCCGAGTAAAACTCTCCTTGAGTTAAATAAGGCATTTCATGCCAACCATCTTTATCGTAAACTGCAGGTTTTGGATACCATTGCGTAATTTGAAATGATTCACCAACATGACCTAATCTAGAGATATTTCCATTAGGAATCTTAACTCTAAAAGGAGTAGAAACTGTTATTTTTTCTCCTGGTTTAAGTGGTGTTTTTAATATTAATTTTCCAATATCTCTGTGGCTAAGGTTATAAAGAAATTCAGCTGATTCTCCATTTACTTTAAAATCCAAAGAATCAATAAACCCTCTATCTTCATCCGTATTATTCTCCATTACTATGTTACCATCACGGTAATGCTGCATGGACATAGCACTGGTATTATCCTCATAAGCATTTGGCCATAAATGAATGTATATAAATGATAATTCGTCAGGCGAATTATTAATATACTCGAAGGATTCAAAAGCATTAAGAACATTGGCTTTATCATCCAATGTTACATCAATATTATAATTTACCTCTTGCTGAAAATAATCTTGACTAAACCCAATTGTGGAACACAATAAAAAAATACTTAATAACCTCATAGCTCGTTTTTTATATAAA
>Ga0075467_10003465_pt1 | contig 12117 bp, 8 predicted proteins | sample DEB08_DNA_9_FD_75067 | JGI IMG/M metagenome (GOLD analysis project Ga0075467, IMG submission 75067) | Aqueous microbial communities from the Delaware River and Bay under freshwater to marine salinity gradient to study organic matter... | ecosystem: Environmental > Aquatic > Marine > Coastal ...
TGCACTGGAATAAATGCCTTTATCATCATAAACTACTATTTTACTATTTGAGTTTACGCCTAGTTTTCGTGCTTCTTTGGTGAATTGTGTAACATATGGCACTGTATTAGGGAAAGGCGCATTTACATCACTAAATACATGCTTAATATCAAAAAATTGTGCACTTGGAATCTGTAAATCTTCCTCATTATTTTCAATACTGGCTACTTTGTCCATACTTGCATCAAAGATGAGTAAGTCTTTATCATATAAATGATTATTTAACCATTCAATTGAAACGAGTGGTCCAAATTGATACATATTCACGATCTTTTATTTATACTACACTGATATTTAGCAAGATTCCTCGACAAACTTAGAATAAATGATTCACTCAATTTTTGCCAAACAAAAATTAGGAATCTACTTATTTCACTTCTTCATAGTGATCATCCCAATTCTTAACTTTGGGTTCTCCCAGTTTTCCAACAGATTTAGCAACTAGCATCGCCACCATGGCATCGCCAGTAACGTTTACAACGGTTCTACACATATCTAAAGGTCTATCTACAGCGAAAATTAAGGCGAGCCCAATTGGTAATAGTTCTGGTGGAAGTCCTACAGACTCTAAAACAATGACGAGCATTACCATACCAGCACCTGGAACTGCAGCACTACCAATAGATGCCAATAATGCGGTTAATACAATAGTGAGTTGATCCCCAAATGTAAGGTCTAAACCTAATGCTTGGAAAATAAACACAGCTGCAACAGCTTGGTATAAACTGGTTCCATCCATATTAATGGTTGCTCCTACAGGAAGCACAAAACTTGAAACTTCTTTGTCAACACCAATATGTTCTTCTACACGTTCCATTGTTACTGGAAGTGTTGCAGCACTACTACTAGTTGAAAATGCTAATAACTGCGCTGGACTAATTTCTTTTAAGAACCAGAATGGGTTTTTCTTTATAACAGTAGCAACAATAATCGTGTAAAAAATTATCATTAAGGCAAGACCAAGAAGTACTACACCTGCATATTGTGCTAAGGCAACTAAGATGTCAGGATCGTCAGAAGACACAACTACACTTGCTAAAAGTGCAAATACAGCATATGGAGCTGTTAGCATAATAAGATCAACCATTTTCAAAACTATATCATTAAGTGAATCAAAAAGATTTTTCATTGGTTCTGCCCTCTTTTCTCCTATTAAAAGCATTGAAATCCCTAAAAATATGGAGAAGAAAATTACTTGAAGCATTAAACCATTTTCACTCATTGCCTTAAAGGCATTGTCAGGAACCATGTCTTCAACAAACTGTAATGGACCACTCTCCACTTGCTTTGATGCTTCAGCGATTTTACCTGTTACACCACTGTTTTGAGAATATGTATTTGTAAGTTTTGCAATAGTTTCTTCTGAAACACCATCTCCTGGCTGTAATACATTAACTACCATTAAGCCAATAGAAATGGCTATGACAGTTGTGATAACATATGTAATTATAGTTCGTATTCCAATACGTTTGAATTTTGAAATATCTTTTAAATCTGAAATCCCCTTTATTAAAGAAGCTAGAATTAATGGAATAGCAATTAACTTTAATAGTTTTACAAATATGCTTCCTAATGGCTTAATCCAATCATCAGTAAAATCTTTACCTCCATCTACTTGTAGCATTATAAAGCCAAAAATTAGACCCAATAACATTCCTATTAAAATTTGCCAATGTAGTGCTAGTTTTTTCATGTTTATTATAGTTTAGTAATCTTGTTAAGTAAATAATAATCTGCCAATACTAAGGCTGCCATTGCTTCTACAATTGGAACAGCTCTTGGAACTACGCAAGGATCATGACGACCTTTGCCTTGCATTTCTAGGACGTTGCCCTCTGCATCAATTGTATTTTGTTTTTGCATAATGGTTGCAACAGGTTTAAAAGCGACTCTAAAATAAATATCTTCACCATTGCTTATGCCTCCTTGTATGCCTCCTGAAAGATTCGTCTTTGTGCTGCCATCTGCATTAAATATATCGTTATGTTCACTCCCTTTCATCTCTACTCCGCAAAATCCACTACCATATTCAAATCCTTTTACAGCATTAATAGAAAGCATTGCTTTACCTAATTCTGCATGGAGCTTATCAAACACAGGTTCGCCAAGGCCAATAGGAACATTTTGTAACACACAAGTTACAGTGCCACCAATAGTATCTCCTTCTTTACGTATTTCCTTAATGCGAGCAATCATTTTTTTAGCGACAGCTTCATCAGGACAACGTACGGCATTGTCTTCTGTTTTTGTTAAATCTAAATCTTGATATGGTTTATTAATATTAATTTTCCCAACTGAAGAAGTAAACGCATTAATTTTTACACCTTTTAGTAATTGTTTTGCAATAGCTCCCGCGACAACTCTGCAAGCAGTTTCTCTAGCTGAACTTCGCCCACCTCCTCGATAATCTCTTACACCATATTTCTGATCATACGTGTAATCTGCATGACTAGGTCTGTAAACATCTTTGATATGTGAATAATCCTTAGATTTCTGATTGGCATTCTTAATAATGAAGCCTATTGAAGTTCCTGTGGTTTGCCCTTCAAAAATACCTGACAAAAATTCAACCCTGTCAGGTTCTTTGCGCTGAGTAACAATTTCAGACTGACCAGGTTTACGTCTATTCATTTCATTTTGAATAGCTTCAAAATCCAATTGAAGTCCAGAAGGACAGCCATCAATAACGCCTCCAATTGCTATTCCATGTGATTCACCAAAGGTTGTGAGTTTAAAAACTGTTCCGAAAGAATTTCCAGCCATTAATTGTGTAATCTTATGAGTTAGTTTTGCTAATGTAATTGTATTCTAAGAGAAACAAAAATGGATTTTACATAATAGCTACAATTATTTTAATTTTTTGTTCAAAATTCAATATTGGCACAATATTAGCGTTATGAAATTATAATTTTTTAATCAGAATAATTACATTTACAAAAACTAAAAACTCATGAAAAAACTATTTTTATTATCATTTGCTTTAATCGGATTTGCTTTTACTACTCAAGCGCAAGAAATAGCTGACAATGCTATTGGATTACGTTTAGGAGATAGCGATGGCTTTGGAGCAGAAATTTCTTACCAACGTGCTTTGGGAGACGCTAACAGATTAGAATTTGGTTTAGGCTGGAGAGATGGCAAAAATTACAGTGCAATAAGAGCTGTTGGTTTATACCAATGGGTTATGAATCTTGACGGAGGCTTTAATTGGTATGTTGGAGCTGGTGGAGGATTTGCATCTTATAGTTTAGATAATGTAGCGCCTGGATTTGATGATAGCGACACTTCGTTATTTGTAGCAGGAGATATTGGTATTGAGTATAATTTTGATATTCCCTTATTAATTTCTTTAGACTTTAGACCAGAATTAGGGTTCGGCGATTTTAATGACGATTTAGATTTCGATATTGCTTTAGGAATACGTTACCAGTTCTAATAAAAGCTCTAAATAAAATATTTAAAAACCACCTCATGAGGTGGTTTTTTTGTTTATTTTATAAAAAAAAGGCGAAATTAGTTTAACTTAACATAAAAACATTAAAACTATACTTTACATCTAAAGTTAACAATAATAAAAGATGGGCTTAATTAATAGAGCAAAACAACCTAGAATAGTTTTTATTTTGAGTATTCTAACATCTATTTTCTGGTGCCTTGGTCAGCTTATCAATGTTTACTATTTTACTCTTATTGGAGTTGTTTTTGAAATTTTATGGTTTCCAATGATAGCCTTGTTAATAATTTTGCCAATACTTTCTTTGATTTTTTTCGTAAAAGAAAATCTTAATCTAAAATCACCTTACTTTTATTCTTTTCTAATTATTCTGTCAACTATTCTATTTATGCTGTTAAAAAATTAGGTAATATGAAACTCTAAATAATCTCTCTTAGCACCTCATTCTTTCTTAGTGGTTTTTCACAATCAATAATTTAATCTAAAAAGAACTATCTTTAAAAAGCAAAATTTCTTTTTTCAATGAGTAAAAGTTTTATAGATGAAGCACGTAGTATTGTCATAGACAAAATGGCTGATGAAAACTTCGGTGTGCGTGAATTAGCTTCTTCCCTAAAATTAAGCTCTTCTCAAACATTACGAAAAGTAAAAGCTGCAACTGGTAAATCGGTTAATCAGTATATTAGAGAGTTACGTTTAGAAAAAGCAGCTGAACTTCTTAAAAAAACTGATTTTACTGCTGCTGAAATTGCCTATCAGGTTGGCTTTAATAGTGCGTCTTATTTCAATAAGACCTTTAGTAAATATTATGGAATTGCTCCAGGAGAATACAAAACAAAAAATATAGATTTAAGTGAATTAACTGCTCATAAGCATGAAGCAGGTTCTCGTAATTTTTCCTTGACGAAAAAGTTTATTTATACGACTGCTATAATACTAATTGTTATAATTGGTTATTTTCTGAACAATAATTTTACTTCAAATAAATATCAAATACCTAATTCAATAGCAGTTCTTCCGTTTAAGGATTTTAGTCCTGAAGACAACCAGTGGTTCTCAGATGGAATATCAGACAATATACTGCACTCCTTAGCACAAATGAAGGACATATCTGTTATATCATTTACGTCCTCATCAACATATCGAGATTCTGATAAAAAAATCCCTGAAATTGCCAATGAATTAGGCGTTTCTTACATCTTGGAAGGGAGCATTACGCGATTAGACGATAAGATTAAAATTATTGCTCAGCTCATAGACGCAAATGACCAACATGTATGGTCTAAGGAGTACAATGAAAACTTTGATGATCTCATTACCATCCAGAATAATGTAGCTCAGGAGGTAATGAAGCAGCTGGAAATTACCTTGAACTCTGAAGAGGAAATGACACTTGCCAAGTTTCCTACCGAAAATATGGAAGCCTATAATTTATTTTTAAAAGGACGCTTGGTTGATAATAGCAGAAGTTCTGAAGATTTATTGCAAAATATAGAGCTTAACAAACAGGCCATTGCACTAGACTCAACATTTTCAGAAGCCTATGCGGAGGTGGCGAACTCTTATTGGCTATTATCTCGTTTCCATGCCTTTGATGGAATCGATTTAGCACAGAAATATGCAGACTCAACATTAACTGTTAACCCAAATACCTATAGAGCATGGAGTGTAAAAGCAGGACTTTCTCAATATAATGATTGGGATAAGGCAGATGAATATTATAAAAAAGCGTTAGCCTTAAATCCTAATGATGCATTAACACATATAGAATATGCGTTTTACTTTCATTTACGACCTAATCCCAATATTAAAAAATTTCTTGAACATTTAACAATCTCTCAACAATTAGACCCTATTTCATGGCTTCAAGCAGGGAGTTATATGCGTGCACTGATATATAACAACAAGTTTAAAGAGGCAGAAGCCTTTTTAGAAAAAAACAAATTTCAATTTGATGATGTTCAAATAAGATTTCATGAATATCAAATCATTGCTTACAAAAATAAAGATTGGACCAAAGTTATTCCTTATCTAGAAACCCAATTAAAAAAATATCCAGATAGTATTTTATATTATAGTGAGTTAGCCTATGCTTCTAATGCCATATTAAATGATGACAGTGCTGCAGTAGCATATATGAGAAAATCATATCAAATTGATTCATCAGCTGTATTTAGTCTGGTACCCTATGTAAATATGCTAATAGAAGATAAAAAGTATGAAGAAGCTCATAAATTGATGCAGTCTAAAAATTATAAAACAGTTGTTCCTAAGCCATTTCAACTTCAAGCATTATGGTACTACTATTATTTGAAAGGAGATTCTGAAAAAGCTCTGGAAATATCAAAACATACCCCATTTACTAACGATTACTTAATTCAAGTGTTAACTCAGGCGCAATTAGGGAATCGTAAAAAAGTAGATAGTATTAATAAAAAGTATCCACGTGGAACAGGTGTTTTGTTAGCATGGCGTGCTAATAGAGCCATTCTTCATGCCGTTTTAAAAGACAGAGACTCCATGTATTATTATTTAGAACATGTAAAATTTGACGATAATAATACCTTAAGAGTCAATGGCAGAAGCGAGTTTGATCCTTATAGAAATGAAGAGCGCTACAAAGCTTTTTTACGTATGAATTATTTGCCAGTTACTGAAGAGTAAAATTTCAGATTATTTCATATACCACTTTAGTTTTTTTCACAATCCTTGTGATAAATGCACTTACAAAATATCGCTATGCTTGATTTTTTCAATACAATGCTTGAAAATTTCAAGCATTTGAGCATTATATACAATTCTAAACAAAGGTGTAATAGCTAAATTGAGTTAGAACAAAAATTCAATTTAAACTTTTAAAACACTTTTATTATGAGACTATTAATACTCTTTATACTATCTCCCTTTTTATTATTTAGCCAAGTACAAATAGGAAGCGACATTGATGGCGTAACAGCAGGAGATCAATCTGGACATATAAGTTTCTCAAGCGATGGAAATATAGTGGCTATTGGTGGCCCAGGAAATGACGATACAGGTGAAGATGCAGGTCACGTTCGAGTCTTTGAAAATATCTCAAGTAATTGGACACAAATAGGCAATACTATTAATGGAGAAGCCGCTGGCGATAATTTTGGAGCAAGCGTAAGTCTTTCTAGTGATGGTTCAATTGTTGCCATTGGCGCACCATATAATGATAATGGAGAGATAGATGCTGGTAGTGTTAGCCTATTTGAAAATATATCAGGAACATGGACTCAAATAGGTAGTGATATAAATGGAGAAGCTACTGGAGATAGGTTGGGTAGATTTGTAAGTTTATCTAACGACGGTACTAAACTAGCAATTGTACGTGAGGCAGAAGGTTGGTGTGAATTTGAATGTGGTCTAAGCCCTGGCTATACACGCATATATGAAAATATTAATGGAGATTGGATTCAAGAAGGACAGGAAATAAATACAGGATTTGATGGTGTTTCTGATGTTAAATTATCTTCAAATGGTGGCATGGTTGCCATTGCGAGTCCATCTGGAGGTATTGGTGGTTGGTCAAACTATTTTAGTGGAGGTGTTAAGGTGTATAGAAACAGATCTGGTGTATGGACACAAGTAGGTCAAACTTTTATTGCGGATACTTGTTATTGGTGTAGCAACTACCTTGGAGGTGTTAGCTTTGCAAATAATGGTTCTAAACTAGCAATTATAGATAGTTTTAATTTTAGAGTTTATGAAAACATTGATGGTGATTGGATACAGCAAGGTGAGGACGTTGAATTAGTGAATTTTTATAATAAAGTAAGTCTTTCAGACGATGGAACTATTCTAGCTATTGGCGGAATCATTACACGTTTATACCAAATTAGTTCAGGAAATTGGACGAAGTTGGGTGATGATATTAACGAAGAAACATCTGGCTATGGTTATCAAATAAATGTAGAATTTTCAAGTGATGGCTCTAAAATAGCTGTTGGAAATTCATTTAATGATGGTAATGATATAAATGCTGATTCAGGCAAAGTACGTGTTTATGATTTAAGCACTTTATTATCTGCAGAAGAATCTAGTAGGTATAGTGTTAAACTCTATCCCAACCCAACTTCAAATCATTTTACTATAGAATTACCTCTAAGTCAAACTTTAGAAAAAGTTAATATTTATAATAACATAGGTCAGTTCATTCAGACTTCAAATAAGCAAATCATAAACACATCTATGCTTGCATCAGGACTTTACTTTGTTGAGGTTGTAACTACTCAAGGAAAAGCTATTAAAAAGCTTATCATAGAATAATTTAACTATTAAAAACTTTTATTATGAGACTATTAGCACTTTTTATATTAGCACCATTTTTTCTATTTAGCCAAGTACAAATTGGAAATGACATTGATGGCGTAGCAGCAGGAGATCAATCTGGCAATGTAAGTATCTCAAGCAATGGAAATATTGTTGCTATTGGTGGGCCTAATAATGACGATGCAGGTGAAGATGCAGGTCATGTACGTGTATTTGAAAATATTCACGGCGTTTGGACGCAAATAGGTAATGCAATAAATGGTGATGCTGCTGGTGATCATTTTGGTAGTAGTGTTAGTCTATCAGCAGATGGCTCTATTCTTGCTATTGGTGCGCCATTAAATGACAATGCTGGAACAGATTCTGGTAATATTAGCGTATATGAAAATATTTCAGGAACCTGGACACAATTTGGTAGTGTTATAAATGGTGATGCAGCTGGAGATAATTTTGGCACTAATGTGAGTCTATCAAATAATGGTCTAAAAATTGTCATTGGATCATATTATTCTGCGAGAATACTGGAAAATATTTCAGGAAACTGGATTCAATTAGGAAGTGATTTTTATGGATATTTTTTCGCATTTTCTGGTGATGGATTAACAATTTCTGTAACCTATGGTTATTGGGATAATTTTGTGTTTGAATGGGTTAATGTTATGGTTGTATATAGATTTGTAGAAGGAAATTGGAATCAGGACTTCGACTCTATATCTAGTTCTAGTTATATTCGTTCTAATTTATCCGATGATGGTACAATAATGGCTGTTACATCAGTTTATGGTGGTTATATATTTGATATTACATCACCAGTTTCCTGGACCCAAATTGATAATACAATCATGAGTTATGGTAATAATATAGAAATATCCTCTAACTGTTCTATTGTTGCTATTGGTGGTAGTGACACTCCTGAAGATCAGGTTCAAATTTTTTATAACAATGATAACAATTGGACACAAATAGGAAGTGATATTGATGGAGACAACATTGGTAACAGCTTAAGTCTTTCTGGTGATGGTTCTACAATAGCTATTGGAGCTCCATTTAATGATGATAATGGAACAGATGCAGGCCAAGTACGAGTTTATGATTTAAGTGCTTTATTGTCTGTAGAAGAATCTAGTTTGTTAAGCGTCAAATTATATCCCAACCCAACTACAAATCGATTTACTATTGAATTACCATTAGGTCAAACATTAGAAAAGGCTAATATTTATAATGACATAGGGCAATTTATTCAAACCTCACAAAAGAATATTATAGATACATCCAAACTGTCATCTGGGCTTTATTTTGTAGAGGTTGTTACTACTCAAGGAAAAGCCACTAAAAAGCTTGTTATAAAATAATATAGCTAAAGCTAAATTATTTCTCGCAACACTTCATTTTTTCTTGGTGTTTCCCATGAACCTCCAGTAAAATCAGGCACAATAGTACTTGCACTATTATTAGCTACAGATATCTGAGATAATGGTGTAATCGCACTCCAAAGCACACTGTCATATAAATTAATATCTAAAGGTAAGCCTTGGTTAAGGCAACGTATCATTCTGTAAATCATAACAAAATCCATACCTCCATGACCAACAGCATTAGCATCAATTTGCTCTCTTAAACGCTTCCATAATGGATTGTCATATTTTTCTCTGTATTCTTTATATTCTTCCTCTTTAAGCCAAGAATGTCCCCATTGTAATTCTTCATGACCAACATACAAACGTGATGGATACCCTTCATGAGCGGCTTTTGTTCCAATTACATTATTTAATCTAGAATATGGTCGTCCAGTATGTGTATCAAACTGTAACATGATACTTTTTCCTTTCTTAGTTTTTATCAAAGTAGTGTTCATATCACCACAAGCAAATTCTGTAGCCCAGAATTTATCTTTTTTAGCGGCTTCACTCAAACTTTTTTCCAATGAACTCATACTCACTAAATGATCATAATTATCACCTCGACCAATGTCCATATACATACTCACAGGTCCTAAACCATGTCCTGTATAAAAGTTCCCATTCTTAGTTTGATGATGCTTGATACGCCATTGATCTTCATAATAGGTTTCATCCATCATGTGTTTACGCAAGTCATGAATATAAGCACCTTCAGCATGTGTAACTTCTCCAAAAACGCCCTCGTTAATCATGTTAAGCACCCAGAGTTCTTCGCCATTAAAACAGCAATTTTCCATGTACATACAATGCCTTTTTGTACGTTCAGCTACTTCAATAAGTTTCCAACAATCAACAAGTGTCATTGCCATTGGTTGCTCACATGCCACATGCTTGCCTTGCTCCATACCATACACAGACATTTCGGTATGATATTCCCAAGGTGTTGCAATAAGCATTAAATCTATATCATCACGTTCAGCAACTTTTTTCCATTCATCTTTTCCACCAAAATATAGGTCTGCTCCTGCTGGCTGAATGGTTTTTAAGTAATCATTGTTTTTATTGAGTTTATCTTCTTTTAAATCTGATAAAGCAACGATTTCGGCATAATTGTTCTTTATTAAATATTCAAACATTTGAATGAGAACACTTCCTCTATTCCCAAGACCAATGATGCCTACTCTAACTTTTGAAATAGGTGCATGTGCTAAACCAACAGCAGTACCTTGTGCTTTGGATGCACTTAGCATTTCGTTTAATTTGTCTTTATCTATTTTTGTAGGGTCGTCTTTACAGGCAATAAGTGCTGGAGTAACGCCTAGAAATAATGCTGCACGTGTGCTTAAGTTTAAGAAGTCTTTTCTGTTCATTTTGGTTGTAGTTACAATAAGAACAGAAAGGTAAAAAAATTATTTAAATAGACGTCTAAATTGCGATACAATTTGCCATGGCCTCAATATAAATGGCTTCGTAGGATGGAACAATATTATGAATATCAAATTGTTTTGCTTCGTTTTTGGCATTGGATTTAAATTTTGCTAGAATTGAATCGTCTTTTAAAATATACAAGGCGTTCTTGACCATATCATCAATATCACCAACATTACTTAAAAACCCTGAAACACCTTGTTTATTTACTTCTGGAATTCCTCCCGTATTACTTGAAATTACTGGCACTCCAGATGCCATGGCTTCTAAAGCGGCTAAACCAAAACTTTCCGTTTCTGAAGGTAAAAGAAACAAATCACTAAAGCATAAAATTTTATCTATTTCGTGGCTTTTTCCAAAGAACACCACTTTATCTTCAATGCCTAATCGTTCGCACAATAATTCGGCTGGCTCTTTCTCAGGTCCTTCTCCAACCATCATTAATTTTGCTGGAATCTCCTTCTGAATTCCATAAAATGTTTTAATAACATCTTCAATACGTTTTACAGGCCTGAAATTACTAATATGTGTAATTATTTTTTCATCATCATTTGCCATCATTGCACGTTGGCAATCTGTAAAATGATTGGTGTGTTTTTCTAAATCAATAAAATTAGGGATTACCTTAATATCGTTAGTAATATTAAACAAACGCAACGTGTCATCTTTTAAGCTTTGAGATACAGACGTTACAGCATCAGATTTGTTTATACTAAACGCTACTGCTGGTTTGTAAAAAGGATGACTTCCAACAAGAGTAATATCAGTACCATGAAGCGTAGTAACAATAGGTATTATGATACCTTCTTCATGTAACATTTTCTTTGCCATATAGGCTGCATAAGCATGTGGAATGGCGTAATGCACGTGCAACACATCAATTTTATGCAGTTTTACCATATCAACTAATTTACTTGATAAAGCCAACTCATAAGGTTGATAATGAAATAATGGATATTCAGGTACATTTACTTCATGGAAGTGTACATTTTTATTTAGCAATTCTAATCTAACTGGCTGACTGTAGGTAATAAAATGAATTTCATGACCTCTTTTTGATAATTCTAATCCAAGTTCGGTTGCTACTACTCCACTACCTCCAAATGTTGGATAACATACAATTCCTATTCTCATTTTATAAGTTTTAAGTACTTAAAGTTCGTTTTATACTAGCAAGTTTAAATACTTTATTCGTCTATTGCTTCGTAAATTAAACGCTGAATTTCAGTTCTAATATTTTCTCTTAATAACTTGTTTTTCCCAGCGTTTGGCCATGTTCTATTAGCCATAAACACATAAACTAATTCTTCTTCTGGATCGGCCCAAGCGTAAGTTCCGGTAAATCCAGAATGGCCAAAACTAGTCATTGAAATACAACCGCAGGTTGGACCTTCTTCTCCTAATTGTGGTTTATCAAAACCAATACCTCTTCTATTATTATTCTCACAGAAATAGCAGGTATTAAACTTATCTAAAGTTTGCGTTTTAAAATATCGCTTACCA
>Ga0075467_10003466_pt1 | contig 12114 bp, 11 predicted proteins | sample DEB08_DNA_9_FD_75067 | JGI IMG/M metagenome (GOLD analysis project Ga0075467, IMG submission 75067) | Aqueous microbial communities from the Delaware River and Bay under freshwater to marine salinity gradient to study organic matter... | ecosystem: Environmental > Aquatic > Marine > Coastal ...
CGGCTGATGGAGCTGCTTGATGAAGCCCAGCGTGGAGGTCACCGGGTGTTGGTATTTAGCCAATTTACTTCGATGTTGGCATTAATCCGCAACGAGCTTGATGCGGGGGATGTTGATTATTGTTATCTGGATGGTGCTACCCGTGACCGCTCCGGTGTGGTTGACCGGTTTCAGAAGCCTACCGGCCCGCCGGTCTTTCTGATCAGCCTGAAAGCAGGCGGTTATGGCCTGACCTTGACGGCCGCAGATACGGTGGTGCTGTTTGATCCCTGGTGGAACCCTGCCGTGGAAGCACAGGCGGCAGACCGGATTCACCGCATTGGGCAAACCAAGCCGGCAACCATTTACAAGCTGATCACACGCGGCACGGTGGAGGAGAAGATTTTGCGTTTGCAGGACAGGAAACGCAGTATCATCACGGCGGCGATGGGTGAGGTGGGTGATGAATCGAGCCCGATGATGACGGGCTTAACGGAGGGCGAAATGATCGAACTTATGGAATGAAGGAAATCACACTAGTTGACGTGTGGTGTCTCGAGCTTGGCAACAAAAAAGCCAAGGTCTGGACCTTGGCCTTGTGGGCATACTAGGACTTCAACAGTCCGCTGCTTGTTTGGGTGCTGGGGAAACGACTACCCGCCGATGTCCGTGCGGCCTGAAAGCACTGCGCCTTCCTCCATGCTGAGCATGTTGGTTTTGATGTTGCCATCCAGTTTTGACTTGGTTTTGAGTTCGCAGCGCTCGGAGGTGATCGTTCCTTTAACCTTGCCAAAAAGCTTAACTTCACCAGCTTTTACGTCTCCCTTGACGTAAGCGTTTTCACCGATGGTGACTCTGCCTTTCTCTGAGGTGATTTCACCGTCAACTTTACCGTCAATGACCATGTCATTACTGAACTTGATGGAACCGATGATTTCGATTCCGCTTGCGAGAACGTTGGTTGGATTGGCCATAACGGATGACACAATGACTGAGGGGTGCAGGATGGCAACCAAACAATTCAAAAAAATGCATAACCGCCATCAACATGTCCTGCGCGATGGTGTCCGCAGATACAGGGCGACTGCTTTGGCTGTTCTCAGTCGAGGGAAACGTCGTCATCAAGCTTTGTTGAGGGAGTCGGATCGGAGGGAGATGCGTCATGCTCTTCGGGCAAGATGCGTTTGACGAGTCGGTCGATTCCAGCCTGGGCCTGTTTGCTATCCGGGTAGATGCTTTTTGCCTCAAAATACCAGCTCAGGGCAGATCCTGTTTGTGGATTGATGTCATTTTCCTCGAACTCCAGCGCACGGTTCAGCGCTACCGTGAAATCTGCGACTTTTGAAGATAGCTTCTCCAGCCTTTGGAGTAGTTCAGGATCCTTGGGGAAATCGTCGCGCAGTTCAGCCAGAGCTTCCCAAGCGGCAAAATCATTGCCATTGCGGGAAGATATATCAGCAAGGCTGATGGTTCCGTCGATACGCGCAATATTTTGAACAATCTGTTCGATAGCATTCCTGCGGTTGGGGTCATCTTTGACGACCGGAACGAACTCGAATCGACGTTTGAAAATTTCCCGGAAGTTATCTTCACTGAGCAGGCGATCAAAGTCGTTAAGAAGTGATTTGGCCACATCGCTGTCGTCGAGCAGGCTATCGAGTCGTTTGTCGATTTCCTTGAGTTTCGGGTTGGTGGGCCAGGTTTGGGTGGCATTTAAAAGTTCTTGTTCGAACTTGGCATGATCGCCCTTCATTAAGGCAATTTGAGCGGCGCGGATATGTCCGTCTGAGACGCGAGTGTAGGCTGCGATAGCACCCCTTGCCTTGGTGGAATCCAAATCGGAGGATCGTTTTTTTAGTGACTCCAAGAGGATTGTTGCTTGCGCGTAATCACGCACATCCATTGCTTTGGTCAGCGCGTTACCGTCGCGGACGTATTCCAGGATTTTGCGGCGATCACTGGCGGAGATGGTTTGCACGACAGGTAGAAACTCCCCGACCGCGTAAGCCTCGGTGAGGCGTTTTGATGCATTATGAAGTTCATTGTGGCGGAGGTGGTTCTTGAAGGCGGCGACCAGGGAGGTCACCTTGCGCATGGCTTCATTGGCGGCGGAGTCGATGCCGGTGACGGTGGGCTCGACTCCCAGTCCTTCTCCGAAGAACCGTTCGACATCCGAGTTTTTTTTCAGCCTCATCTTAGTGTCACCATTGCGGAAGATGAGATTGTAAAAACGTGTGCCAATAATGACGTGCTCGAAGCGGCGTTGGACAAAGAGTTGGGCGAGTAGTGCCTGGTACTGGATTTTGGCTTGCACGGTGTTGACCTCGTTTTTTGCCTGGTGAAGTTTTTTGAGGGCTTCGATTTCCAGAACCCGTTTTTTCATTTCCTGGAGTTCGAAGGATTCGCTGGTTTTCTCAATGGTTGTTTTTTTGCTCTGGCCACTTCCTATTTTTAGTTTGGTGTTCGTGGAGAGGTTACTTTTCTTGGATGTGATAACCGCATTATGGATGATACGTTTCTTTTCTCTGTCGAGGTTGGTAATGTATTGTTTGGAATCTGCAAGAGCGCCATTGGCGAGCATGGCCGTATAGATGGCGTTGGACAGTGAGTCGCAGATATGACCATCGCCGGAATAGGTTGCGGCACGTGGTAACAGGGCAAAGCCGTTACGAAGTTTTTGGGAGATGGGGACACCCTTGGTATGTGGAGATACGGCAGTGAGGATAGCGTCGATCGTTTGGCGGTATTCAAGGGCTGCCTCAGACATATTGGGGGTGTCGGCGAGGTAGGCTTCGAATTGGCCTCCTAGCCGGTTGTCACCAAAGTTGAAGGTGTGGCCCATCAGCGTGATGCTTTCATGAGTAGGGTCGATGAAAGGGATGTCATTGCCATATAATGAATGGGGAGGTTCTTTTTGGCGAACAATCACGGTATTGTCGACATCGTTGGTCGCGGGCTGATTGTCGATCTTGTCGTTGTTCGGGCTGTAGACTTGAGCGCTAGCGGACAAAGTTAGAGCGATAATAATGGTAACGAATCTCATGATGAAGGTTGGCTGATGGCTGGCAAACGCTGATGATTGGATTGTTTGGGCCTTTGAGGGTATGCGTGAATGATGACTATTGTGCTTTAATGTCCAGCGCTACAGGCAAGCCCTCGCGGTTGACTTCGACTTTGAAGGTATAATCGTGCCCGCGCTCAAGGTTGATTTGGTCGATGCTTGGGGGTACGTGGACGGGGACAATGTTTGACCGCTTACCATAGGCTTCTGGTTTGACACTGATGAGCAGGCCACGATCACCTGCCAGAATCATTCTCTCGGCTATTTCCCCGGTGATGCGGTACTCGTTGCCGCTGAGGCTTGTTCCGCTTTCTTTGAGTTCCGCCACAGAGAGTTCATTGAGATCGGAAAAGTGTTGGGCTCGTTTATCGAGGATGAATTTCCCGAAAATCAGGACAGCGAATACCGCAACTCCAGCTAAGATATAAATAGCAAGATGGCCGATGCTGCTCGTATTGGATGATCTGCGTGGCATAGTGTAATGTTAGTCTAAACTGGGAATGATGAAAAATCGATAGGAATGTAGAGAGGATATAGAAAAGCCGGGCAATGAGGAAGATCAGTTCCATTGATGGCGTTTTAGGCCGATGTAGGAGGCGATGAGGCCGATGACAATATGAATGACCAGCAGGTATTGGCATGTGCTGGCCGACTGGAACGAGGTTTCCGTGACAGCTTCGATGGCGTTACGGTAGCTTGGACTCATGGATTCGATGCTTCCTGACCATGCCCAGTAAGCGGAGATAAAGGGGCGTGTGATTGATTCAATGCTTTCAGGGAGTGCCAATACAGCACCTGAGAGAGGGAGTTGAAAACCAACGAGGTAAATGCATAGCAGCGAAGACTGCTCGGCGGTTTTCATCAGGGATGAGATGCCGAGGCAGATGGAGGTCATGGCGGCATTGACGAGGACGAGGAATAGCGTGTGATCGAGGAAGCCCGTGTCGCTGCCGTCGGGGAATTTCCAAAACTGCTGGACAAAAATGGCCATCCAGAGCGACTGAATGATAACGAGGCTGCCGAGGAAGGCAATTTTGCTGCCGAGATAGGCGATGGGGCGGATGCCACCGAATTTTTCTTTTTCGAAGATGAGACGTTCGCCGGCAACTTCGCGTGCTGAGTTATTGGATCCCATCAGGGCAAGGAGGACGACCTGAAACATCACCATGCCGGAGACGGCTGAGCCCACACTGAGGTAGCTTTTTTCCACCATGGAGTGTTCTTGAATTTGCTGGAGAGTGCCCTCGTAGCGGTCTGAGAAACGTTTGATGTTTTCATTGCCACGCTCGCTAAACAGAGCAACGAGGATCGGAAAACAGATCAGGATGGCGAGCTGGAGAAAGACCTGGCCGCGGTCGCGGAAAAAGATTTTCCATCGCCGCGTCAACAGCGTGGAAAACTGGCTGATGACTCCGGGGGTTTTGACGAGCGTTGAAATTTCGCGGGTAATCTTGCGCTGATCGGCAGGGTCTTCGAGCAGGGTGGTGTCTGATTTTTTCTGGCGTGATTTCTCAGGGGCTTGTGTTTCCTCGGCTGGGATGGTGAGTTCACCCGCTTTGATGAGTTGGTTACGGCGATTTTCAATTTTTTTGTAGTAGGCCTCGCGGTGTTTGTTCCAGGAGTGTTGCCATTTTTCTGATCGTTGTTTGGCGAGCTTGGGGTAAACTTCCTCCGTGTCATTGCAGGAAAAGTAGTGGGTCAGTTCTCCGGGTGGACCGTGGAAGGCTATGCGGCCCTCGTGTAGTACAAGGATGGAGTCGTAAAGTTCCAGATGGGCAAGCGAGTGGGTGACGGAGATGACAGCGCGGCCGTTACTGCGGGAAAGCCCATGGAGTAAGTGCACGATGTCGCGTTCCGAGCGGGGGTCCAGCCCGGAGGTGACCTCGTCGCAGAGTAGGAGCTGGGGGCTGGTGACAAGTTCCATGGCCAGTCCGAGCCGGCGTTTTTGACCACCGGAGAGTAACTTGACAAGCTGGTCAGCGAGTGGTGCAAGGCCTGTCTCCTCGAGGATACGGTCGATGCGGTCATCGAGCTCGGAGTCGTCTTTGGTTTTGACCCTGAGGCGGGTGGCTGACTCGATGGACTCATCGACGGTGAGTTGGTCATAGGCAATGGAGAACTGCGGCACGTAGCCGATTTCCGCAGGCTCAAAATCCTTTTCCTTGGCCAGGTTTCTGCCGTTCCAGATCAAGTCACCGCCTGATTCCTCATTGAGTCCGGCGATAGTTTTGAGTAGAGTGGTTTTACCGCACCCAGATGGGCCGACAACAGCCATGAAGTGGCCACGAGGCACTTTCAGTGAAGCGTTGTCGATGAGGTTGATGGCTTCACCGTCTTTTTGAATGGTGAAGCAGACGTCTTGGAGTTCGAGCACGGCGGAATATAGCAGATTGTTGAGCCTATCTAATTAATAAAAATTCAATCCCGATACGAGAAGAAAACTTGTGGATTTAGGCGCCAAGGCTAATCTTTCCCCATGTCGCGACGCGCACAGAGACGCAAGGGTAAGGCTATTATGGCGCAGAGGCATGAGGCTGGAGGTGTGGTAAAGTGGCTGTTTCGTATGGTGGCGGTGTTGGTCTTCGTAGCGATTCTCGCAGGGTTCGGGCTACATGCCTGGCTGAGGTCCTATCTGCACAGTGACGAATTTCGTGTGTTCATGGGAGGTGAGGTGGGTGCGGTGATGGATGCAGACGCTCGCTTCGAGCTGTTTGAGTGGCAGGGGATGCATGTGCGGACGGCGGAGTTTTTGGCAGAGGGTAGCGGCATGATCCGCCGCATGACGGCTAATGATGTGCAGGGAAATGTGGGCCTTGCAGCTGTCCGCCGTGGTGTCTGGGAGATCGAGGATCTGCGCGTAAGGCGGCTGGGTGTGGTGGTTGATTTGGGCGACGAGCAAGATCAAGAGGCTTCCGGGGAAGGGTCCCAAGCACCTGGTGCAAGTGATGGTCAATCCAGCTTCCTGAGGAGTTTGTTGCCTGAGCGTATCGAGTTCATGTCGCTGAATATTGCGAATCTTGATTTGTTATTGCATTCTGCGGAAGCTGATTTGAAGGCCACAGATGTGACGATGGAGATGGAGAGGGGGACAACGGCTGGGACTTACGATGTGGTCCTGACAGGAGGTGGGATCGATGCCCCTTGGTTTGGTTCCCCTCTGGCACTTCAGAGAGCGAAAGGAAAGTACAACAAGGGGCACCTTTATCTCAACGAGTCGCGCTTTGAACTTTATGAGCGCGGCATACTGACCCTGAAGGGTGAGGTCGATAGTGGGCGGTTCGCTTTTTTCGGCACATTGGCAGATGTCAGGGCTGAAGAGATAGTGGCGGAAGACTGGCGGAAGCGCATCACGGGTGATTTAAACACGAGGTTCAAGGTTAAATCCAAGTTGGACGGTATTACTACTCAGGGGGAGTTGGAATTGAACAAAGGTATCCTGACCGCATTGCCTATACTGGACAGGATTGCGGCATATGCGGACACGCAGAGATTCCGACGACTCAACTTGTCAGAAGCCAGGTTGAATTACTTCAAGGAAGGTGACCGACTGGACCTTACCGATATTGTGATAGCCTGCGAGGGCCTGGTTCGCGTGGTGGGTGAGCTCAGTGTGTTGGACGGGAGGCTGGACGGAGAGTTGCGCGTTGGGATCACGCCGGGAACATTGGCACATATTCCGGGAGCTGAGACCAAGGTATTCCTTCGAGGTGAAAAGGGGCTGCTTTGGGCGCCACTGCGTATTACCGGCACAATAGATAATCCGAAGGAGGATCTCAGCAACCGCATCGTCGCGGCGGCGGGGGGGCGTATGTTTGAGCTTGTCCCGGAAACAGGAAAGAAAGCACTTAAGTTTGCACACGGAACGGTCACCGAGTTGCCCGCAAAAGCCATTGAGGCCGGGGAGTATATTGTTGATGAGGGGCTGGATACTGTTCGAGAAGGTGCGGATATTATCCGTGAGGGTGTTGGAGGGGTGCTGGATCTTCTCCCAGGATCGTCCAAGGATGATGAGTAAAAGCTACGGCGGCGAAGTAGGGTTTATAACATTTGAACAGTCATCTTACCGTAATGAAGGTTTTTTGATGTTGGCTGAAAAAAGTCAGAGGAGCTGAGCTAGGAGATACGTCGAATAATAGGCTTCTAGCGGTGTTACGCGTCGGTCACATAGCCCGCTATGTTCCCTCCTTGGCACCTTGCTACAAGCCAATCATTCGACGTCATTCCGCCAATCTTACTGTTTAAATGGTATTAGTTGTCTGTATTAAGCGTAAACTTTTTTCCTTTTCCGTTGATCCATGCGTTGCGCGCGCTAATGAATAATTTTTCGAGGTCGCCATCATCGGAGATATGGAATTCGACGGTCTTGGCGTGTGTGGTCGTGGGGTATTGCTTAACAACCGTGGAGTTGGCGTCAACGCTGGTGTGCTCAATGACTTTATCGAGGATTTTCTTTCCTTGTTGACCGATTTTGCCACCTACATTGGAAGTATCCTGACCGGCTGGTTCGAGATGATAGAAGCGGGCGAGCGAGTTGCCGCTGGTATCAATGACAACCTCGGTGACCTTGATGTTTCCATCAATGATGTAGTGGTGTTTGCTGATGGAGGTGATCCGTTCTAGGGCGACGATGTAGCTGCCACCGGGCAGGGCTGCCTGCCAGAACCTTTTGGGGCCAGTTGTTTCCGAGGTGTTGTCCTTGGCCGCTCCGCCAGTTGATTGGGCATTGGCTGCATTGGGGAGAATCATCAGGGCGAGAAGGGTGATGGCGAGGTGGATGGTGGCTGTTTTCATGATGACTGAGGTATGGGTAATGACTATTCATTGAAAACAAAGTTTCGTCAAAACCTTGATCGAGGAAAAATAGCTGGGTAGTTATGGTTCCGTCATGGCGAGTTACCGATCCAATGTTGCAGTCCTTCTATTAAACCGGAAAGGCAAATTGCTGGTTTGTGAGCGCAAGAACAAAAAAGGGGCATGGCAATTTCCGCAAGGGGGGGTGGATATGGGGGAGAAGATGGTCAAGGCTCTGGCGCGTGAGGTCAAGGAAGAGATCGGGCTGCCGCGGAACAGTTACAAGGTAATCGAAAAGCGTGCAGGCTACAGTTATCTTTATCCGGATCAGGTCAAGAAACAGAAAATGTATTTTGATGGCCAGATGCAGACGTATTACTTGTGCCGTTTAAAGAAGGGAGCTCCTGACATTGACCTGGATACCCAGAAGCGCCCTGAGTTTGGTCGTTGTAAGTGGATTCATCCGGAAGAATTTAAGCTGAAATGGCTACCTGAATTCAAGCGGCAGGTTTATCGTGCTGTGATGTTGGATTTTTTTGAGGTGCGGCTGTGAACATGCAGGTGGCATCACGGTATCCTGGTGTGCCGGGCCTGTTTTGACCAAAAGGAATCGAGCGCATCGAGAATCTGGTCCCCTGCGAGGATGTAGATATCATTGTGTCCTGCGTCGGGGATGTTGTGGAATTCTTTTGATCCGGTGTGGAACTCGTAGAGTTTCTTGCCATTCCACTGGCCAATGACCTGGTCCTGTTCACCGTGGATGACGAGTAGCGGGGTCTTGATGGATGGGATGCGATCGATGTTGTTATAGCGATCTCCGGGGAAAAGGGGGACACGTGTCACGGCTCGAAAGGCGGATACGAAGGGTGCCACAAGCATGAGTCCGGCTGTTTGTTCGCGTGACGCCAGCCAGACGGACGGACCACTGCCGACTGATTGCCCGTAGATGATAATCTGCTTGGGTGGTATCTTGAGTTTGACCGTGAGGTGATTCCAAGCGGTTTGGCATGCTTCGTAGCAGCTGTCCTCATTGGGTTTGCCCTTGCTGATGCCATAGCCAGGGTAATCGTAGGCGAGGATGCCGTATCCACGAGTGTGAAAGCTCTTGAAGCGGCCGTTCAGGTAACCAATATCCTCGGCATTGCCGTGGGACCAGAGCAGGGTGGGCATTCCGGGATTGGCCGGGAGGTGAAAGATGCCGATACGGATTCCGCCGGAAGTCTCAATTGTATCAATTTGCGGGTCATTTTCTGAGTATCCTGCTGCGGGTGGTTGGTAGATGATCAGGTCAGAGAAGCCGAGGGCGACGACCAGCATGGCGAGGTAAATAAAGGCAAACGACTTGATGGGGCGTGTCCATGACCACTCGCCAATGAGGTACTTTTTCCATTTTATCATCTTATAGCTAAGCCTCCTCGCTACTTGGCTGAAATACAAGGATGGAATAAGACACAAATCCTTCTTGGCTAAGCTGGGGTCGCTGCGTATGTAGAGCCCGACTTTGCCTCCAGGCATCCAATTTAACATTCCCTCTATTATGAGTTTTTTACCTGAACCCTATAAACATCCGTACGAGATTAACCCGAAGTATAAGAAAAGCGTTGCCTATTTCAGCTCTGAATTCGCGATTGACCAGACCCTCAAAATTTATTCTGGAGGTCTCGGCTTCCTGGCTGGTTCCCATATGCGCAGTGCCTATGACCTGAAACAGAATGTCATAGGTATCGGTATTCTTTGGACATACGGCTATTATAACCAGACGCGTGGTGACGACCGTGAGATGGCCGTGCAGCAACGTAAAAAGATTTATCACTTCCTTCAGGAGACCGATATCAAGTTCACCATTAAGATTCACGACCACGATGTCTGGGTGAAGGTGATGTATCTTCCTGCGGATGTTTTTGGATCGGCACCTATGTTTTTGATGACAACGGATCTGGAGGAAAACGACATGATGTCGCGAACCATTTCCCACCGTCTCTATGATTCCGATTTCCTGACACGTATTGCCCAGTATATTTTACTCGGCATTGGTGGTGCGACCCTGCTGGAAACCCTGGGCGTCGACCCAGACGTTTGGCACATGAACGAAGCGCACGCGTTGTCCGCGGCTTTTCATCTTTATGGCAAGTATGGATCAATTGATGAAGTGAAGAAGCGCTTGGTGTTTACCACCCACACGCCGGTGGAAGCGGGCAATGAAAAATCAAGTTTCGACCTGTTGCACAAGTTCACCTTCTTTAACGGCCTGAGTGAGGACGAAGCCCGCGAAATTTGCGGAGTTGAGGGAGATGAGTTCAGCCATTCTCTGGCTGCGCTTCGCTTGAGTCGCAAAGCGAATGCCGTATCCAAACTTCACGGTGAGGTTTCCCGTGAAATGTGGAAAGGATACGAGGACATATGTGAGATTGATCACGTTACCAATGCGCAGAATAAAAAATACTGGGTCGATGAGGAGCTGGAAGCTGCGCGTGTAGCCGGCGATATCAAGGCGCTTGCCAAGCGTAAGCGTGAGCTCAAGAAGCTCTTGTTCAAGGAAGTGGCTGACCAGACTGGACGACTTTTTGATCCAGACTATCTCACTATCGTCTGGGCCCGCCGTTTTGCAGGCTACAAGCGCGCTGATTTGATAACGCGTGATATCGAGCGCTTTGAGGCCATCCTTAAGAATACGGATAAACCGGTGCAGATTATCTGGGCAGGTAAGCCTTACCCCAAGGACTGGAGCGCGATCGATACCTTCAACCACCTGATTCACCTGACGCAGAAGTACTCCAATGCAACAGTACTCGTTGGTTATGAATTGTCGCTATCCAAGCTGCTTAAAGATGGCTCCGACATCTGGCTCAATAACCCGGTGGTCACCCGTGAGGCATCCGGCACATCCGGTATGAGTGCGGCGATGAATGCCAGTGTGAACTTTTCCACTTACGATGGCTGGGTATGTGAGTTCTCCAAGGATAACCATAATTCGTTTGTTATTCCTGAGGCTGACTTGTCCTTGTCTGACGAAGCTCGTGATCAGCATGACATGCTTGGGTTCTACCAGATTCTAGAAACCGAGGTGCTTCCGGCCTACTACGACAACCCAGAGAGCTGGTGGAAGATTGTGCTCAATAGCATGAATGAGGTTGTGCCGTTCTTTGACTCAGACCGCATGGCGGACGAGTATTACACGAAGATGTATTCTTGAAGTGCGGAAGTGCGGAAGTGCGGAAGTGTGGAAGTGTGGAAGTGTGGAAGTGCGGAAGTCAGCAGAGCCGGATCATATCGCGCACGAATTGGCGCCATAGGAAAAAGAGACCGCGGGCGGTGTAACGGAAATGGCCATCGTCAGTGAGTTGGATGATGCCTTGTTGCACGTTATGGTCGATCTGGCGGTGAAGCTCATGCTCGAGCTCTTCTTCCAGCTGGTCCGGGTCTGGGATGCTGAGGTCGTCATCGATGAATCCCTGTTTATGGAGGAAGTTTCCATGCTGCTTGAGTAGCTGGACGACGCATTCGTTAACACAGCTGATCTGGTTCCAATGAACGGTGGGCATGACTTTGAGTGTGGGGGAAAATGGGAAATTGGTGGTGCGCCAGATGCCGTTGGCGATATCGCGTGAGGTGATCGTGACGTAGGAGAAGGTGACATTGGATTGTTCGCAGAGGCAAAGTGATGCGACGGATTTTGTTTCAGCGTTCCAGTAGAGTTGGTAGAGTTGGTCCATGCCGCCGAGTTTCCATCCACAATTGCTGATATGTTCGAATCCTTCGTGCTCGAGGGTGTCAACATAGCTTTCTGCGTTGGGGAATACATCGAGATTGATCGATGAGCGCTGCTTGAGTTTGTTTTCAACGGGCATGCGCTGTTTACGAATGCGGGTGAGTAGCTCAATCCATGGCAGGAAGAACCAGGCAGCGATGGCGGCAACACCGGCGATAACAGACTCGAACAGAAAATAAAAACACAGCCCAGAGGCGATCAGCATGATCAGGGCGCCAAGCTTACGCAGGATGACTGTTCTGCAGGAGCGCATGGCATAGCCGAAAATGATGATGGCGATGACGGTGTAGATTTCCTTCATGGAAAGTCGTGCAGGTATCTGGTGATGAGATCAGAAGATCGGAGGGAAGGGCGTTTGGCCGGATGCAGGGTGTTTTTATCGAGCTGCCGAATACTGAGGGCGGAATATGCCACCTTTCCGGTGCGATTGCAACTTGTGAAAATACTGACTGGGGATATGTTTGGCGCATGGCGATTGAGACCTATGACGGGATAAACCCGAATATGCACGAGA
>Ga0075467_10003468_pt1 | contig 12105 bp, 8 predicted proteins | sample DEB08_DNA_9_FD_75067 | JGI IMG/M metagenome (GOLD analysis project Ga0075467, IMG submission 75067) | Aqueous microbial communities from the Delaware River and Bay under freshwater to marine salinity gradient to study organic matter... | ecosystem: Environmental > Aquatic > Marine > Coastal ...
AGATCCTAATCAATTGGTAGAAATTAGATCGCTTATAAAATCCATTGGTAAAGAAAAAACCGTGTTTCTCTCTACACACATTATGCAGGAAGTTGAAGCCATGTGTGAAAGAGTGATTATTATTAATAAAGGTGAAATTGTTGCCGACAAAAAGCTTAAGGAATTAAGAGAAGGTAAAGATCAAATAGTAATTGTTGAGTTTGACTATCGTGTTGAAGATGCTTTTTTAAAAAAGTTGCCAAAAGTAAAAAGTGCAGTAAATACTCATGATTTTGTTTATGAAATCACATTTTCATCACAAGAAGATATGCGTTCTTATGTGTTTGATTTTGCACACGACAATCAGTTAAAAATTCTTCAGTTAAACCAAAAAAATGCAAGCTTGGAGAGTTTGTTTAGGGAGTTGACTAGTTAATTAAAAATAAGCGCTCCAGTATAAAACTGTTCTACAGTAACCATTGGCGGTTCATTAATCGAAATTAAATCACCTGTACCTCGTAATTCTCCAGATAATGATACTTGTGGATTTACTATCATGTCATTACTACCTCTATGAAATACATCTATATTTTGGGCAATTAAGTATTCGCCTTCAAAACGTCCAGCACCAGAATAAAAACCAATAAACAAATTATTGACTGTTCCAGACACATAAAATGAAGAGATGTTATTGGACGTAATACTTAGGTCTACATTGTTGATTTGTAATCTAAAATCGCCGACTGTAAAATTCCCTGGAACATTAAAATCTTCAGAAATTAATCTCAATTCTGGAAATGTTAGCGCGCCATCTGAAGACACTTCATACTGTGATGAGTTTCTAATTTCCGTAATGTTTGGTGACGTTACATATACTTTGGTAATGCCATAACCTCTCACGTAATTGCAAGAATTGTTGTCTGTAAGTTGCAACTGATTGTCAACAACACTAACTAATACATCATTAAGTAAGTTTTCTCCTGTTTCAATGATTACATTGTATTCTGGACCTTCCTTAACAATTAGTTCAACATCGCGATTTACTAAAATACGTTCAAAAGCTGTAACTGTAACTTCCTGCTGCAATAGGTTGCCTTCAGTTTGAAAACAATCAGAAGCATCTTCGCTATTGCAAGCAAAGAGTATAAAGCAAATCAAAAAGTAAATTATTTGTTTCATTTAAAGTCGTATTCCTATTCCTAATTCAACTGCTTCAGCTTTTGCCGCGTGTGATTTTAAAGTTACTGCAGCAAACCATTTGTCTCCAAAATAACGTTTAAATCCGATGCGTTGATACACTCTACCTTCAAAATCGTAAGGATAATAAGCATAAAACCCAAACTGTGTTACAATAGATAATTTATTGACAAACAACTCATGTCCAACAAAAACACCCAAGCGTTTATAGTCTGTATCTGCATCAATATTATTCTCAGGAAATCCTACAGATTGGTAATAAATTAGTTCCTTTAAAAAGTTAGAGAAAAAAACATCTACTCCAAACTGTATAGCACTTTTTCTATTCAAGCGTTTATCAGCATATGCAGACAAAATATAAAAAGGAAATTGACCACTACCAAGCACATCACTTTCGTTGATTCCACTTCTAAATACAAAATTGTATTTAATAGGTTGTTTGAATTTTTCATCATCACTTAAATCATATTTATATTCTGGATCTTCATCATCAAAACTATAAGTAAGTCCAGCATTTAGTGTTAACGAATTTATACTTGTATTTGGTGCCTTTACATTGGCATTGGAATAATGAATGAGCGACAATCCAGCCTGAAATCCAAAATTATCAAAAATGCGTTCTTTTTTATAGTTGATCATTGCATATGTACTACTCATGAACTTACTACCAAAAGCTATGTTTTTATGATTGGTTTCCTTATCATATGGATTGGTATTATAAGCTAACCCTTGACCTATTCTAACCATTAAATTTCTATTAAAAAAATAAAAATTATAATGTCCATAAAGTGCATAGTTGTTACCAAGCACCTCATTTTTCATATCTTGGTAACTGAATGACACGCCATAATCTGGATAATTAAAGCGTTGTTCCCAAGCGTTGAATCCAAAAGATTTTTTATTCCAACTTACAATAACACCTTCTGGATGTCCTGTAATTAAATGCAGAATATCATCATTATGAAGCGCAATATTTCCTATGAAATAGTTTACATCAATACTTGAATAAGTAGGTGTTTTTTGTTCTTGAGAAAAACACAAAAATTGAAAACCAATAAATAAGAAAAACAGTTTTGCTTTCATAATTGTCGGTAAATATAGACAAATAAAGTAAGCCTAAAATACTTGCGAAGCGATGCTTTTAATATTTTCACTTTTCCCCATGGAATAATAATGTAATACTGGAATTCCGGCTTTCTGGAGTTCTTTAGATTGCTGAATACACCACTCAATACCAACTTGTTTTACTTGTGCATTGTCTTTGCATTTAACGACAGCTATGATTAAATCTTCTGGTAAATCTACATGAAAGCGATGTGGAATTAAATTAAGCTGTTTTTTAGTTGCAATAGGCTTGAGTCCAGGAATAATGGGCACCATAATATTTGCTTTTCGGCATTTTTTAATAAAATCAAAATATTTTTGATTGTCAAAAAACATTTGTGTGACAATATACTCGGCACCATTTTTTATTTTCTTTTTTAGAAAATGAATATCGCTGTCTAAGCTTGGCGCTTCCATGTGCTTTTCAGGATAGGCTCCTACTCCAATACAGAAATTAGTTGTTGAGGAATTAAGTAATTCTTCGTCTAAATAATTACCTTGATTTAAGTCTTGAATTTGTGCCACCAACTCAGTTGCATACGAATGCCCTTCACGTTCTGGTTTAAAATAAGTTTCGCTTTTAACGGCGTCGCCACGTAAAGCCATCACATTATTAATGCCTAAAAAGTCTAAATCAATTAAGAAGTTTTCGGTGTCTTCTTTGGTGAAACCACCACACAATATATGTGGTATGGCATCAACAGAATATTTATTTTGAATAGCTGCGCAAATGCCAACAGTTCCAGGGCGTTTTTTAACGACTTGCTTTTTTAATAAACCGTTTTCTAATTCTTTAAACACATACTCTTCACGATGATAAGTGACATCAATAAATGGTGGATTGAATTCCATTAAAGGATCAATATTATCAAAAATAGATTGAATATGCTGTCCTTTTAAAGGCGGCAATATTTCGAAGGAAAACTGTGTGTTTCCGTTGGCTTTTTTTATATGTTCTGTTACTTTCATGTTTTAATCGGCTATGTTGGGATTTAACCATTTTTTGGCTTCATCTGTAGAAATCCCTCTGCGTTTTGCGTAATCTTTAACTTGATCTTCTGTTATTTTACCTAACCCAAAATATCGCGCTTCTGGATTCCCAAAATAGTATCCACTTACACTTGCTGCTGGCCACATGGCCAAACTTTCAGTTAACTTAACTCCTATCCGATTTTCAACATCTAATAAACGCCACAATGTTGTCTTTTCTAAATGATCTGGACACGCAGGATAACCTGGAGCTGGGCGAATCCCTTTATAACTTTCTTTAATTAAATCTTCATTAGATAGGTTTTCATTATGCGCATAACACCAATGATTAGTTCTAACTTCTTTGTGTAAATATTCAGCAAAAGCTTCTGCTAAACGATCAGCTAATGCTTTAATCATAATTGCGTTATAGTCGTCATGATTGGCTTCAAACTGTTTCGCAAGCTCTTCTGTTCCAAATCCAGTGGATACACAAAAAGCCCCTATATAATCCTGTTTTTCAGAATCTTTAGGTGCAATAAAATCGGCTAGGGCAATATTTGGTTTGCCTTCAGCTTTTCTAGATTGTTGACGAAGGCTTATGAAATTGAATTTGTTTTTTTGAGATGCTTCGACAAGCTCAGCATGACAGTTTTCAACTGTCACTTCAATATCATCATCAACTGTATTTGCAGGGAATAATCCAAAAACAGCTTTCGCTTTTAAGAGTTTTTCATCAAAAACTCGATTCAATAACTCTTGTGCATCTTTGAATAATTCTCTAGCTTGTTCTCCAACAACGTCATCATTTAAAATATTTGGATACTTGCCATGTAAATCCCAACTTCTAAAAAATGGACTCCAATCAATAAATTTTTCTAGTTTTTTAATATCAAAATCTTCAAGAACCTGAATACCTAGATGCTTTGGTTTTATAATTTCTGAAGTATTCCAATCAATTTTGAATTTGTTTTTTCTAGCTTCTTCAATAGACAAAAACTCCTTTTTCTTTCCTCTCTTTAAAAATTGCTCACGGAACTTATCATATTCATCTCGAATCTGATTTTTATAAATTGAATTATCCTTTTTAAGTAAATTACCTACCACTGTTACTGCTCTTGAAGCATCATTAATATGGATAACAGTATTGCTATAGTGAGGTGCAATTTTAACCGCAGAATGCGCTCTCGATGTGGTTGCTCCTCCAATAATTAAAGGAATATCAAAATTTCGTTTTTCTAACTCTTTTGAAACGTATACCATTTCATCCAGTGAAGGTGTAATCAAACCACTTAATCCGATGATATCTACATTTTCCTTGATGGCAATTTCAATAATTTTTTCAGGTGGAACCATGACGCCTAAATCGACAATCTCGTAGTTATTGCATCCTAACACAACACTAACAATATTTTTACCAATATCATGCACATCACCTTTAACTGTTGCCATTAAAATTTTTCCTGCAAATTCTTGCTTGCCATCTTTTTCAGCCTCGATAAAAGGTTGTAAATATGCAACTGCTTTTTTCATGACACGTGCAGATTTCACTACTTGTGGTAAGAACATTTTTCCGCTTCCGAACAAATCGCCAACCACATTCATACCGATCATTAGATTCCCTTCAATAACATCAATTGGTTTTTGGGAAGCTAATCGTGCTTCCTCAACATCCTCAATAATAAAGGCATCTATTCCTTTTACTAATGCATGTGTAATTCTATTTTGTAAAGGATCGTTTCGCCATTCTAAAATCTTTACCTCATCTACTCTTTTTTGTCCTTTTAAAGTTTCTGCGAAATCCAATAATCGTTCAGTCGCATCATCACTTCTATCAAATAATACATCCTCAACACATTGTAATAAGCCATCATCAATTTCATCGTACACTTCCAACATGGTTGGATTGACGATTCCTAAATTCATACCATGTTGAATAGCGTGATATAGAAATGCAGAATTAATGGCTTCACGAACTACATCATTCCCTCGGAATGAAAAAGACACATTACTCACACCTCCTGAAACATTAGCATATGGCAGATTTTTACGAATCCACTTAGTCGCATTAAAGAAATCTAAAGCATTTAAACGATGCTCATCCATTCCTGTTGCCACTGGGAAAATATTAGGGTCGAAAATAATATCTTGCGGTTGAAAGTTGACCACATCAACCAATATGTTATAAGAACGTTCACAAATCTCTATTCTTCGTTCATAAGTATCCGCTTGTCCATTTTCATCAAAAGCCATCACAATCACAGCTGCTCCATAGCGCTTTACTAGTTTAGCTTGACGAATAAATTCGGCCTCTCCTTCCTTTAAACTAATTGAATTCACCACACATTTTCCTTGAACTACTTTCAATCCAGCTTCAATAATTTCCCACTTTGAGCTATCAATCATTATTGGAATTCGAGAGATATCAGGTTCAGAAGCAATGAGATTTAAAAAGGTCGTCATTGCATAAACACCATCAAGCATGCCTTCATCCATATTGACATCCAGAATTTGCGCTCCTCCATCTACTTGGTGTCTTGCCACTTCTATAGCCTCACTATAGTTTTCTTCCTTAATTAAACGCAAAAATTTTCTTGAACCTGTGACATTGGTTCGCTCTCCTACATTTATGAAATTACTTTGAGGAGTAACCACCAATGGTTCTAAACCAGATAATGTTAAATATTTTGATTTTTGTTGACTCATTATACGCTTAAAGCAATTTTTCTTGGTTTATAATTTTGAGCTACTTCCGAAATGGCCTTAATATGTTCAGGATTTGTTCCGCAACAGCCACCAATAATATTTATGAGTCCATCTTGAAGGTAATCTTCAATAAGCTGTTGCATTTGTTTTGGAGCTTGGTCATATTCACCAAAGGCATTTGGCAAGCCAGCATTTGGATGTGCAGATGTATAAAAATCTGTCGCATTTGATAATCGCTGCAAATAAGGTTTTAATTGTTCGGCTCCTAAAGCACAATTAAATCCAACACTTAATAATGGAATATGTGAAACCGAAGTTAAGAAGGCCTCAACCGTTTGTCCAGATAATGTTCTACCGGAAGCATCAGTAATGGTTCCAGACACCATAATTGGGATCTCTATTTGCCGTTCTTCTTTCACCTCTTCAATAGCGAATAATGCGGCTTTAGCATTAAGTGTGTCAAAAATAGTCTCCACCAAAAGCACGTCTACACCTCCATCAATTAAAGCTTCAACTTGTTGTTTGTAAGCAATTCGTAGTTCATCGAAAGTAATCGCACGATATTCTGGCCTATTAACATCTGGTGATAAGCTTGCTGTTTTATTAGTTGGTCCAATACTTCCTGCAACAAATCTTGGCTTTTTTGGATTTGCATTAGTGAATTCATCCGCAACTTGCTTTGCTATTTTAGCTGATTCAAAATTGAGCTCATACACTAAATTTTCCATGTTATAATCTGCCATAGCAATCGTTGTTCCAGAAAATGTATTGGTTTCTACAATATCTGCTCCAGCTTCAAAATATTTTCCATGCACATCTGCAATCGCTTTCGGTTGCGTTAACGACAGTAAGTCATTATTCCCTTTCAATGAAGATGGATATTCTTTAAAACGTTCACCACGAAAATCTTCTTCAGTAAAATTATACTGCTGCAACATGGTTCCCATAGCGCCATCAAGCACTAGAATTCGTTTTTGTAGTTCGGTTTCAATATTGCTCATATCTTAATTTAAACTGTTTGATAATTTTATGACATCTGACAATACACCTCTTGCTGTTACTTCTTTACCAGCTCCAGCTCCTTGAATTACTAAAGGCTGTTTACCATAAGATTCTGTAAATATTTCAAAAACAGAATCAGCTCCTTTAAGCTGTCCAATAGCTGTGGTTTTGTCTTCAGAAATTAGTTTTACTTCAAGAGTATTTTGCTGTACATCTAACTCACCAACATAACGTAACACATGTTTTTTTGGCAATTCTTGCTTCAGTTTTTCAAATGAAACATCCAATTCTTTGGTTCTGTTATTAAATTGATGAAGTGTTGTTTTTCCGTTTAATCTCTTTGGCACCAATGACTCGATTTTTACATCTCGAAATTCAGTTTTTAGATGTAACTCTCTTGCCAAAATCAATAATTTTCTAGCCACATCATTACCTGATAAATCTTCTCTTGCATCAGGCTCAGTTAATCCTAATTTGGATGCATTCTCTAACACTTTTGAAAATGTCACATCTGTTTCAGAAAACTCATTAAAAATATAACTTAATGAGCCTGAAAATACGCCTCGTATTCTTTGAATTTGCTCTCCAGAATTATATAAGTTTTTTACCGTTTCAATAACAGGTAAACCTGCACCAACATTGGTTTCATATAAAAATGATTTATTATGTTTTTTTAACGCATTTCGTATTGCTTTATAAAAAGAATAATCCAATGTATTAGCTACTTTATTAGCTGAAACAATATTAAATCCGCTTTCAATTAACCTTAGATAGTTCTTTGTAAAATCGGAACTTGCAGTGGCATCAACAGCAATTAGATTACTTAGTTTTTGCTGTTTTACAAATTGAATGATTTCATCAATTTTATAAGGCACCGAAAATGTTTCATAGTCAGTTTCCCATCCATTTGAAATACCATCCTTATCATAAAATGCTAATTTAGAATTCGCAACTATTGGTATTCGTAGTTGTAAATTCTGCCTCTGTTGTAATTTTGATTTCACTGCATTAATCTGACTAATTAACGTACTACCAACTTTGCCAATCCCAAAGATTACAATATGTACGGTTTTATTGTTTGACATAACGTTTATCTTCAAGTGAATTCACAGACTTAAAAGCTTGTCTTAAATCATTTATTAAATCATCTGCATCCTCAATACCACATGATAATCTGATTAAGGAATCTTTAATTCCAGATTGCAATCGTTTTTCACGAGGAATAGAAGCATGCGTCATTTGTGGTGGATGGCACAACAGACTTTTGACGCCTCCAAGACTTTCCGCCAACTTAAAGTAATCTGTATTAGTCACAAATTGGTTGGCTGCTTCTTGTGTATCTTCTGTCAGTGTGAATGATACAATACCTCCGAACAATCCGTTTTGTTGTCGCTTAGCAATCTTGTGATTTTTATGTGACACTAATCCTGGGAAAAACACATCGTTTACGTCCTCATGGTTATTTAAAAATGCTGCCACTGCAAAGGCATTTTCGCATTGTTTTTTGTAACGTAATTCTAAAGTTTCAATACCTCTAATGGCGAGAAAGCAATCCCAAGGCCCCAAAACTCCACCAGATGCATTTTGCACAAATTTTATTTTTTCAGAGAGTTCCTGAGTTTTTGTAACTACCAACCCTGCAACTAAATCGGAATGACCTCCAATATACTTCGTACCACTATGAATAATAATATCAGCTCCAAGCGAAAGTGGTCGTTGAGCAATTGGACTCGCAAAGGTATTATCAACTACTAAAAGTGCATTCACACTTTTAGCTATTTTAGATATTTCTTGAATATCTGACACTTTTAAAGTTGGATTGGTTGGTGATTCAATCCAGACCAGTTTTGTTTTACTGCTAATAATGTTTGCGACATTTTCTTCATCAGTAGTATCTACATAGTGCACTTTTATGCCTAATTTTTCATAAACATGCGTGAATAAACGATATGCGCCTCCATAAATATCGTCCACTGCGACGATTTCATCGCCTGCAGATAATAATTTTAAAACAGCATCGATAGCTGCCAAACCTGTTGCAAAAGCAAACCCAGAGTGACCTCCTTCTAGTTGTGCTACGACGTCTTCTAAAACTTTTCGTGTTGGGTTATTGCTTCTTGCATAATCGAAGCCTTTATTTACTCCAGGTGCTTCCTGAATAAAAGTTGATGTTTGGTACACAGGTACCGAAATTGCTCCAGTGAGTGGATCACTTGGAATTGAATGAATAATTTTTGTTGCACTCATTTTTCTAATTTTTTTGAGTTAATAAATAATTAAAACAAAAGTCAAATGCGTCATTATCGACGTACTTAATAGAAAAATGTTATAAGAAAATACGCAATTATAGATGAATAATTACGTTTGAGTTATCTATCCGAATTGTCGATAAATGAATCGCTTCTTCAGGTAGAATTTAGCACCTTCTTTATTGCTAAAGGGTTGCTAAGGCTTCACAGGGTCTAATCCCTCCACCTTTCTTGATAACATTTCAGTAAGTTTTTGAACTTTGTGAACGCAAATATTCATAAAGAAAAAATTAATAACCAAATATTTTTCGGTTTATTTTAATTTATTTTGTTTTTAGCTTTAAATTTTTCCCTAATAATCAAATCAACCGATTTATTTTCTATTTTACTCTCAAGCCACGAAATAATATCTAAATATAAAAATGCTCGACTTTCATAAGGATGATCTTCATAGGTTTTCAATTTCTCATGAAGTTTAATAAATTCTACACGAAGTTGGTTTGGATAAATATCTCCTAATCCTCTTAAGAATTTGATCATTTCCTTTTGAACTTCGTACAAATCTTCCATACGAATTAAAAACTTATACGTACTTTTAATTAACGCATCCAAATTATAATCTAAGCCCGCTTCGTAATGAGCAACTAAGTTTAAAACTCTTGAAAAGCAAAGTAAATCTTCACGCATAGAGAGTGATTTATTACTAATAATTTTATCTAAAAATTCAATGCACTTCTTATTCTCACCTATGCCAAAATATAAACTTGCAATTTTATAATAAAACACCATGATGTGATGCTCATCTATTCTACTTTTATGCTTTTTTATTCCAGCTAAAACATCATCTACTAAAGGCAATCCCTCATGAAAAGTCCCTTCCATAAAGTGCAAGTTCAATTTATTAGAATACACATATAAAAAAGTTAAGCCTTCAACATTATCATTCTTCGGGAACCATTTTTCTTCAGTAATAGTTTCTAGTTTAATAAGAGCATCCTTAAACTTATCGTGATGCCTAATAAAAAACAATGCCTCAAGAAGATATTGATTTCCTCGCAAGAAAAACACTGGATTAAGTTTCATCATCTCAGGATTAGCAAAAAATAAATCCACCCATTTTCTTGAATATCTATAGCAAGCCAAAAAATCTTGCACTAAAAAACTATACCATAAATAGGATTGATAAAGCCATAATTTCTCTCTAAAACCAAGGGTTTTTATATCATATTTTGGAAGTCTATCGTTAAAATATTGAGTGACTTTTTTATATTCGTCATCATTCTTTACATAACCCGTTTTAAGGAATAAACTGTAAAGTTGCAAAGACAAATTTGAGAGCTTGCTTGCTAAAATATTTTGTGCATTTAATTCTTTTGCTTGAACTGTTAATTCATCTGCGCGATTACTTATACTTCGCGTAATGTATTGAGATTCAATAATTTTCTCAAGCTCCAAAACTTCGTAAGCTATGTTCTTTTCTTCATAATTAAGAGCTAGTGTTTTTGCCTTATCCAGAATTTTAAGACTTTGCTTGTAAAGACCTTTATGATATAAAATAGTAGCAAAATCTAGTTGTTCTCGAATTTGAACTCTTATGTTTTGATGTAAAGGATTAAGCCTTAAACTAATTAAAATCTGCTTGTATAAGTGTGCTTTTAAATTAGAAAGCTGTTGTTTTTTAACAATACCTTTTTTTAGAATAACTTGCTCGTCATATTCTGACATCTTATCTAAAACATTAAACAACAGCAAGAATTTAGAGTCTTCATTTACACCTAAACGACCAACGTATAGCTTAAACTGTCGTTTCTCTGATTTAGACAGTGATTTTACGAGTACAAATAAATTATCTTTTTGCTCCTTAGTCATAGTGTGAAAAATTGATTTATTTCACTGTTTAACAATGCTTTACACTATAAAAATAACATGTAAACATCGTAATAATTTTGTTATGAATTCTCTTTTGAAGTATCCAAATTATACATTCGTATAACAATACGAAAATAAATTATAATAAATGTCAAATTCTCAAGTACATATTTTTGATACGACCCTCAGAGATGGCGAACAAGTTCCTGGTTGCAAACTAAATACTGAACAAAAACTAGTAATTGCTGAGCAGCTCGATTTACTGGGAGTAGATGTAATTGAAGCAGGCTTTCCTGTATCAAGTCCAGGAGATTTTAAATCAGTTGAAGAAATTTCTAAAATAGTAAAAAACGCAACGGTCTGCGGACTCACTCGCTCTGTTGAAAACGATATAAAAGTTGCTGCTGAAGCTATTAAATACGCAAAAAAACCAAGAATACATACAGGAATTGGAACTTCCGATTCTCATATCATTCACAAATTTAAAAGCAATCGTGAAGACATTATTGAACGTGCTTATGCAGCAGTAAAATATGCAAAATCATTTGTTGAAGACGTTGAGTTTTATGCTGAAGATGCTGGACGTACAGAAAACGAATATTTGGCGAGAGTTTGTGAAGCTGCCATAAAGGCTGGAGCTACTGTATTGAACATTCCTGATACTACTGGCTATTGTTTACCTCATGAATATGGCGCAAAAATTAAATACTTAAAAGAAAACGTAAAAGGTATTGAAAAAGCGATTTTGTCTTGTCATTGTCATAACGACTTAGGGCTTGCAACTGCAAATTCTATTGAAGGTGTCATAAATGGTGCACGTCAAATAGAATGCACTATAAATGGTATTGGCGAACGCGCTGGAAACACTGCTCTAGAAGAGGTAGTAATGATTTTAAAGCAACATCCTTACCTCAATTTAGACACTAACATTAAAACTGAAATGCTATATGGCATGAGCCAATTAGTCTCTGATAGCATGGGAATTTACACACAACCAAACAAGGCTATTGTTGGTGCAAATGCGTTTGCA
>Ga0075467_10003469_pt1 | contig 12105 bp, 9 predicted proteins | sample DEB08_DNA_9_FD_75067 | JGI IMG/M metagenome (GOLD analysis project Ga0075467, IMG submission 75067) | Aqueous microbial communities from the Delaware River and Bay under freshwater to marine salinity gradient to study organic matter... | ecosystem: Environmental > Aquatic > Marine > Coastal ...
AAACTACTAAAACTACCAAAACTACTACCATGAAAATTATCATTATCAACGGGCCAAATCTCAATCTTTTAGGAAAAAGGCAACCAGAAATCTATGGTTCGCAAACCTTCGAGGAATACTTTGAATGGTTACAAGCAACATTTAAAACCATTGATTTAGAATATTTTCAATCGAATCACGAAGGCCAATTGATTGATAAACTCCACGAAGTCGGTTTTTCTTATGATGGAATTATCGTGAATTTTGGAGCTTACACCCATACGTCGATTGCTTTAATGGATGCGATTTCGAGTATCAAAACACCAGTCGTAGAGGTACATATTTCTAATATTCACGCAAGGGAAACCTTTCGTCAACATTCCTATACAGGAAGTGTCGCTAAGGGAATTATCACAGGTTTGGGCTTGAAAGGATATGCATTGGCATTAGACTATTTTATGGATTAGTTTAGGTTTCAAATATTTTCGATTTAATATTGCAGTTAGCATGAATAAAGCTTTTTCAGAGTTTAACTCAAAGATCTCACCTAAAAATTTATAATTTCTTCATCGGAATAGCTTTGACTTGAGATTGATATGAGATTGTCCCTCCTCAAATCCTGTAAAACATAAATAACAAATCATAGAGAAGTAATAGCAAAAATCAGAAAATGTCCCATTAATAGTCGAATGCAATTTGATTAAATAACAACACAAAGATTGATCTGATTTTACATGATTTTATGATTGCTTTTGACCAAAAAAATAAAGATAATATAACTTGCTTTAGGAATTACTTTATAGATACACTACATCTAAACTATTGATTTTCAATAAATTACTTTTTTCATTTGAAAAAATGTGATATTCGTCACTATTAAAAAAGAGACAGATTCTATCTTTGCAGCTCGATTTTTTTATGTTAATAACCTAATTATAATTATGATAATTGAATTTTTGAGTCAACCATGGCATTGGTCAGTTTCGGGGCTTAGTTTAGCATTAGTGATGTTTTTGTTACTTTACTTTGGTGGAGAACTTGGTATTTCTTCAACATTACGTACCATTTGTTCTGTTTCGGGGGCAGGTGAGAAGTGCGATTTCTTTCAATTTAATTGGAGAAGTCAATTGTGGAATATTGTCTTTGTGATTGGTGCTGTTTTAGGTGGCTGGTTAGCTTCTACTTTCTTAGCAAGCCCAACGCCAGTTCAAGTTGGAGAGAAAACGGAAGTTCACTTAAAAGAACTTGGTATCTCTTTACCACAAGATAACCCTGAAGTCGGTGGACTTGTACCGATGGAAGTTTTTAGTTTAGGTAACCTACTTTCACCAACTGGTTTTATAACACTTATAATTGGTGGTTTTCTGATTGGGTTTGGAGCAAGATGGGCAGGCGGCTGTACATCAGGACATGCGATTAGTGGATTATCAAATCTTCAACTACCATCGTTGATTGCTGTTATCGGATTTTTTATCGGTGGATTATTAATGACATATTTATTACTACCGTTGATTTACAATATTTCGTAACGGATTACAACCTTATTTATTATCAAAACCTAAAATTCAAAATTATTACCTGATGATGAAATACTTAAAATTTTTATCCGTAGGCGTATTATTCGGTATCATTATGACCAAATCGGAAGCGATCTCATGGTATCGTATCCAAGAAATGTTTTTATTCGATAGTTTCCATATGTATGGCATTATCGGGACAGCTGTTGTTGCGGGATTATTAGTGACAACTTTTATAAAAAGAAAACAATTACAAACGATTGAAGGCGAAAAAATCAAGCTAAATCCTAAAAACATGAGTATTCCTCGTTACCTTTTAGGTGGAACTGTTTTTGGTTTAGGTTGGGCATTGACCGGGGCTTGTCCTGGACCGATGTACACTTTATTAGGGCACGGAATAGCCGCTATTTTAGTCGTTATTATCAGCTCACTTATTGGAACTTTGGTATATGGGATATTGAGACCTAAATTACCACATTAGTGATCAGAGGTAAAAAATTAAACTAAATAAAAATTCAATAAAGCAAAATGGTAAGCTACGGATGTTATGTTCGTAGCTTTTTTTTTAAAAATGATAACCAAATCCTATCCCTACAGAAAACGTATCGTACGCATTTTTTCTAACATCATAAAAGAGAATAGGTGCAACATCTATCCGTGAATTAATAGGAATTTCTCCTTCTATTCCTATTCTAAAGATGAAATAATTTTGATGTTTTTCAAATTCTATACCCGGTCCAACAAGAAGGGATACATTTTGAACTGGACTCCAAAGTAAATCAAGTGTCGAAAGCAAAGGATATTGTCGTTGGATATAATTCCCCCGATCATCTTGTACTTCAAAAACGACCAACTCAATATCATTGTGAAGTCCTAAACCGATCTTGTGGTTAAACCAATACTCAAAGTCTAAACCTAAGGAAGGAAAAATAAGAATTTCTTTTCCTTCTACCGTACTTTGAGGTACGTAAGTGTGTGCTAAAGCAATCGAAGTCCGAAAGTAACTTTCATCCTGGTGCGTTTCAATGGATGAAATATCCTCCATATGATGTTTACTATCAGTGTGTTGCGAAAACAATTGTTGCGAAAACGTAAGCAAAATTATTGATATAATGATTTTATTTTTCATAGTGTAAACTTCTGAAAAACTATCATTTTAGTTAGTGATTTGTGCAACACAAATCATTTGTTTTTTTTCCTAAAAATTTTAGGATTAGTTCAATAACTAATTTTTGTCGATTGAATAATCATTTACTGAATAACTTGATTAGCACTTCTTTTTTTATTCTTGCATTCGGGTAAGCCGGTCGCTGTTTTATAAAAAAATAAATTTTAAACAGACTCTAAGTAAGATGTCATTTTTGTAATTCATACAAAAAATAATAGTAATCCTATCATTTTAAGCATTCAAAACCCTATCTTTGCCCGCAATTTGGATTAAAACCAAAGATTTTACAATTAAACTTCGTAAAAACGGTTCAAAATGCCAAAAGATACTTCCATAAAATCAGTACTGATTATCGGCAGTGGCCCGATTATCATCGGACAAGCGTGTGAGTTTGATTATTCAGGTTCGCAAGCGTCTCGATCGCTTAGAGAAGAAGGAATTGAGGTTTCCTTAATTAATTCAAATCCTGCGACGATTATGACCGACCCGGTCACAGCCGACCATGTTTACTTACTTCCTCTTACTGTTGAAAGCATAATTCAAATTTTAGAAGAACGACATTTTGATGCTGTACTCCCAACGATGGGTGGACAAACCGCTTTAAATCTAGCAATGGAAGCTGGAGAGCAAGGCGTTTGGGAAAAGTACAATGTCAAATTAATCGGTGTAGATTTAGATGCGATTGAATTAACAGAAAATCGTGATGAGTTCAAAAAGTTTGTAAAAACATTGGGAATGGAAGTAGCTCCTTCCTATATCGCTAATTCTTTCCTTGAAGGAAAAGAAGCTGCTCAAAAAATCGGTTTTCCATTGGTATTAAGACCATCTTATACACTTGGTGGATATGGTGGTGGTTTTGCACATAATGCCGCTGAGTTTGACGAATTGTTGCGTCGTGCATTGAATGCTTCACCAACACATGAGGTCTTAATTGAACAGGCCGTTTTGGGTTGGAAAGAGTATGAGTTAGAACTTCTGAGAGATGCGAATGATAACGTCGTCATTATTTGTACCGTAGAAAACCTGGATCCAATGGGAATCCACACCGGGGACTCGATTACAGTCGCTCCGGCGATGACGCTTTCAGATACTTGTTATCAACAAATGCGTAATGACGCTATTTTGATGATGCGTAACTTGGGAGAGTTTGCAGGTGGTTGTAATGTGCAGTTTGCTCAAGACCCAGAAACAGAAAAATTGATTCCGATTGAAATCAATCCTCGTGTTTCTCGTTCGTCTGCTTTAGCGAGTAAAGCAACGGGTTATCCGATTGCAAAAATTGCTGCGAAGCTGGCTATCGGCTACACTTTAGATGAGTTGAAAAACCAGATTACGAAAACAACTTCAGCCTTTTTTGAGCCAACTTTGGATTACGTTATCGTAAAAATGCCTCGTTGGAACTTTGAAAAATTCCACGGTGCCGACCATAAGTTGGGCTTGCAAATGAAGTCAGTTGGTGAAGTAATGGGGATTGGTCGTAACTTCCTGGAAGCACTACAAAAAGCTTGTCAGTCGCAAGAAAATGGTAGAATGGGCTTGGGGGCAGATATGAAAGAATGGTACAAAACAGAAGATATTTTAGAGAGAGTAGAACACGCTCGTGATGATAGAATTTATCGCCTAAAAGATGCGATGCGTTTAGGTGTACCGACTCGTACTATTCAAAAATTGACCAAAATTGATCCTTGGTATATCAAACAAATCAAGCGTTTGGTGAAAATCGAGCAGAACTTAATGCAATATCGCTTCTTAGAAAATGTCCCTACAGAATTGTTACGTGAAATGAAAGAAGTTGGATATTCAGACGGACAAATCGCTTGGTTATTAAAAATAAAAGAAGACGAAGTTTACGACCGTAGAACAGAATTAGGGATCAAACGTACTTACAAAATGGTAGATACGTGTGCAGCGGAGTTTGAAGCACAAACGCCTTATTTCTACTCGACTTTCGATAACGAAAATGAATCAATTCCATCTGACAAAAAGAAAATTATTGTTTTAGGGTCAGGACCAAATCGTATTGGTCAAGGAATCGAATTTGATTATTGTTGTGTCCACGGTTTGTTAGCAATTAAGGAAGCTGGTTATGAATCAATTATGATTAACTGTAACCCTGAAACTGTTTCAACCGACTTCGACACCGCTGATAAATTATACTTCGAGCCAATTTATTGGGAACACTTGAAGGAAATTATTGAATTAGAAAAACCAGAAGGCGTTATCGTTCAATTAGGTGGACAAACGGCTTTAAAGTTAGCAGAAAAGCTGACAGAAGAAGGTATCAAAATCATTGGAACATCTTACGAAGCCTTAGATTTGGCGGAAGATAGAGGGCGTTTCTCTGATTTATTAAAGGAAATGAATATTCCTTATCCTCGCTACGGTTCGGCTGAAAATGCAGACGAAGCCCTGGAGATTGCTAACGAAGTTGGCTATCCAGTATTGGTGCGTCCGTCTTACGTTTTGGGTGGGCAACGCATGAAAATCGTTATCAACGACGATGAGTTAGAAACACAAGTTTTAAGTATCTTAAAGCATATTCCAGATAATAAAATCTTAGTGGATCAATTCTTAGAACGTGCAAGCGAAGCGGAGATTGATGCGATTTGTGATGGCGAAGATGTACATATCATGGGTATCATGGAACACGTTGAACCGGCCGGTATTCACTCGGGTGATAGCTCTGCTCTGTTGCCGCCTTATAGCTTATCGCAAAAGATAATTGACGAAATGGTCGAATACACCAAACGCATCGCTTTACGCATGGAAGTTCGTGGTTTGATTAATATTCAATTTGCCATTAAAAACGATAAAGTTTACGTCATCGAAGCGAACCCTCGTGCCTCTCGTACAACGCCGTTTATTGCGAAAGCATACCAAATTCCATATTTGAATTATGCAACCAAAGTGATGTTAGGCGTGAACAAATTGAAGGACTTTACAATGGAGAACAAATTAGATGGTTACGCTATCAAAGTTCCTGTTTTCAGCTTCAATAAGTTCCCGAATGTGGATAAGAACCTTGGACCTGAAATGCGTTCGACAGGAGAAGCAATTCGATTTATTAAAGACTTAAACGATCCGTTCTTTAGAAAGATTTCGAGAAATCGATCGATGTTTTTGTCACGCTAAATAAATTCTGTTTGGCGAAAAATATATAAGCGGCAGTTCAGTTTTGAACTGCCGTTTTTGTTTTATCAATTTCCATCTTTTTGCCGTTTTCTTTTTTTTAATCGCCATTGTGCCTTGGGTAAACTGAATGTAATTGGTAATTCAAGATAAACATCAACAGGCTGATTGTTTACCGTCCCTGAAACGAATTTAGGGAAAGCGTTCACGACTTTTAAAGCCGCTTGTCCACAACCTGAACCAATATTTTGAATGATTTTGGCAGCTTCAACTTCTCCATTTTTATTAATAATAAACCCGATAATCACAACTCCTTCGACACCATTTTCACGAGCAATTGTTGGATACTTTAGGTTTTCTACAATGAACTTCACCAAATTTTCATTAGAACACGATTGCCTATTTTCCTCATTTTTAATTTTTTGACACATTTCTAAGTACGGCATAGTTTCATTTAGCCGTAATGTATCTAACAGCATAAAGTTTGTTGAAAAGGCATTATTTCCAATCAGTAATAGACCAATCAAAAAAGTCAATCGCTTCATAAAATAGATAGTTAATAATTAGAAAATAAATAAAACAGATTCAAGTTTCTGTAACATCAATAAGGTGACTATTCAAAAAATAAAATGATAAAACCTATGACAAAACTCATGATTACTTCACGTTAAAAACTCGCCCATCAATTGCTAAATCCGTATTTTTGAATGCTTCTCGGGCTTGTGTCAATAAAACTTCTAAATCCTTATAACGAGGTGAAAAATGACCAATAATCAGGCGTTTAGCATTTGCTTGACAAGCAATTTGTCCAGCTTGACGAGCCGTAGAATGAATATTTCGTTCTTGTATATCCTCCAATTTTTCATCACCAAATGTCGCTTCATGATAAAGCAAATCCACATTTTTGATTTGTGGTAAAATCGTTTCGGTGTAAGCCGTATCGGAACAAAACGCAAAACTTCTTGATGGTTTTCCAGCTTTTGTGAGTTCTTTGTTAGGAATAACTTTTCCGGTAGCCGTTCTAAAATCCGCACCGTTCTTAATCGCAGTCATTTGTTGGTAAGGAATATCGTATTTTTCAATCGCTTCCTTTCGCATATTACGAGGTCGCTCTTTTTCTTGAAACAAAAAACCTGTTGTCGGTGCGTCGTGTTTCATCGGAATTGTCGTCACGGTCAGATCTTCGTTGTCCAGCAATAAAGTCGGTTCTGTCGATTGATGCACATGAAAATGAAGTGGATAAATAAGTTTCCGAACTTTGGTGTATTTTAAAAATGCTTCTACAAATTCTTTCACACCTTCCGGGCAATAAATATGCAAGGGAGCAACTCGCCCTAACAAACCAAACGAGCCAATTAATCCTGGCAACCCCAAAATATGGTCGCCATGAATGTGACTTATAAAAATATGATTGATTTTACTCGCTTTGACACGATATTTTCGGAGTTGAGCTTGTGTCCCTTCTCCGCAATCAATGAGGTAATATTTTTCATTAATATTCAAGACTTGCGAAGTCGTCAATAAACCGTTGGCAGGATAAGCCGCACTACAACCTAATATGGTAATTTGAAATTTCAAAAGTGTTTTTTTATATGAATTATTTTATCAATTACTACAATTATTCCGATTAATTCATTCAAAAGTAAGTATAAAAATGAAATTGATTGTTAAAAGGATCTTTACGATTCGACACGCACCTTTTCCATTGACCAAAAACATTTTCAATTTTTAAAATATTTCGCTCATTTACAAATAATTATACAATGTAAATATTTGAATTTAAATTCAATGGACTTTGCTACTCTTGTTTTTTATTTCAAAATACCAGAATATTAATTCGTGTAAAATTCAATCCTAAAATATTACATTTCATCATCGTTTAGATAAAATAACCGTTTCTAAATCAGTTACTTCTTTGGATTACCTAATATTTCGTTAAAAATAGTCGAATATTCCTCACAAATATGTTTATAAATATTGATATCACCGTATTAATACTAAAATGCTTAAATTCGTCATTCAAATAGCAGTTTTTAAGCAATTTGATGAAAATGACGATATTTATGATGATAAAAAATATAATGACGACTATTTTAAGAATAACCGTATTCGTGCTTTTAACCATTCCTGCGTTGGCACAACCCGACAACCGTCCGAGTATTGCAATCGTAGAACTTGAAGGATTATTTATCGAAGCCAAAAAGGAAGTTTTGTTAGAAAACTTTGAAGATGCTTTAGCTATTTATCAATCTATTATTAATAAAGATAAAACCAATGCTGCTGCCTTTTACGAGATTGCCAAAGTTTATGAAAAATTAGATAAACGAGTCGATGCAAAATCGAATGCTAAAGATGCTTTTGTAAATGAAAATACAAATGAATGGTACGGTGTCTATTATGCAAAATTTTTGGTAGAAGATGGCGCATGGCAGCAGGCGGCAGATGTCTATAAAGCCGTCATTGAAGTGAATCCTAAAAAGATCGAATATTACTACGAACAAGCCTACTTATTGACGAAAGCAAAAGATTTTAATGGAGCTATAAAGGTCTATAACACTCTGGAAGCAAAGGCGGGCATCAATGAACGTTCTTCTCGGCACAAGCATACGATTTATCACCTAATGGGTAAAACTTCAGAGGCTGCAAAAGTCTTGGAGGACTTGATTACAGCCTTTCCGACCGAGTCGCAATATTATCATGTTTTGGCTCAATATTATGATAAGCAGGGCAAGGCAGGAAAAGCCAAAGAAGTCTATCAACGTGCTTTGCAGGCTAACCCCGAAGATCCTGTTGCAAGTATCGCATTAGCGGAAAATATGAAAGCAGAAGGCAATGAAGCCCAATATTTATTAGGATTAAAACCTTTATTTAATCGAAATGAGGTCGGAATCGATATTAAAGTCAAAGAATTATATCCGTACATTAATCAATTACCTAATGTCAAAGATGGTGTTCCCGAAGCATTGTTGGAATTATCCAAAATAATGACAGCGGTTCATCCGAATGATGCCAAGGCTTTTGCGATTTATGCCGATATTTTATATTATACAGGTAATCCGATGGAAGCCTTGACGCAATATTATAAAACCTTGGAATTGGATAATTCTGTCTATTCTGTTTGGGAACAAGTCCTAATTGTCAATGAAACTTTAGGTAGATTCGATGAGGTGATTAAAATATCAGAAAATGCGATGGATTACTTTCCGAATCAAGCCTTTATTTTTTATATGAATGGTATGGGCTACAACCGAACGGGCGACTATGAAGATGCGATTGACGCACTCGAACAAGCAATGATGATGAGCGGCAGTGACGAGGTGATGAAAGCAAAGATTCATTCTGAGTTGGGAGTCAGTTATTTTGGTGACAAGGATATTGAGCGTTCTAATAAAAATTTTGAGGCAGCCCTCGCCCTCGATGCTAATAATCTTAGTGCTTTAAATAATTACAGCTATTACTTAGCTTTGCAGGGTAACAATTTGGCGAAAGCCGAAAAACTTATCAAAAAAGCTGACAATCTGGCACCAAATCAAGCAACAATTCAAGATACTTATGGATTTATTTTGTACAAGAATAAAAAGTACAATGATGCTGAAAAATGGTTTAAAAAAGCCTTAGACAATGGCGGCAATATGAATTATGTTATTTTGGAACATTACGGTGATGTCCTTTATCAACTTAATCGAACGGACGAAGCGGTTACGTATTGGCAAAAAGCTAAAAAGCTGGGGTCGACATCTAAAAAATTAGACAAGAAAATTACTGAACGTAAAATTTCTGAATAATTATAAAATCAAAAATAGTCTTCTGGATTTTGCAATCTTTTTTATCGCAAAAAACTGATTTTCAATCGCTTAACATTTATTAAACTTAAAAGCGACAGCAAATATTCACTTTGCTGTCGCTCTCTTTTTTATTACTATTTTACCTTATGCTAATCCGAAAATAAATTGAATAGCATTTATTTTATCCCTCTTCTATCCAAATTTTTTATAGAGATCTGATTCAAAAATAAAAAATGCAGATTTCATTATAAATTTTAGTTTTCAAAGGCAGCTGCTCCAAATATTTCTCCTTCTATTGATTATTTTGATAAAATTGTAAAACTATAACGTTGATTTTGGTGTATTATACCTAATGTGTAATTTTGCATTATCACCATGAGTGATGATATTTTTTAATTAAAAAGTAACTTTTTAAATTGCAGTTTATAGCTCAATAGTGATTTATAATCGACAATTTATCACAAGAATAAAAAATTATGTATCCTGAACATTTAACAGCACCGATGGCTCAACAATTGAACGATTATGGTTTCAAAAGTTTGCGAACGCCAACGGAAGTAGATGAAGTTTTAAGTCAAAAAGAAGGAACAACTTTAGTAGTTGTCAATTCAGTTTGTGGTTGTGCAGCAGGTTATGCTCGTCCAGGTGCAATCGCAGCCGTACAAGGAGACAAAAAGCCGGATAATTTAGTAACGGTATTTGCTGGTGTCGATAGAGAAGCGACTCAAAGAGCTCGTGAGTTTTTTGTGCCTTATCCTCCTTCTTCGCCTTCTATGGCTTTATTCAAAGATGGAAAATTAGTACATTTTATTGAGCGTTATCACATCGAAGGCTCAAACGCAGAGATGATTGCTGCTAATTTAAAAATGGCTTTTGACCGTTTTTGTTAAATAATAGTCAACAACAGACCATAAAAAACGGGAAGTTACATAATGTAATTTCCCGTTTTTCATTATACACCACAACAAATCGATTATCTATTCGATATTTGGATGCTCTATATCGTTTATAATTTTGGCATTCGGAAAATGTGGCTTTACCGTTTCAAAAAAAGCTTTCGCTTCAATAGTCGATTTGAACTTGCCAGTCATATAGAAATATTCGCCATTTGGAATTTGATGATAAAATAATTTCGTTCCGTACAATTTCATTGCTTTATGCGTAATATCTATCGGATTCTCTGATTTGAATAATAGAATGCTGTACGTTTTGTTGATCGGTGAGATTAATTCTTTCTTTCCACCTTTATTAGGTATCGAGCGGTTTTCCTCTGATTTATTCGTCGAGTTGATATCAACTGGCTGCTGCGATTTTTGCTCACCAATAACTTGCTCAATTTTCTCTTCTATTTTTTCTTCTTCTGTCTTAATATCTTCCCCAAAAGCACCTTTTTGGGCATAAGTACCGACTGCTATAAAACTCAATACTATAATGAATAAATATCTCATAAAACTTAGGTTTGATTAATTGTATTGGTGTCATTATTTTAATATCAAATCGCACAATTATAGTACCATATCAAAATAATTTGATTGGTAAAACTATCAAATACTTATCTATTTTTAATATAAATAAAATTCTACAATTTGAGGCATCATTTTACAGTATCCTATTTTTTATAAAAATATGCTCTGTTCAATAATTGGTCTCAAAATAAAAACTACAAATTCAAACACTTTTTCAATGTTTTTGGAATTGAACTTCCGAATACGAAACCTGACATCTTAAAACTTTTCCTTATCTTTGATAACAACAAAACGCCAACATAAAATGATACAAATAGAAGCCTATTTTAATAATATTCAAGCGACTCTACTCAAAGAACTCGACACGGCAAAACGTAGTATCTACGTTGCGGTAGCTTGGTTTACGGATACGCATTTATTTGAGAAATTAATCAATAAATTGAATGAAGGCGTAGAAGTTTCCGTTGTGATTGTCAAAGATGATATTAATAATAAAGGTTGGAATGATTTTGAGCGAATTACTCAAAATGGTGGACAATTCTCTGCGATTGAAGATACCTTGATGCACAATAAATTTTGTGTAATTGATGAGCGAATTGTCGTGACAGGTTCTTATAATTGGACGTACAACGCTGCGACGAAAAATCTTGAAAATATTACCGTTACTTATAATGATTATGACCTTGCTTTAAAATTTATCCAACAATTTCGGCACATTACAGGACAACAATCACAAAAACAGATTGACAATAATCGAATCGTGAAGCGGCTGAATGTGGTTAAAAATTTGATTCTGTTGGAAGATGACGAGTTTTTAGGGTCACAAATGGCAAAACTCAAAGCGGAAAGCGAAATAACGATTATCACCGAAATCGCAGCGGCAATTCAACAACGTCATTTTTCAGATGCTGTTGATTTGATTGAAAACTTTATTACTCAAAATAGCCGAGTTACGGTTTATGAAAACCCGAAAATTGCAGCTTTGCGATTGGAGATAAAGGATTTGGAAAATCGTATTTTAGCAATAGATAATACAATTGCGGAAAAGGAAAAAATTCTCC
>Ga0075467_10003472_pt1 | contig 12095 bp, 12 predicted proteins | sample DEB08_DNA_9_FD_75067 | JGI IMG/M metagenome (GOLD analysis project Ga0075467, IMG submission 75067) | Aqueous microbial communities from the Delaware River and Bay under freshwater to marine salinity gradient to study organic matter... | ecosystem: Environmental > Aquatic > Marine > Coastal ...
CCGGGCAAGCCCACCAGCGAAATGTAATTTTGGGCGCCCTGAACTTGTGAAGGATGTCTAAATACTACCTTCTCCCGCGAGGGAGAAGGATCAGAGGAAAAAGCGAGGCAGTTCACCGGACTGGCTCGCTTTTTACATGATTTGCCCAAAGGGACAGGTTGAAACTTATGTTGCGATGCACCATTTATCAATCAATGGACGGCAAAGCATCCGTCAAGGAGCATGACATGAGCAAGAGACTGACGACGAGCGCGATTATCGCGACCCTTTTGATGGTTGCGACGACCTTCTACAGCACGACTACGCCGGAACAGCAGGACAGCGCCGCTTCGCGGACGGTCCTGATGGGCGGCTAAAGGCCCGCCGGGCGCAGGAGATGAATCTTCGCCTTGCCACTGTCGCGCGTGCAATCGAGATCGAAACCCTTCACTTCCACATTTTCATGGCGCGCCGTCTCGATGGCGATCCAGCTCGACGGCGCGAACCAGCCGTGTCGGCCCAGCTTGTCCAGGGCAACAGCTCCCGCGCCTGAATCATAGGGCGGGTCCATCAGGATCAGGTCATAGGGCTTGCGGGCCTGTCCCAGATGCAGCACCGAGCCGACCCGGACATCGGCATCTGCTTCCAGAACCTCGATATTCTTTTCCAGCGCCCGGAGCGCATCCTTGTCCTGTTCGACGAAGGTGCAGTGCGCCGCGCCGCGCGACAGCGCTTCGAGGCCGAGCGCGCCGGAGCCGGAAAACAGGTCAAGTATCTGCAGATCCTCGAAATCGCCGAGGCGGCTGGTCAGCATCGAGAACAGCCGTTCGCGGGTGCGGTCGGCGGTCGGGCGGGTGGTTTCGCCTTTGGGTGCTACGATTTTGCGTCCCCGCCACTTGCCTGCGATTATGCGCATTTCAGACCGTTCGCCCTGAGCCTGTCGAAGGATATCGATCCTCCGAGGGGCGTGCTTCGACAAGCTCAGCACGAAGGGACTTTATAGCGAAAGCGCGGCCAATCATTTCAGCGACTTGCGGAACTGGACCAGATCATGCTGCCGCACCTGGTCGATCTCGCCCTTTTGCAGGTCGCCGAGCACGAACGGGCCGTAGCGGGTGCGGATCAGGCGGGAGACCTCGAGGCCGAAAAATTCCAGCACCTTGCGCACTTCGCGGTTCTTGCCTTCGGTCAGGGTCATTTCGATCCACTGGTTGCGGCCGGTGCGCCGTTCGAGATTGGCGGTGATCGGGCTGTAGCGCATGCCGTCGATGGTGATGCCGCGATAGAGTTCTTCCAGCTGGTTCTGGCTGATGTCGCCGAAGGTACGGGCGCGATAGGTGCGCTCGATGCCGTTTTTCGGCAGTTCCATCTGTCGCTTGAACTCGCCGTCGGTGGTCATCAGCAGCAGGCCCTCGGTATTCATGTCGAGCCGGCCGATCGGCATGGTCCGCTCCATGTCCTTGGGCAGCACGTCGTAGATCGTCTTCTTGCCGGAGAAATCGCGTTCCGCCGTCAGATAGCCGTTGGGCTTGTGAAAGCGGAACAGCTTGGCGGGCGACGGCTCGGCGACCGGCTTGCCATCGACGGTGATGCCGGTGAGATTCTTGAGCAGCAGCGAGGGATGTTCGACGGGTTCACCGTTGAGCGCGATCCGCCCGGCCTCAATCATACGCTCAATCTCGCGGCGCGAGGCAACGCCGGCGCGGGCCAACAACTTGGCAATGCGCTGGCCCTCGCGCGTGTCACCAGAGGGCGCCTTGGGCTCGGCCGGAGCCTTTGCTCCCGGGGTCGGTTTGGCGCGATAGATTTTGGCTGGTTTCTCTTCGGTCATGGGCCGGTCCCATGGCGGAAAAATGCGTCGGCTGCAATCTGTAACCGCTGGTGTCGGGGCCGCGAATGGCTATTGTCACCCCGTGGAGTAGCTTATGCGCAAGATCGTCGCCTGCCTGATGTTTGCCGGAGCGGCTTTTGCCGCTCTTCTCTCTCTGCCATTCGTTCCCCTGGCGCAGGCGGACTCGGCAAGGCGGGCGAATGGCCCGGACCGGTCCGGCCGTCCGGTCGTCATCGAGCTGTTCACCAGCCAGGGATGTTCCTCCTGTCCCCCCGCCGACATGCTGGCCAGCCGTCTGGCAAAGGACCCGTCGCTGCTGGTGATCACGCGGCCGGTGACCTACTGGGACCGGCTTGGCTGGAAAGACACGCTGGCGCGGAAAGAGAATACGCGGTTGCAGCGGGCCTATGCCGCGAAGGGCCATACCGGTGCCGGCGTCTACACGCCCCAGATCGTGGTCAATGGCGGCGGCGCGGCCGTGGGGTCGCGGGAAGGGGATATCCGCTCGCTGGTCCGGCGCGCCGACCGGTCCGGCCCGCTGATTACCGGTGCGGCGGACAGGAATGGCGGAATAGTCGTCACGATCAGCGGCAAGTCCGACTATCTGGCGGGCGTTTCGCTGATCGCGCTCAGTTCCTCGGAAACCGTACGCATCGGGCGCGGCGAGAATGGCGGGCGGGTGTTGCATTATACCAATGTAGTGAAGGATGAGCGGAATCTGGGCAGCTGGCGCGGCAAGCCGGCGGCATTTGCCTTGGCGCCAGAAGATTTGAACATAGCCGGCGCGGACCGCTATGCGATTGTGCTGCAGCGCCCCGGCGCCGGGCCGATTGTCGCGGCGAGGTTGCTGGAGATTTGAGGTCCATCAAGATCAGGCTGGCATTCGGTTGAATAGGCGCTAAAGATTCTCCCGGTTCGAGGGAGAATTTGCCGTGAGTGAGCAAGCAGCAGCATTGGGATGGCGCGGATATCTGCCCGTCGGCGTCCGTCCATATAGCGAAGCGGCTCCGCTGGCGGCGCTGTTTCTGGGGATTTCCTCGGCACTGCCGCTGACCATGATCGCGGCGACATTGACCACCCGCCTGGCGCAGGCGGGAATCGAGAAATCGACCGTCACCGCCTTTGCGCTGACCTTTCTTGCCTATAATTTCAAATGGCTGTGGGCGCCGATCATCGATGTGGTGAAACTACCGCTGATCGGCCGGGTCGGACAAAGATTGTCCTGGCTGATCGTGACCGCGGCTCTGGCCATGGCGGCGATCATCTATCTCGGCTCGCTGGACCCTGCCAAGGATATTGCCGCTGTCGCGGTCGCCGCGATCATGGTCGGCATAGCCGGCGCGACATTCGATGTCGTGATCGATGCCTATCGGATCGAATTGCTCGAGCCCGAGCAGCTGGGCGTCGGTTCCGGCATGTCGCAATATGGCTGGCGGATCGGGGCGGCGACCGCTGGCGCGGTGGCGCTGGTGGTGGCTGCACGGACCAACTGGTCGGTTGCTTATTATATCTGTTCGCTGTTCGCCCTGTTCGCCGTCATCGTCGGCCTGATCATGCGCGAGCCGAGCCGGCGCCAGGAACCGATGGCGCTGAAAGGCCCGCTGGAAGCAGCAAAAGCCTATGTCAGCCCGCTGGTGGAATTTTTCAAACGCTCCGGCGCGTTGCTGGTGCTGCTGTTCGTGCTGGTCCACAAGATTGGCGACACGCTGGCCAACCTGACCTTCCGGCTGTTGTTCGAGGATCTCGGATTCACCAATGACGAGATTGCCTTTTACGATGTCAGCCTTGGTTTCGTTGCCTTTCTGATCGGCATATTCATTGGCGGCATGGTCTATTCGCGGCTGGGCATGAAAAAGGCGGTGATGCTGAGCCTGATCCTGATGGCGGTCAGCAACCTGTCCTTTGCCGCACTCGCAGCAGCAGGCCACAGCAACTGGGGCATGGCTGGTGCGATCGGCTTCGAGAATTTCGCCAGCGGCGTTGGCGGGGTCGCGGTCGTCGCCTATCTCTCGGCGCTGTGCAATCTGCAGTTCACGGGAACCCAGTTTGCGCTGCTGTCCGCAGCCGCCAGCATATTGGGCCGGTTCCTGACCGGGACCACCGCCGGGTCGCTGATCGAGTGGATGGGCTATGTGAATTTCTATCTGCTGACCACGGTGGCGGCCCTGCCGGGCGTGATCATGTTCTGGCTGATGATCCGCTATGGCCTGGTCGACCGGTCGCTGGGGACGGCAGGTTCGGTGCATAGTGACGAGACGGAAGCGGGGACGCCGGGCTGATTGAACGGTTTGGCTGGTTGTTCCGGCAAGTTTTGCGAGCGGTTTTTATCCGCTGGCATCGCGCAGGCAATTGATGCCGGGACTGTTCTGGGCCCCGGCCTGCGCCGGGGCACTATGGTCTAATCCGGCACCTGTTCGTTCGCTTTCAGCACCGCGCCCGCCAGATAGAGCGAGCCGGCGATCAATACGGTCTTGCCCGGGCCCGGCGTCAGCGACCGCAGGGCGGCGCTGATATCGCTGGCTTGCGACACCGGCGCGTCTGTTACCGGATAGTCTCCGGGAGCGTGGGATTCGTGGTCGGGCACCGGGATAACGGTCACGCTGGCGAGCTTTTCATGCAAGGGTGTGATGATCGCGGCCGGATCCTTGTTGGACAGCATGCCGATCACCAGATCGATGGACCCGGCGGCATAATCGGCAAAATGCTTGGCCAGCGCCAGTCCGGCGCTGACATTGTGCCCGCCGTCGACCCAGACTTCGGCGTCGGTCGGCAGCAGATGGGTCAGCGGCCCGGCGATCAGGAAATGCATCCGCCCCGGCCATTGCGCCCAGCCCATCGCCGCCTTGAGTGCAGCATCCGAGATTCTGACCGCATCCTGGTGGCGCAGCATGGCGATGGCGAGCGCGGCATTGTCGGCCTGATGGGCGCCGACCAGCGCGGGCAGCGGCAGGTTGAGCTTGCCGGCATGGTCCCGGTAGTGCAGCTGGCCTTCATAGATGGCGGCATCCCATTCCTCGCCGCGCGGAAAATGCTGCGCGCCCACATTTGCCGCATGATCGGCGATGGCGTGCTGCATGTCGGCGGCATATTTTTGCGTCAGCAGGGGTGCGTTCTTTTTGGCGATGCCCGCCTTTTCCCAAGCGATGCGGACCATCGGATCGTCGGGCGTGCCTGCTTCGGGGCTGAGCAGGAAGGCCTCGTGATCGATGCCGAGCGCGGCGATGCCGGTGGCGACCGGGCGGGTGACGACATTGGTCGCGTCGAGCCGGCCGCCGAGGCCGACCTCCAGGATGCAGGCATCGGCCGGCGTTTCGGCGAAGGCGAGAAAGGCGGCGGCGGTGGTCGCCTCGAAGAAGCTGGGGTTGATGTCGGCGCTGATATCGAGCACCCGGGCGAGCAGGGTGGCGAGATAGTCATCCTCGATCAGCTTGCCGGCCAGCCGGATCCGCTCGTTGAACCGGACCAGATGCGGGCTGGTATAGACATGGGCCTTGAGGCCTTCCGCCTCGATCGCGGCGCGCAGGAAGGCGCAGGTCGACCCCTTGCCGTTGGTGCCGGCTACGTGGAAGACGGGGGGTAGTTTTTCATGGGGATTGCCGAGGCGTCCGAGAACCTCGCGGATTCGGTCCAGCCCCAATATGTCGCGTCCGGGGGAGAGCATTTCCAGCCGGTCGAGCTGGGCCTGCACACCCGGATGATCGGATTTTGCGCCGTCGGCCATTATCCCTCCTCCCCTTCAGGAGTTTCAGGTAACCAGTCCACCGGACTGTTTAGGTCATGCTGGGAGCATGACCGACCTGAAACTGGGCCGGGGGTGGGGAATGTATGAGCAAAGCCAAGGTTGGGATCAAGGACAGGCCCCACCCCAACCCCTCCCCTGAAGGGGAGGGGCTTTTTCAAGCGGCTTCTTTCCATGCCATCAGATAACCGAGAATCTGCGCCAATGTGTCGCGCAGTTCCTTGCGGTGAACGACCATGTCGATCATGCCATGCTCGAGCAGATATTCGGCGGTCTGGAAGCCTTCCGGCAGTTTCTCGCGAATCGTGTTCTCGATCACCCGCTGGCCGGCAAAGCCGATCATCGCGCCGGGCTCGGAAATATGCACGTCGCCGAGCATCGCATAGCTGGCGGTGACGCCGCCGGTTGTCGGATCGGTCAGCACGACGATGAACGGAATCCCCGCCTCGCGCAGCATCGAGATGGCGACCGTGGTCTTGGGCATCTGCATCAGCGACAATATGCCTTCCTGCATCCGCGCGCCGCCGGCGGCGGTGAAGATGATATAGGGGCACTGATCCTTGAGCGCGCGTCGGGCGCCGTCGACAAAGGCCTGGCCGACAGCGAGGCCCATCGAGCCGCCCATGAAGGCGAAGTCCTGTACCCCGACAACGCAGGGGATCGACTGGATCGTGCCCTTGACGTTGATCAGCGCATCCTGCTCGCCGGTCTTGGTCCGCGCCTCTTTCAGCCGGTCGGCATATTTCTTCTGGTCCTTGAACTTCAGCGGGTCTTCCTGGACCCTGGCCCAGGGAATGATCTTCCAATTGTCCCCGTCCATGATCTGGTCAAAGCGGGTCATCGGACCGATGCGGCCATGATGCTCGCATTTCGGGCAGATGTGCATATTTTCCTCATATTCCTTGAGGAACACCATCGCTTCGCATTTCTTGCACTTGTGCCAGAGATTGTCGGGCGTTTCGCGCTTGGTGATCGACGCGATCTTGTTGCGGACATTGCTTAGCCAACTCATAGCATCATTCCTCTATTCCGTTCGCATCGAGCGCAGTCGAGATGCCGGTTCCTGCGGCAGTGTCTCGACTTCGCTCGACATGAACGGGGTTCGATTTCAAGTCTCTCTAGCCGCTTTGATAGCACCGGAAAGCGACTTTACATAGTCCCGGACATGCGGCGCGGCATCCTTGCCATATTTGCCGACAATTTCGACGATCGCCGAGCCGACCACCACGCCGTCGGCGACGCGGGCAATATCGGCGGCCTGTTCGGGCGTGCGCACGCCAAAACCGACCGCGACGGGCAGGGCGGTGCCGGCCTTCAGTCTTGTGACGGCCTCTTCAATGCTGGCCTGTGCCGCCTGTTGCAGGCCGGTGATGCCGGCGACCGAGACATAATAGAGAAAGCCGGAAGCGTTGTTGAGGATCGTAGGCAGGCGCTCGGCGTCGGTGGTCGGGGTGGCGAGGCGGATCACCGCGACGTCGCGGGCGCGCAGGGCGTCGCCGAGGCTTTCGTCTTCCTCGACCGGGATATCGACGCAGATCACGCCGTCGACGCCGGCGTCGACGCAGGCATCGGCGAACCATTCGGAGCCTCTGATCGTCATTGGATTGGCGTAGCCCATCAGGATCACCGGCGTGTCGGGGTGGCGCTGGCGGAATGCGGTGGCGATCCGGAAAATATCTGCGGTTCTGGTACCGGCGGCCAGACTGCGGATATCTGCTTCCTGGATCGAGGGGCCATCGGCCATCGGGTCGGTGAACGGCATGCCGAGCTCGATGATATCGGCGCCGCCTTCGACGAGCGCGTCGAGGATGGCATCGGTGTCGGCAGGGGTCGGGTCGCCGGCGGTGACGAAGGCGACGAGGGCCGCACGGTCGGCGGGGAAGGATTGGGAGAGACGGGTCATAATGCCCTCTCCCTCAAGGGAGAGGGTTGCGCAAACTTGGCAGCTTGCTGCCTAGTTGTAGCTGGGTGAGGGTGTGCCAACTCTCGATGGCAGAACACCCTCATCCAACTGCGCCTAGCTTCGTTCCTCAGCAAGGCTTCGTATCCTTCTCCCTCACGGGAGAAGGTTTGTGCGTTCACCGTCATATCTCCGTCCCCAGCGCCTCGGCGACAGTGAAAATATCCTTGTCGCCGCGCCCGCACAGGTTCGCCAGGATAATCTGGTCACGGTCCATCTTTACCGCTTCGCGGGTGACTGCGGCGATCGCGTGGGCCGGTTCGAGCGCCGGGATGATGCCCTCGGTGCGGCAGAGCAGCTGGAAGGCGTCGAGTGCTTCGCTGTCGGTGGCGCTGTCATAGTCGACGCGGCCGGATTCCTTGAGCCAGCTATGCTCGGGGCCGATGCCGGGATAGTCGAGGCCGGCGCTGATCGAATGGGCTTCGGTGATCTGGCCGTCCTCGTCCTGCAGCAGATAGGTCTTGTTGCCGTGGAGAATGCCGGGGCCGCCGCCGGCGAGGCTTGCCGCATGTTCCTTGTCGAGGCCATGGCCCGCCGCCTCAATGCCGAGCATCCGGACGTCCGGGTCGTCGAGAAACGGATGGAATAGGCCGATGGCGTTGGAGCCGCCGCCGATCGCTGCCACCAGCAGGTCGGGCAGGCGGCCGATACGGTCCAGCATCTGGGCGCGGGCTTCCTTGCCGATCACGGACTGGAAATCGCGGACCAGTTCGGGATAGGGGTGCGGGCCGGCGGCGGTGCCGATGATGTAGAATGTGTCGTGGACATTGGCGACCCAGTCGCGCAGCGCCTCGTTCATCGCGTCCTTGAGCGTCGCGGATCCGCTGGTCACCGAAACCACCTTGGCACCGAGCAATTTCATCCGGAAGATATTCGGTTTCTGGCGCTCGATATCGGTGGCGCCCATGAAGATCGTGCAGGGCAGGTTGAAGCGTGCGCAGACGGTTGCGGTGGCCACACCATGCTGGCCGGCGCCGGTTTCGGCGATGATCCTTGTCTTGCCCATGCGCAGGGCGAGCAGGATCTGGCCGATGCAATTGTTGATCTTGTGCGCGCCGGTATGGTTGAGCTCGTCGCGCTTGAACCAGATTTGCGCGCCCTTGCCGGCGGCAGCCGTTTCGCGGACATGGTCGGTCAGGCGCTCGGCATAATAGAGCGGGCTGGGGCGGCCGACATAATGTTCGAGCAGGTCGTTGAACTGCTCCTCGAACGCCGGATCGGCCTGGGCGGCGCGATAGTGCTTTTCCAGATCGAGGATCAGCGGCATCAGCGTTTCGGCGACATAGCGGCCGCCGAATTCGCCGAAATGGCCGCGCTCGTCGGGCATGTTGCGGTAGCTGTTGGGGGGTAGGTCGTTCATGGGTTTCCGATTATCCGTTAGTGCTGAGCTTGTCGAAGTACGATCCCGTGCGGCCATCACCCTTCGACAGGCTCAGGACTAACGGCAAGCCGCGTCATAGTCCCGCACCGCTTGGCAAAAGGCGGCGATTCTGTCCACCTGTTTGACGCCCGGCGCGGATTCGACGCCGGAGGAGACATCGACCAAAGGCGCATGGGTGGCGGTCAGGGCTTCAGCGACATTGCCGGGGTCCAGGCCGCCGGCAAGGCCCCAGTCGGCCTGATGCTCGTGACCGGCGAGCAGCGACCAGTCGAACGAGGTGCCGGTGCCGCCGGGCAAGGCCTTGGCGGGCGCATCGAACAGCAGCCGGTCGACCGTGCCGACATAGCGACCGGTGTTGGCCAGACCCGCAGCGTCGCGTACACCGACGGCCTTCCAGATTTCGACACCGATATTGTCCCGCACCAGCTTCAGCCATTCGGGGGTTTCGCTGCCGTGAAACTGCACGATATCCGGTTTTACCTTGTCGATTGCCTTGCCGGTCAGGGCCGGGTCGGCGTTGACCAGCAGCAGCACGGTCTTCACCCGCCCGCCCGCATGGTCGCGCAGCTGTGCCGCGCGTTCCAGCGATACATGGCGCGGGCTTTTTGCATAATGGACCAGGCCGATATGGGTCGCGCCGGCTGCGATCGCTGCATCGATGGTGGTTTCGGTCGAGAGGCCGCAGATTTTGATTTGGGTTTTCATTTCATTCTTCAATCATCCGTCACCCCAGCGAAGGCTGGGGTCTAAACCGATCTTGGTTCGAGCCGCAACATTGGGTTGGATGCCAGCCTTCGCTGGCATGACACGATATTAAAGCGTCGCCTCGATCGCCCGCGCCGCCTCGCCGGGATTGTCCGCGCCGGTAATCGGTCGGCCTATCACCAGGACGCTCGCGCCATTGTCCCGCGCCTGCCGCGGGGTTACGGCGCGTTTCTGGTCACCCATCGCGCCACCCTTGGGGCGCAGCCCGGGGACGACGAAAAAGCCGTCCTTCCAGATCTTGTGCGCCGCCTTGACCTCGTTGCCGGAGCAGACGATGCCGTCCAGTCCCGCCTCCCGGGCCAGTGCGGCCAGCCGCTCGACCTGATCATGCGGGGTCCCCGTATAGCCGATCCGCGCCATGTCGCGTTCGTCCAGCGAGGTGAGCAAAGTGACTCCCACCACCTTCGTATGCTCGTTTGCCGCCGCCTTGGCATCTTCCATCATCGCCCGGCCGCCGGACGCGTGGACCGTCACGATGGCCGGTTCCAGCACATTGATTGCCTGCATCGCCTTGCCCACCGTATTGGGAATGTCGTGCAGCTTGAGATCGAGAAAGATCGGCAGGCCGAGCTTGTGGATTTCGTGGACTCCGTGATGGCCATGGGCGCAGAAAAATTCGAGCCCGAGTTTCAGTCCGCCGACATGGCCCTTGACCGATTTTGCGATCTGGATCGCCCGTTCCAGATCGGGCGTATCAATCGCGACGAATACCGGATTACTCACAGGCCCGGTGTCTTCGGGCTGTCAACCGAGGAAACCGCCGGGGCGGGTTCGGCAGCCGGTGTCGGTGTTGCTGTACTGCTGGCCGGGCGGGTCGGCACTGGAGCCGGTTTCGCGGCATCCTCCAGCGTCTTGATTCGGCGGGACAGCCGCCACTTGGAGCCGCGCAAAAGCAGCCAGGTCGGCACGAAGCCGAGCAGGAAGGCACCGACGACGAAGGTCGAAACCCGTGCTTCCACGACGGCGGCACCGAGATCGAGCGAGGCGCGCGCTTCGTTGGTCCACCAGAAGATGAAGGTTGCGACAAGCAGAAGGACCCAGAACAGGATTTTGATAAATTGCATGCTTCACCTTCTTTTCGTGTGATCGTCATCCTAGCCCCAAAATCGGCGGGTGGCCAGATGCTATGCAGTGGCGTCGGAAATGCACCTATTCTCCAAAGACGCGGGCAAAAATCGTGTCGACATGCTTGAAATGATAATCGAGGTTGAAGCGTTCCTCCAGCTCCGCGTCGGACAGTTTCGCGCTGACATCGGGATCGGCCTTGAGCAGGTCGAGCAGGGCGATTTGCCCGTCCGATTCCCAGACCTTCATCGCGTTGCGCTGGACGATGCGGTAGCTGTCCTCGCGGCTGATGCCGGCCTGGGTGAGGGCGAGCAGCACGCGCTGCGAATGGACCAGGCCGCCCATGCGGTCGAGATTCTTCTGCATGCGTTCGGGATAGATCAGCAGCTTGTCGATCACGCCGGTCAAGCGGACCAGCGAGAAATCGAGGGTGACGGTTGCATCCGGGCCGATCATCCGTTCCACCGAGCTGTGCGAGATATCGCGCTCGTGCCACAGCGCGACATTTTCCATCGCGGGCAGGGCATAGCTGCGGACCATGCGGGCCAGGCCGGTGAGATTTTCGGTGAGGATCGGGTTGCGCTTGTGCGGCATCGCGCTCGAGCCCTTTTGGCCCGGTGAAAAATATTCTTCCGCCTCGAGCACTTCGGTGCGCTGCAGATGGCGGATTTCCACGGCGAGTCGCTCGACCGAGGAGGCGATGACGCCGAGCGTGGCGAAAAATTGCGCATGGCGATCGCGCGGGATCACCTGGGTCGAGATCGGTTCGACGGTCAGGCCCAGTTTCTCCGCGACATGTTCTTCGACCTTGGGGTCGATATTGGCGAAGGTGCCGACCGCGCCGGAAATGGCGCAGGTGGCGATTTCCTTGCGCGCGGCGACCAGCCGTTCGCGGTTGCGCTCGAATTCGGCATAGGCTTGCGCCAGCTTGAGACCGAAGGTTACCGGTTCGCCGTGGATGCCGTGGCTGCGGCCGATGGTCGGGGTGAATTTATGCTCATAGGCGCGCTTCTTGATCGCGGCGAGCAGGGCGTCGATATCGTCCAGCAAGATGTCGGAAGCCCGGGCCAGCTGTACCGCGAGGCAGGTGTCGAGCACGTCGCTGGAGGTCATGCCCTGGTGCATGAAGCGCGCTTCCTCGCCGACATTTTCCGCGACATTGGTCAGGAAGGCGATCACGTCATGCTTCACTTCCCGCTCGATCTCGTCGATCCGCTCGACATCGAACTTGCCCTTGGCCCATATCGCTTCGGCCGCTTCCTTGGGGACCACGCCCAGTTCAGCGAGCGCGTCGGTAGCGTGCGCCTCGATTTCGAACCAGATCCGGAATTTCGATTCAGGCTCCCAGATGGCGGTCATTTCGGGGCGGGAATAG
>Ga0075467_10003474_pt1 | contig 12091 bp, 10 predicted proteins | sample DEB08_DNA_9_FD_75067 | JGI IMG/M metagenome (GOLD analysis project Ga0075467, IMG submission 75067) | Aqueous microbial communities from the Delaware River and Bay under freshwater to marine salinity gradient to study organic matter... | ecosystem: Environmental > Aquatic > Marine > Coastal ...
AGCTAATTTCTTTCATTAGAAATTGGCTCTTTTTTTATTAGAAATGGGAAGGATGCTAATAATATATAGATTTATTAATTTATTTCAACAATAAAACAAAAGCATCCTATTGACTTGAAATAGCTTTATTGACTTCGAATCTATTATTCGACGAAAGTCCTAAAATAAATAAAGTTAGCTCAAAATTATTGTCACAAATATAAATATCAAGCTAAAACCCTTCCTGTAAATCTCTCGTAAACCTTCACAATTTCTTTTATAAAATACGAAAATCAGGATAAAAAAGCTATGTTCGTCATTTGAGAAAACAGCAGATGATGGAAGCGATAAAAACACAAATTGAAACTAACTTTCAGTTATTGACGGATATAAAAGTAGAATGGCGACACATGGACGCAGCCGGTCATGTGCATAATGTTCAATATTTTGGTTATTTTGAAACTTGTAGGATTGTCTTTTTTGAAGCCTTAGATTTCGATGTTGTCCCCTTTGATGCTGTCGGAATTGTTGTCGGCAAAGTCGATTGCAAGTATATTTATCCGGTGACTTATCCCGACACTTTAACTGGCGGCATTCGATACGTTGAGCATGGCGAAGATTACGTCAGTATTGAGATTCATTTATTTAGCCAAAAGTATAATCGAATCGTTGCGATCTCTAATCAAAAGCTGGTATTTTACCATTTTGGCACAAAGCTAAAAGCTAAAATGCCAGAGGATTTTTTGAAAAAATTAGGACAGTTATAGCAGACGTTTACTCTTACCCCGAATTAGAGCTAAATAACTTCTCCTTTTGTAAACATATTGAATGATAAAATGCTTTTCTTAACGTAACTTTTATCATAATTAAATACTATGAATACGACGTTTTTAAATAAAATCTACGAAGCCCATCAATATCCAAAAGTTTTACCGGGAACGGTAGAAATAGAGCGATTTATTACTAATTTATTAGATTTTCTTTTTCCAGAATTAAGTGAAAATCGATTTCGAACACCTTTGGAAGTCGAAACAAATTTTCACTTATTACGATTAGATTTTGAAAAACTATTGTATAAAACGGAAGCCTGCAATAATAAAAATGTGAATAGTGTTTGTCACAATTTTTTTACTGCTTTAGAGGAGGTTTACGAGCTTTGTTTGGAAGACAGCGAGGCCATTTTAGAAGGAGATCCGGCAGCCGTTGACCGAAAAGAAGTCGTAAGAACATATCCTGGGTTTTATGCGATTGCGATTTATCGAATTGCTCACTTGATGTTAAAATTAGAAATCCCGCATTTACCAAGAATCTTGACAGAGTTTGCTCATAGCAAAACAGGAATTGATATACATCCTGGAGCGAAAATCGGTCGGAAATTCTGTATTGATCATGGCACAGGGATCGTTATTGGTGAAACTTGTGACATCGGAAATCAAGTTAAAATCTATCAAGGTGTTACTCTGGGGGCGTTAAGTGTGACCAAAGAAATGGCACAAACTAAGCGTCATCCAACGATCGAGGATAACGTTGTCATCTATGCTGGTGCAACGATTTTGGGTGGAAAAACGGTGATCGGTGCGAACAGTATTATTGGTGGTAGCGTTTGGATTACAGAAAGTCTTGAGCCTTTTTCAACCATTTATTACGCAGCAAAAGGTAATCAAATTTTAAAAAAAGGAATCATAGAAAAAACTACTCGAACACATGAAAGCAAATAATATCGGTGCGTTAATCGGCAATACACCTTTGGTGAAAATCAATTTTTCAGAAATACCCGAACACGTTACTATTTACGGAAAATTAGAAGGTCATAACCCTGGCGGCAGTGTCAAAGACAGACCAGCATTCAATATGATTCAAGAAGCCTTAAATCGTGGTGATATTGATAAAAACACGAAATTGGTTGAGGCGACAAGTGGCAATACTGGAATTGCTTTAGCAATGGTCGCAGCAGCTTTTGGCTTAGATATGACCTTATTGATGCCAGCCAAAGCGACCAAAGAACGAGTCGATACTATGCGAGCTTTAGGGGCAAAGATTATTTTAACCGATGCGACCAAAACGATTGAATATTCAAGAGCATTAGCGGAAAAAATGGTCGAGGAAGAAGGTTACTTTATGCTAAATCAATTTGAAAATAAGGATAATTTCATGGCTCATTATAAAACAACTGGGCCTGAAATTTGGCGAGATACAGAAGGTGAACTCACACATTTTGTTTCCAGTATGGGAACAACTGGCACAATCATGGGCAATTCTAAGTTTCTAAAAGAACAAAATCCTGCTATACAAATTGTTGGCGTACAACCAGAGGAAGGCTCACAAATACCGGGTATCCGTAAGTGGTCACCCGCATTTTTACCCAAAATATATGATCCAAAACAAGTGGATAATATCTTGTTTGTCAATCAAGCACAAGCTCAAAATATGACTCGAAGGTTAGCCAAGGAGAATGGCATTTTTGCAGGAATGAGCAGTGGTGGAGCGATGCATGCTGCTGTGGAATTGGCTAAAACATTAACAGAACCGGCAATAATTGTTTCTATTGTTTGTGATAGAGGTGATCGTTATTTGAGTTCGGATTTATTTGAATAATGCACTTCTAAAACTTCAGCTTCAAGAAAAACTCGTTTTACTTTAAAGCAACTCTTGCCTCATAATTTGTGCCTTTAAGATTGAGGATTACCTTTTCTATTTAAAACCAACAAATTCTCTACCTTTAAAACCAACAAATTCTCTATCTTTAACCCAAACCAATTACTAAAAAAATGCAAATAAAAAATTACATCAACGGTGAATTGACTGCACCGATTGACAATCAATATTTAGACGTTTTCAATCCTGCATCAGGCGAAGTTTACGCACAAGCACCAGACTCGACCGAAGCCGATATTAACGCAGCGGTCGAAGCTGCAAAGGCTGCTTTTCCGACTTGGTCAAAAACCAGCATTGATGAAAGACACCGAATTTTAACTAAAATCGCTAACTTAATCGAAGCACGTTTGGACATTTTGGCGAAAGCCGAAAGCAAGGACAACGGAAAACCGCTATGGTTGGCGAAAGCCGTTGATATTCCTCGTGCGTCGAGCAACTTCCGATTTTTTGCGAACGCCATCACACAGTTTGCGTCCGAATCGCACGAAATGACGGGCAAGGCGATTAACTATACGTTGCGGCATCCGTTGGGCGTTGTCGGTTGTATTTCGCCGTGGAATTTGCCGTTATATTTATTCACTTGGAAAATTGCTCCAGCGATTGCAGCAGGAAATTGTGTTGTCGCTAAACCGTCAGAAGTGACCCCGATGACGGCTTTTTTGCTTTCGCAAATTTGTATCGAAGCTGGTTTGCCGAAAGGCGTTTTAAATATCGTCCACGGCTTAGGACACAAAACTGGAGCCGCCATGAATATCCACCCAAATATCAAAGCCATTTCGTTCACAGGAAGCACGAGAGTTGGGGCAGAAATCGCCAGAGTTGCTGCTCCAATGTTTAAGAAATTATCGCTCGAAATGGGCGGAAAAAATCCAAATATTATTTTTGCAGATTGCAATTATGACAAAATGCTCCAAACAACGATTCGCTCGTCTTTTGCGAATCAAGGTCAAATTTGCCTTTGTGGTTCACGGATATTTGTCGAAAGACCGATTTATGAAAAGTTTAAAAATGATTTTGTAAATTGGGCAAAAACAATGAAAGTCGGTCATCCGTTGGCGGAAGATACAAAAGTTGGGGCGATCGTTTCCAAACCACATTACGAGAAAATATTGTCGTATATTGAACTCGCAAAAGCGGAAGGTGGAACGGTTCTCTGTGGCGGAAAAGCGGTATTTCCAGAAGGTTACGAAAACGGGTTATACATCGAACCGACCATCATTGAAGGCTTATCGCCAACTTGCCGCACGAATCAAGAAGAGATTTTTGGTCCAGTCGTGACGATTACGCCTTTTGATACCGAGGCCGAAGTTTTGGCTTACGCCAATACGATAGATTACGGCTTATCTTGCACTTTGTGGACAGAAAACCTAAGCCGAACACATCGAATGGCGACCGAAATCGAAGCTGGAATTGTTTGGGTAAATACTTGGCTATTGCGGGATTTAAGAACACCTTTTGGTGGCGTAAAAAGTTCAGGAGTCGGTCGTGAAGGCGGTTTTGAAGCCTTGCGGTTTTTTACGGAACCGAAAAATGTTTGTATTGAATATTAATTTTTTTGACAAGTTATACTGAATAAATACAGGATTCAAAATAAAAAAATTGTTTTTGTTGAACCCACCCCCAACCCCTCCCTTAAAAAGGAGGGGAGCTAAAACGTAACAACTACAATGTGTGTAGTTGAAGTATAAAGCCCCTCCTTTTAAGGGAGGGGTTGGGGTGGGTTCAACGGTCAAAATAAAAATCAAAAAAATGATAACTTCCACTATTAATTTTAAACAATGGATTGAAGACAATCGAGAATTATTAAAACCGCCAGTTGGCAATAAGGCGATTTACAACGAAGACTTTATCGTCATGGTTGTCGGCGGGCCAAACTCTCGAAAGGATTATCACCTCAATCAAACTGCAGAATTTTTCTATCAAATTGAAGGTGATATTACATTAAAAGTCATTGACAACGGTGAAGCGAAAGATATTCACATTAAAGAAGGTGAAGTATTCTTTTTGCCGCCAAATATTCCACATTCACCGCAACGAGGTGCGAATACCGTTGGTTTGGTGATCGAACAAAAACGACCAGAAGGTGTAGATGACGGTTTGGCGTGGTTTTGCGAAAATTGTCATAATGAGTTGTATCGTGAGCCATTCAAATTGATAAATATCGAAACCGATATGCCAGTTTTATTTGATAAATATTATTCTAATGAAGAATTGAGAACTTGTGATAAGTGTGGAACGACAATGGAACCACCGAAATAATGCATGAATCTAAAAACTGTATATAACCGTCATTCTGACCTACGTCGGAATGACAGTTTATTTTTGGGTTTCTACCTTCGTATTTTTAGTAAATAAGTCCTAAACATCGATAAAAATGAGAATAAACGGGCATTCACACCTATTACCTTATCCAGAGCAGATTCCATCGTATTTAAAAGAAAAAGAAATTTTTTGGATAGATGAAGATCGACAGCATATGTTACAAAAGGGTTGGAAACGCCCAGTTACCGATTCTTCTTTCTTTTTAAATGAGAAATTAGAATGGATGGAACGCAATAAAATTGACCATGCCGTTGTCTTGAATTTATCGCAGTTATACGGTAATGGCTTGCGGATTCGAGATATGAAATATGCGTTGCGTTTTCAGAATGATTTTAATGCCAAAGTACAACACGATTATCCTACGAAATTCACTTGTGGCTTTGTCGTACACGCAGGTTTTATTGATGGTGCGTGTTGGGAAATTGAGCGTTGCGTCCATGAGTTGGGGTTGCGAGTCCTTTGTTTACCAACGCATTACATGGATTCGGTCGGTACTTGGCGAGGGATTTTTGATGAAGAAACCGCACCGATTTTTGAATTGGCGAATAAATTAAACTTGGCTATCGAAATTCATCCGTATGATGGCGAAAAATTTATTCATTTAGAAAATACAGCTTGGCGTTTTCATTTAGTTTGGATGTTGGCACAATGTGCCGATGCGTATCACTTTTTTACACTCAACGGCATTTATGAAAAATATCCGAATATTCGAACTTGTTTTGCTCACGGCGGTCAATTGAATCACCTCAATATTGGTCGTAGAACGCAAGGTTTTGACGGACGACCAGATTTATTCGAAGGCAAAACTCGACCTCGAAAAGCACTCGGTCATCCTAATATTTTCTTCGATACCTTAGTACATGACACGCTTTCGTTTGAGCTAATGGTCAGACGACAAAAAGGAACAGACCAAATTCTAATGGGCTTAGATGATCCTTATCCGTTAGGTGAAATGGAATCGGAAAGACAATCTTCTTATCCAGGAAAATTGTTGGATTTGGCAGTTGAGGAAGGCATTATTGATAAAAAACAACACGAAGAAATTTGGAGTAAAAATGTAGTGCGTTGGATTTGCGGCGATGATAATACTAAGTTTCTAAAGCGATTAAAAGGTTAAATTGTTATAACATTAGTTTTAGACCAAACAGATTTTAAACATCTGTTTGGTCTTTTTTTTAGTTTTCCCAACCCTTAATCTCTTGTTCCACATGATTTACCACCACATTTACATCATAATTTTCCTCTAAAAACTTTGCCATTTGGTCACAAGAATAGACCGAACGATGCTGCCCGCCGGTGCAACCAAAACTCACCATCAAACTTGTAAAACCTCGTTCCATATATCGCTCAACCGAAGGAATAACAATGCGTTTCGCATTTTCGATAAATTCTGTAATATTGGATTTTTCTAATAAAAAATCAATCACCGCTTGGTCACGACCCGTGATTTTTTTGTACGGCTGGTAACGTCCAGGATTATGAATCGCCCGACAATCAAAAACGTGTCCACCGCCATTACCAGATAAATCCAATGGAATCCCTCGTTTATACGAAAAACTGCTGACCGTTACGGTTAATTTTCCTTTTTCGCCTTTCGGCAAATATTGATTCCAATCCTGATGTGTGGTGAGTTTTAATAAAATATCTTTTAAGTATGGAATTTCCAAAACGTAGTCACTTGCTGACTGATTTTCCAATTGCTTCAACACCCAAACAATATTTTTCATCGCAAACGGAATACTCGACAAAAAATGTGGTTTTTTCTCATACAACCCTCGAAAACCATAAGCTCCTAAAACTTGAATCGCCCGAATCAACACAAACGGATAATAAAATGCCATAAATTCTACTTCATCAAAATTGGCATCAATTTTTTTTGCCGTTTTTAAATAATGTTGTAACAATTCCTCACGAGTTTCAAACGGAATATCGGCTTTTGCTTGACACAACAAAGAAGCTAAATCATAAGGCATCGCTCCTCTCCTACCTCCTTGATAATCAATCAAATACGGTTGACGGTTATACAACATAATATTCCGAGCCTGAAAATCTCGGAACATAAACGCATTACGATTCGCACCATTCAAATAATCCGTTAAAGTTTGAAAATCTGCCTCCAATTTCACTTCATCAAAAGGCAAACCGCTGACTTTCAAAAAGTAATATTTAAAATAGTTCAAATCCCACAACATCGACTGCTTATCAAATTCGGTGATTTGAAAACACCAATTGTCATAGTCCAAATCACGATGTCCTAAGAGTTGAATTTTCGCCAATTGCTCGACTGATTGTTGGTACAAATTCATCAACTCTGGCGTAAATTGATTGCCCTGACGAGTCGCAAATAACTGTTGATACAAAGACAAGTTTCCTAAATCTTGTTGCAAATAAATATCATTTTCCAAATCTGTCGCATAAATTTCCGGAACATTGATTCCTTTCGATTTGAAATGATTCGTAAAATTGATAAACGCTTGATTCTCGGCTTCATTTGGATTAAAAGCGGCAATTGCCGTTTTCGTTTGTCCGGTGATTCGATAGTATTTTCTATCTGAACCAGAAGCAGGTAAGGCTTTTATGGTTTCGACTTTTTCGTTTGCCCAAGTTTGGAAAAGTTGTTTGAGTTTTTGTTCCGTCATAATAATAAATTATACCTTTTAGTTTTGTTGTAAGTTGAACGGTTGTCTTATAAAGTTATTTTGAATCACAAAAGAATCAAAAAAACGCAAAAGTTTTTTACAAAAGTTATATTATTTCATTCTTTTGTATCTCATAGCTCGTCAACGCCTAATTTTAGCCAAAAAACTGACGCTTATCTTAAAGTCTATGGATGAAAATCGTGATAGAAATTGTTTTGGACGAAAATTATATTGGTCGATAAACATAATGTAAGTAGTCGCTTTTTTTTCATATAAAAATGGTTTACATTCGTTTTTTGGTATTCTAAAAAAGAAAAACTCCAGCTTTGGAGTGATTTTTTAATAAGTCCGAAGCTGAAGCATCGGAGTACAAACAACAAATGAAAACAATATATCACCAAACGCCTCTTTTACAATCGCACCAACTAAAAAAGGAAAAAGGCTTAAATGTATTCTATAAAATGGAAGCATACCAGCCAACTGGCTCGTTCAAAATCCGTGGAATGGAAAACCTTTGTCGCCATCATTTAGCGAATGGACAACGAAATTTCATCGCTTCTTCGGGCGGTAATGCTGGATTATCTATGGCTTATGTGGCGAAAAAATTAGGGGCAACGATTCAAATTATCGTACCAGAATCGACTTCTGAATTTATGATTAATAAAATTAAAAATTTAGATGCCGAAGTGATTGTTCATGGCAAATTTTGGGACGAAGCGAATGACTATTGTTTGCGACAAGCAAAAGAAACAAATGCGGTCTATGTGTCGCCTTTCGATGATGAATTGTTGTGGCAAGGTCACGCTTCGATGATTGACGAATGTGCGAAGGCAATGCCACAACCTACGAAAATTGTTTTGTCGGTTGGTGGCGGAGGTTTATTATTAGGTGTTTTAGAAGGCTTACGCCGAAACGGTTGGGAAAGTTCTGAAATCATCGCAGTCGAAACGTATGGTACAGCTTCTTTTCAAAAAAGTATGGCAAAAGACGAATTGGTTACTTTGCCTGCTATCAATTCTATCGCAACAAGTCTGGGAGCCAAAACGGTCACACCCGAAGTATTAAAACAAGCGAAATCTTTTAACGTATTGCCACTTTTGGTAAGTGACGAAGAATGTATTCGAGCGATGTTTTCTTTCTTAGACGAGTACAATGTCGTAGTAGAACCGGCTTGCGGTGCCTCTTTGGCTTATCCTTTATTTTATGATGAAAAAATAAGTGAAACCGATACGGTTTTGGTCGTTGCTTGCGGCGGCGTAAATACGAGTTTTCGACAATTAGAAAATTATAAAATGCGATTTTTGGATTAAAGCATATTCGAGAAGGAAGGCTTCAATCCTACCAATAAGTTTTAATAATCGGTTCGAAATTTCTCATTAAAAAATCTATTTTTTATTCAAAACATAATAGCCACATAGTTTTTTGTGGGCATTGAAAACCATGAAAAGCTATGTGACTATTATGTTTGAAAAACTAAATTAATTGCAGCTGCCGTTGATTTAAAATGCTACAATTTTTTTTAGTAAACTTTTAGATTTTATTGTTGTGTAAACGAAAAACCTAATTGTTCCTTCAATTCTTTTGGCAAGGCTGGCAACTCCGAACGAGGAATTAACAGAGTCGAAATATTGTGTAAATCTGTAAAAATATGATGTTGAACGGCTGTTTGATGCAGGTAAGCATGACCAGAAGAGCCGCCTGTTCCGACTTTTTTTCCTAACATTCGCATGACCATTTGAGCATGACGATAGCGCCAGGTCGTCAAAAGTTCGTCAATATTCGTCAAGTTGACCAATAATTGATACGGCAATTGCAGGATCGGTTCGTCACGATACAATTTAATAAATAAAGCGGCAACGGTCGCTTTGTACGACAATCGCAACTCGCCACTTTCTCGCATTTTATCATGGGCTTCTTTGTTCAAGACCGATTGAAAGTAAGTATCGGTATCCCCCAACATTCGCAACCGCATTTGTTTGTTTTTATCACTCAAATACTCGGAACTTTTAATTGCTGCTTGTTCCTTTTCAATCATACGTTTGACCGCTAATTCGTAGTGTTTTAAGAAATTAAAATCACCAAATTTTAAAAATGGAATACGCTCTAACCAGCTTTCGATAGCATCGAAAAACGTCCCATTTTTATAGATATTTTCTAAAATTTCCTTTTGATCATCAGGAAATACCGAAGCGTAATGATGATTATTATAAGTCAAGCGATTTTTTTCTGGCAACCCTAACATCGCTTCTACGACTCTAAATTGAAAACTCTGAAAACCCGACGCTGGAAACAAATACGCACGGAAATCCAAAAAGTCCAACGGTGTCATCGTTTCCATAATGCCGATTTGTTGAATCAACAACTTCAAAATTTCTTCGACTCGTTCTAATCGCCCGATTGCTGTACCGATATTTTTTTCATCAACATTATCATTCTGAAACATTTGATGTACCGACCCCAATTCATGAATAATTTGTTTAAACCATAATTCGTAGGCTTGATGCGTGATAATAAATAGCATTTCCTCGTGTGCAGGTGTTTCCAGTTCTGCACTTCGCAAGGTTTGAGCATTCAGCACTTTATCTAATTCCAAATAACTATGATAATGAATTGTCGTGTATTTCTTAGTTTCAGCCATTTTAGTTCCTCTTTTTTTAATGGTTTTAGTATAAAATATGATTAATCATTTTATTTAATCATTATTGCTTTTGAAGCAAAGCAAAATTATACATAATTTTAGGATTTCAAAGCTGATTGTTGTCATACTAACTAATTAATCAGCAAATGTTACTAACAAATAAAACGAATCAATAAACTGTGGATTTTATTACAATTATAAAATATGCCTGGTATGCGTATGATAGCACTCGACCTATCGACCGAATTAACGACATTAGTGCGATGGTTTCGACCAATCACGTTTATAAAATTCGGCTAAAAGACGGCAATAATGTTATTGCGAAACTATCGTATTTCGGTAAGTTTGAACACTTCGTGGAAGATCATACGATTATTAATGTAATGTCGAATAATTTACCGGTTCGATACGAAAACTTCCTTTCTCGTTCCTTAATGAAAGGCAATCAACTTTTTGTCCATCGCTTTCAAAATGGTATTGAAGACGTCTGGATTGTGTTTTATCGACCGATCCGGATTAAATCCAAAATGCCCAAACGACTGGAGGATAAACATATTGATAAATTAGGAATTGAGTTTGCTCATTTTCATAAATCTTGTCATTTGATTCGTCATACGTTGCCATTATCCTCCAAAAATATGACCACAGATGTCAACGAATTACTGGATGTCGTGGACACACAATTTCGAGGAAAATCCGATATTATTCGGCGTCAATGTGACATTTTTTTAGACAATACGCACAAAATTAACTCCAACGGATTCGATAAAATCCCCGTTTTTGTAGATTGGAATATTGGGAATTTTTCCGTTTCGCCTTCCGGCAAATTTTTCTCTCGCTGGGATTATGATTGGTTCAGAATGAGCAGCCGAATCGCTGATTTTTACTTTATTAGTCGCATCGTCTCTGATGTTGGCGACAGAACCGTTTTTACGTACAACGCCAGTACAATGATGGAAGATAGATTCATTCGATTCTTAAAATCTTACCATCAAGTTTTTCCGCTTTCTCGAGAAGAAGTCCTATTCTTAAAGGAAGCTTATCGTTTCTTTTTATTAAATTATGTTATCAAAGAAGGGAATTATTTCTTTTTAGAATCTTTCGCCAAACAACTTCAAAATGATGTTTTCACAACACATTTTGATCTGATTGATAAAGTATTTGATGGCGATAAGTTATTGAAAGCCTTGGATTTATAACCTACTTTTGAAGCTCCAGCTTCGGAATAAAATCATTTTTATTTTTTCTCAAAACTGGAGCTTCAGCAGTACGTGAAAACTAAGTCACCATTAACTTAACTTTGCCAAAACCTTCCACATTTGCCTCGACTGTTTGTCCAACTTGAATATAAACCGCAGGCGTTGCGGCACCAGCTAATAGAATCATTCCTTGCTTCAAAGGTTCGTCGTATTGCAAACTCAAACGAGCCGCAGCGACAACCGATTCCCACGGATTTCCTAAAATTGCATTAGAAGACCCAGCGTGAATCACTTCACCGTCAACACTTAACTCGATAGAAATATCATTAATACTTGTATCTGGCTTTCGCCAATCTCCAATAAGAAAACCCGTCGAAGAACAATTGTCCGCAATCACATCTTCTAGCGAAAACTTGAAGTTTTCGTAACGAGAATCAATGATTTCAATTGCTGCTGCAATGCCTTCGATATACTCCGCTGCATTTTCTAAAGTCAAAGGTTCAGTAATATCTTTTTTAATTAAAAAAGCGATTTCGGGTTCTGCACGAGGATGAATAAAGTTAGATTTTGGAACATCTGTACCATTTTCGAAGTGCATCGAGTCCGTCAATCGTCCCCAAATCATATCGTGAACGCCCATTTGTTCCATTTTCGCCTTG
>Ga0075467_10003475_pt1 | contig 12085 bp, 13 predicted proteins | sample DEB08_DNA_9_FD_75067 | JGI IMG/M metagenome (GOLD analysis project Ga0075467, IMG submission 75067) | Aqueous microbial communities from the Delaware River and Bay under freshwater to marine salinity gradient to study organic matter... | ecosystem: Environmental > Aquatic > Marine > Coastal ...
AAGTCAACTGCTCTACCAGCTGAGCTAACGACCCAATTGCGTTTCTTGCGTTGCGTATCTACCTCAACGGCGGCATATAATACTGAAATCGAAACTCGGTGCAACCTTTAAATGCGTTTTATTTTATTTAATTGCAAATCTGTCTATAAAGCGAACAAAAAGCCTGTAGTTTACAAACTACAAGCTTTTTAATTGCTCATTTGCTAAGCGACTAGGTGTTGAATCAGGGTACTCTGATACCACCTGTTCGAACAATTTTTTCGCTTTTACTTTGTTACTGACCGATTTTTCAACCATGCCGAGCTTCAAAATTGCGTCTGCGCGCTTAGGCGACTCTGCAAAATTATTCACGACGCTTTCAAATTGCTGTCGTGCCCCGTCCCAATCTTGTTTGTTAAACAACAGTTGCCCTAACCAATAATGTGCATTGTCGGTGTAACTCGAACGAGGAAAAGTACTTAAGAAGCTCTGGAAAGCAGGAATCGCTTCTTCATAGTTTCGCTCTTTCAAGATAAGATTAACTGCTACCTGATAAGCTTGCTCTTCAGACTGCCCAGTTGAACTTGCAGTAGGTGTAATTTGCGCACTAGCATTCACAGAATTGCCGGCTGCAGTTGTTTGTTGAGACAAGTTGGCAAAGCGATTTTCTAACTCAAGATAAAGTTCACGTTGACGCTCTAAAATTTGCTCTAATTGGTGATTGTGAAGCTCTATAGAACCTCTTATCTCATCCACATCCGATTGCAAAGTATCGAGCTGTTGCTGCACCCGTTGTTGAGCTTCAACACGGCTTTTGTCTTTGCGCTCTAATATTATCAAACGAGACTGAACGTCTGTTGGACTAGAAATAATTGGAGGCGTGTTTTGCACGCTTACGTTTTGTGTGTTGGCAGTTTGTGTCTGATTAGTTTGTTTTGGGTCGCTTAAATCGACAACAGGCGCTTGAGCAAATGCCCAAGCGCCTGTGAAACTAATGAGACCAACTGTAATAATTGGTTTAATCATAAGCGCTTACTGATAAACCACTACACCACGACGGTTTTGAGCGAATGCATACTCAGATCCGCCTTGAACTGCTGGTTTTTCTTCACCGTAAGAAACAACTGAAACTTGTGAAGAACTCACGCCCGCATTCATCAAATAGGTTTCTACAGATTTTGCACGACGCTCGCCCAATGCAATGTTGTATTCTGGAGTACCACGGTTATCCGTGTGACCTTCGATTACAATTGACTGACCAGGATTTTTCACTAAGAATGCAGCGTGCATATCTAATACTGAATGGAAGTCAGATTTAACAGTCGCACGGTCAAAATCGAAATAAACAACGTTTTGACTAATAAGTTTGTCTTTTTCTGCTTGCATCATGTCTTTAGCTCTTTGCATTTCAGCAGCTTTAGCTACTTCAACACGTTTTGCTTCAGCTTCTGCTGCAGCTTTAGCGTCAGCAACTTGCTGTGCCGCTACTTCTGCTTGACGATTCGCTTCCGCTTCAAGCTCTGCTTCTGTTGGACCAGATTTACATGCCGCTAGGGTTAATAAAGGTACAACAATCATAAGCGTTTTAAGGGTGTTTTTGTTCAACATACTAGATCCTTTTTTATATTTTAAAATTCAATTTACAGTAAAAACGGCGACCAACTAGGAGATTTAACTTCCCCATCAGCCACTGGTTCTTTAAACGAGAAGCGTCCATCCAGTGAAACCCAAGCTAAAGCTGGTTTTCCATTTTCCAACACGCTGTATATTATCATACTTCCATTCGGGGAAATACTAGGCGACTCGTCCAGATAAGTTCTCGTCAGCACCAACATGTCACCGTTTGTTAAATCTTGTTTAGCTATATGATAATCGCCTCTGGTGCGATTTACGATAATTAATTGCGAATTATCTGGTGTTACTGCCCCCCCTAAATTCATTTCCCCTTCAAAAGTCAGTCTATTTTTCCGGTTCGTTGTTAAATTTACTTGATAAATCTGTGGTTTACCACCCCGTTCCGACGTAAAAATCAAGCTTTTTCCATCAGGCGTCCAAGAGGGCTCTGTATCAATCGCTCTGTTTCGCGTGATGCGGGTCAAATTCCTCGTTTGTAAATCCATCACGTAAATTTCTGGGTTGCCGTCCTTCGACAGCACCATTGCTAGCCTGCGGCCATCTGGTGAAAAATTAGGAGCTCCGTTTATACCCGGAAAATCAGTTAATCTGGTGCGACTCGTCGTGTAAATATTCTGCAAATAAATTTGCGAGCGTTTATTTTCAAAACTCACATATGCCAAACTGTTTCCATCTGGCGACCATGTGGGAGACATCAATGGCTCAGGTGACGACAATAAGGTAGTTGGATTGACGTTGTCATAATCGGCGATTACTAAACGATATGGCTTTGGGTTCGTGTCGCGGTCTAACACTTTAATGTAAGCAATGCGTGTTAGGAATGCGCCCTTCTCGCCCGTTAGCTTTTCGTAAACAATGTCACTAATGATATGCGCATATTGTCTAAAATCACTTCCGTTGATGGTTTTTGTGCGTTTATCTATAACGTGATCACGCGTCATCACCAATTTACCATTTTCAAGATTTTTAGCTTGTCCGCCTGTTGCTTTCGCGCGCAAAACGTCGATAAGTTCGAAGCTCACTAAAAACTGATTTAACCCAGTTGCTTCGACGCTTCCTACGACAAGCATATCTATGCCTTTTTGTGCCCACGCGTCGTAGTTTATTTCACTATCGGTCGTAGGAAATTGTGGCATAGACGACAACTTTAAGGGATTAAATTTGCCACTTCGTTGCAGATCAGATGCAACGACTTCGCTTAAATTTTCAGGCAATGTTGCGCTACCAGCATATTTAAAAGGCACCACACCAATAGGACGCGCTGAGTCAACGCCACCTGTGATAATTATTTCAGTCGTCGAAGCGCTAACCTGAGCGCTGATGAAAAGTAAAACTAAAGCAGCAAGAGCAATCTGTTTTCTTGCTAATTTTAATATCCAAGTTGACATAAATTTACATAGCCCTATTGTCGTTAAAATTGGTTAGTATTGAATACGTTTGTTTTTAATCTTATTGCTTATTGTTAACTATTTGCAGCCATCATGCTGGGTATATTTAGCAGCTGCCTTTCTCATTAGTGACTAATCATTCTCCCAAACCAAAGTCACGTCTCTCAGTTTTTCATTTACATCTTTATCTGTCGGCATAGGAAGTGTTCCTGCTCTTAATGCCGCAGAGCGCAACGATAAGCACAAAGAATCATCTCCTCTTCCAACCGCCTCAAGCACTAAGCCGTTGGACGCTATGCGCATTTGTAATCTGCATGAGCGACCGGCAACACTGCCCGTTGTAATCAAATTTTGTTCAATCCGTGCTTTAATTTTGCCCGTGGCAATTTGCAATTCAGACAATATCTGGCGCTGCCTGCGTTCATTGCGCTCGGCTTGCTCAGCTGCCATCTGCTGCTGCATCACTTTATCTTGTGCGGCGCGCTCCTTTGCAAGTTTTTCTTGTTTCGCTTTCTCAATCCGCTCTTGCTCGGCTTTTACTTGAGCTAGCCTTGCTTGTTCCTGGAGTGCACGCTCCTGACGCACCTGCTCTTCTTTCTGCTTCCTAGCGTCAGCCGCTTTTTTACGTTTTGCTTTTTCGGCGTTTTCTCGTTCTTCTTTTTTACGTTCTAATTCTCTACGTTTATTTGCTGCTTCTTGATCTCGTTTTCTTTTCGCCGCGGCTTCAGCTTGTTCTTTTTGACGTTTTTTTTGCGCTAGCACATTGCTATCAATGAACGTAGCTTCAATCATTATCGGCGCTTGCGTATCTTTGCTGCCGCTTGCTAGGTCGACTGGTTTTGCTGCGAATTTAAAACTCAGTAACAATGCCCCCACAATGAACACATGCACCGCAACTGAAATCAAAAATGATTTCTGTTGTAATGAAAGCGATTTTTTCTCCAGCGTCTCGTTTTCTTCCGTTATGCCGCCTTGTTGAGTTTGATTATCAGGCATCATCAATTACGCTTTATTCGGATCCGTCATTAGACCAACCGACGGTGCACCCGCATTCTGCAGAACCACCATCAACTCAACCACTTTTTCGTAACTCACTTTACCATCACCATTTACGACAACTGGAATACTCGGTGTTTGCGTCAATTTAGCTTGCACTAAGGTGGCAACATCAGCTGCCGTTAACTCGTCGTCCGGATTATCACCTATATTTAAAAAGTATTGTCCGGCAGCATTTATCGACACAATTAGCATGTCGTCTTCATCTGTCTCAATGGTTTTAGCATCTGCTTTGGGTAAATCAACTTTGACGCCCTGCGTTACTGCAGTTGCCGTTGCCATGAAAATCACAAGCAACACCAACATGACGTCGATATAAGGTACGACGTTAATTTCTGATACGGGTTTTCTGCGTTTTCTAACGAACATGTTATTCCTCCTTTTTCATACAATAAGCACTCGACTTACTGTACCTGCTGACTAGAGGACGCCATATTTTGACGGTTTAAGATAGCAGAAAACTCTTCCATGAAATTGCCATAAGCATTTTCAAGCTTCTCAACACGATTACTAAAGCGGTTATATGCAACAACTGCTGGGATTGCCGCGAACAAACCAATTGCGGTTGCAATCAGTGCTTCTGCTATTCCAGGGGCCACCATGGCAAGTGTTGCTTGTTTCACTTGACCTAATGCGATGAAGGAATTCATTATCCCCCACACTGTTCCTAATAGCCCCACGTAGGGAGAAATTGAACCAACCGTTGCTAAGAAGGGTAAGCGTGCTTCTAACTCATCGACTTCGCGCGACATCGTCACTCGCATAGAGCGATAGGTTCCGTCCATGATAGCTTCGCTTAATGCACCTGAAGTTTTGCGCAAACGCACATACTCTTTAAAACCTGAGCAAAATATGAGCGGCAAACCAGTTAGGTGAGCTCTTGAAGAAAGCTCTTGATAAAGTTTATTTAGGTCGGCACCTGACCAAAACTTGTCTTCAAAAGTTTTCATTTCTTTTGTAGCTGCTTTTAATACGGCATTTCTTTGAAAGATATATGCCCATGAAACAACAGACGTTGTTAATAACAACAGCATAATAAATTGCACAACAATACTTGCTTCTAAAAACAAGTTAAGGATAGAGATTTCAGACGTCACGTTTTATTTCCCTTAATATAAATTCAGGTATAGCAATGGGTTTCATTTTTCCCAAATCGACACAGGCTACTTTGATTTCAGCGCTAACAAGTAGTTCTTTTTCACTACCCTGAACATTACAACTAATATCTTTTTTATTATTTATTGTGGCAGAATCGTTAAGCCGATAAGCGTGTTGTCTAAACACGATACTTGCCTTCTTCAATTCTACTACTTGGCAGCTAATACTCAACATATCATTGAACAAAGCAGCCTTACTATTTTTCATAGTTAGGCCTTTGACGACAAAACCGATGGATTGTTCCAATAAAGTTTGCTGCTCTATACCTAAATTCCTTAACCACTCTGTTCGAGAGCGCTCCATGAACTTTAGATAATTAGTATGGTAAACGATGCCACCAGCATCAGTATCTTCATAATAGATGCGGATAGGTATGGAAAAAGGTTCATTATTGGACAAAAAAACGCTCCTTTAGCTTAGTTTTTGTATAGGTAAATTAGAGTAACCTTAAATTAATTCTGCATTTCATCAACATCAATTTGATTGGGGTTATCTGTTGAAGGGGACGATGGACAGTATCGAACTGAGAGTCCGTTAATAAAACAGATAAAGCATTAGAAAAACTAACCCTATGCAAAAATATTTTTAGTTTGATATCTTATCGAATCTGTATAGAATTCGCGTCACTTGATAAGGTCTTACAACGTAGTTGTGTTGCTTTTTTATGTTCCCTATAACGGTCACCTTCCGTTCACTTGTTGTTTGGCCCACGTTCTACGTGGGCTTTTTTTTAGTCGAGTTTTGGCATCATCAAACCAAAGTGCAAATACGCATGTTGGGTTACAATTCGACCGCGCGGCGTTCGTTGTAAAAATCCTTGTTGAATCAAATAAGGCTCGATTACGTCTTCAATAGTTTCTTTTTCTTCACCAATGGCCGCTGCAATGTTATCCAAACCAACGGGTCCTCCCATGAACTTCTCAATAATCGCAAGCAATAACTTACGGTCCATAAAATCGAAGCCTTTATTGTCAACGTCAAGCATGTTGAGCGCTTTAGCTGCAACATCTGCGTCGATATTGCCGTCGGCTTTAATTTCAGCGTAATCTCTTACTCTGCGTAATAAGCGGTTAGCAATTCGTGGGGTGCCGCGCGATCGTTTAGCCATCTCAAATGCGCCCTCTTTATCCATACTCAGATTTAAATAAGAAGCACTGCGCTGAATAATGTCAGTCAAATCAGAAACATTATAAAACTCTAAACGCTGAACAATACCAAAACGGTCTCGCAATGGAGATGTTAATGAGCCAGCTCGCGTGGTTGCACCAATTAATGTGAAGGGAGGAAGGTCGAGTTTAATGCTGCGCGCTGCGGGTCCTTCTCCAATCATAATATCTAATTGATAATCTTCCATCGCCGGATATAAAATTTCTTCAACAACAGGACTTAATCGATGGATTTCGTCAATAAACAATACGTCATTTTCTTCCAGGTTGGTTAATAAGGCAGCTAGGTCACCTGCTTTTTCTAGCACTGGACCTGAGGTGGTTTTTATATTTACTCCCATTTCGTTGGCCACTATGTTGGCCAAAGTAGTTTTACCTAAGCCTGGAGGTCCAAATATGAGCAAATGGTCAAGGGCATCACTGCGCTTTCTAGCCGCTTGGATGAATATTTCCATTTGTTCACAAACATGATCTTGACCAGTATAGTCGCTGAGCATTTTGGGTCGAATGGCGCGATCGATAACTTCATCTTCTGGATCAGCCACTGCTTGTATCAAGCGATCTGCTTCAATCATAATGACTTCCTGCTTCTATATAAACTTTCAGGATCAACGATACGCTTACTACCTATTTCCAAACATACATTCATTATCATAAACATCATTTTGTTAGCTCATTGCTCTGAGTGACTCTCGAATAGCTTGCTCACTGGTCATCCCTTCCACGTAAACTTGCTTGATGACTTTTTCGGCCTGCATCGGTTTATAACCGAGGGCTAGTAATGCACTTAAAGCTTCATTTTTAGCATGCGCATCGCCACGTAATGTTGGTCGCTGACTTTGGCTGTTTGGCAAGCTTGGCGCTGAACTATCAAAGTGCACATCAGAGCGAGATAGTTTTTCTAACTTATCTTTTAATTCTACTACTAGACGCTCTGCCGTCTTCTTGCCGACACCAGGAAGCTTGACCAAATTTGAAATATCTTCATGAATAACACACTGCACAAAATCTTGTGCTGACATGCCAGATAAAATCGTGCAGGCGAGCTTCGGGCCCACGCCATTGGCTTTAATCAGTTCGCGAAACAAAGCTCGTTCTGATGTATCTGAAAATCCGAACAATAACTGCGCATCTTCACGCACAATAAAGTGAGTATAAATAGTCGCCACTTCGCCTATATTAGGAAGCTGATAAAAACTCGTCATCGGCAATTGAATTTCATAACCCACGCCGTTGACGTCAACTAAGACATCTGGCGGAGTTTTGTCAATTAAGGTACCTTTTATTCTACCGATCATGGATTTATAGCCCTGCCTTATTTATCTTCTTAAGCGACCGCGTACGATCTTAGAAATTTTGCCTGATGCTTTTCCCGACATTTTAATCAAACTTTGCGAGGTATGAATATGACACAAAGCTACCGCCAATGCATCAGCAGCGTCTGCTTGCGGGGTGGCGTTCAACGTCAATATACTGGTGACCATGTGCTGAACTTGCGTTTTGTCCGCAGCACCTGTCCCCACAACAGATTGCTTTATTTGTCGTGCTGAATATTCTGCTACAGGAAGGTCAAAGTTAGTGGCAGCAACAATTGCAGCACCACGCGCCTGTCCAAGTTTAAGTGCTGAATCAGGATTTTTCGCCATAAACACTTGTTCAATGGCAAATTCGGTAGGTGAAAACTGAGTGATAATTTCACTGACGCTGTCAAAAACCTGTTTCAGACGAAGCGAGAGCTCATCATGGGTCAACCTGATGCACCCACTGCCCAAGTAACTTGTTTTACCGCCCACTACTTTGATGACACCGTAGCCGGTAATTCTTGAACCAGGATCAATCCCTAAAATGATGCTCATGGCTTAATCCGGCACAAACAGTGCAATCGCATGACGATTGCTGCTTGACCATACTTTTTGCATAGCCTCTTGCTTGCTCGTCCATTCGAAGTCAGTGTGTTCCGTTAAGGTAATAGATACGCCAACAGGAACCTTTACACTAAATACGTATTCATTATTAAAATCAGAACCTTTGGGATAACGATATAACCAAGCAGGACGGATCTGGTACTGACTAACTTATCGACAGTCGACTATTGGGTACTTTGATTTGGTAATTCAATACCCGTTTCATCTTCCAGTTCACGATAAGCTGCGTTTAGTGGTATTTCGCCCTCCTCGATAGTACCGGTGACTGATTGCCAAAAGTTAGCGTCATCTTCACGCTGCATAATCAGCACTCGGTTGTGTTCATCTCTGATCACAACCAAGACTGACTCTGGACGTTTGAGCTGCATAGAGCTATTCAGTCTCTTTACCAGGCTCTTTACTCTCTGTTTTAGGTTCAGACTTAATGACTGTTGCAATTGATAGTTCAGCCAGTTGTGCAGGGTTTGCAAAACCAGGAGCATTCGTTAATGGACAAGCTGCCGTTGTAGTTTTGGGGAACGCCATAACGTCACGAATGGAGTCCGCACCAGTCATCAGCATTACCATTCTATCCAAACCAAAAGCTAAACCCGCATGCGGTGGCGTGCCATAGCGCAGTGCTTCTAATAAGAATCCAAACTTCTCATTCGCTTCTTCATCAGTAATACCAAGAAGTTGGAAGACTGCCGCTTGCATGTCCATGTTGTGAATACGAACCGAACCGCCGCCTAATTCAACGCCATTGAGCACCATGTCATAAGCGTTCGACAAAGCTTCTGCCGGATTCGCTTTCAAGGCTTGAATGCTGCTATCACGCGGGGCTGTAAACGGATGATGCAGCGCATAAAGCTCACCTTCAACTTCTTCAAACATTGGGAAATCAACTACCCACAATGGACACCAGTCACCTTCAAGAAGATCGAAATCTTCACCTAACTTCAAGCGTAAAGCACCCATTGCATCGGTCACAATAGTCTTGCTATCGGCGCCGAATAAAAGGATATCACCGGTTTTCGCGCCAGTTTTTTCGAGCAATGCTTGAATACTCGTGTCATCAAAAAACTTAAGAATAGGCGACTGCAGGCCATCAATACCTTGGCTTAAGTCATTGACTTTAATCCACGCTAAGCCTTTAGCACCGTAAATGCTCACAAATTTTCCGTAGTCGTCAATTTGTTTACGCGACAAGGTAGCGCCGCCTGGTACGCGAATTGCTGCGACACGCCCTTTTTTATCGTTTGCTGGGCCGCTGAACACTTTGAAGTCGATGTCTTTGACTATGTCATCAACGTCAACTAGCTCAAGCGGATTGCGTAAATCAGGCTTGTCGCTACCGTAGCGCTGCATTGCCTCTGCATAACTCATGGTTGGAAAGTCGCCTAAATCAACGTTGAGCAATTCAGAGAAAAGCAAACGCATCATTTTTTCTGTGATAGCCATCACACCTTCGGCGCCCAAAAACGTTGTTTCAATATCTATTTGCGTAAATTCTGGCTGGCGATCCGCTCGTAAATCTTCATCACGGAAACATTTTACAATTTGATAATATTTATCCATTCCCGACATCATCAACAATTGCTTAAACAACTGTGGCGATTGCGGTAAGGCGAAAAACTGACCTTTATGTGTGCGGCTTGGCACCAAATAATCGCGCGCACCTTCTGGTGTCGCTTTGGTCAAAATAGGTGTTTCGATATCAAGGAAGCCGTCGCCGTCTAAGAACCGTCTAACCAATGAAGTTACTTTAGAACGAAACACCAAACGCTGCGTCATAAGTGGACGGCGTAAATCCAAGTAACGATATTTTAGACGCTGTTCTTCTGAATTATCTTGATTCCAGTCGAGCGGTAGTGCTGGTGCACTGTTGAAAATAGAAAGTGCTTTACCAAGCACTTCAATTTCGCCAGTTTTCATCTCTTTGTTGGCTTGCGATTCTGGACGCCTGCGCACTACACCTGTTATTGCCACACAAAATTCATTACGTAAGGTGGAAGCAAGTTCGAACGTTTCAGCTGTGTCTGGGTCGATAACAATCTGCACGATACCTTCACGATCTCTTAAATCGATAAAAATTACGCCGCCTAGATCACGTCTTTTGTTGACCCAGCCGTAAAGTGTAACTTCTTTATTCGCGTAACTTGCATCGATGTTTCCACAGTAATCTGTGCGCATAAACTTAATCCCAATAGTGCTATTTTTGTTTTGAATTTTTTATATTAACGTTTGTTGGTGTTTGTGAAACTCTTTTAACTTGAACTCGTTACTCAAGCTTTTTGTTCAAACGCTGCATAAAAGTGACAGAGACAACAAACCTTAATCTGAATTTTGCTAACTTCTGCAATGAAGTCAATGAAAGCGCGAAATTATAAACTAAACAATAAGGATACTAAACGGCTGAATCAATATATTCAGTAACTAATTAAGAGAATTTATCGCTGAGTGGTTGAGTAGCACACTAATTCAAGTCGGAAAACAGATAACGTGCTCTACTTCCAAATGAATACCAAATGATTCGCCTATTTGGTGGTCGTGGTGACTCGGCGCCAAGCAAAGTAAGTTGTCGTTTTCATTCAGAGACAAGCGATACAATATGTGGGCACCGCGGAATGAACGCCCTACGACTCTGGCTTTCAACACGCTTTCATCCTGATGTCTTAAATCATCAGGTCTAACTAACATTTTTGCCTGATCCCCTACCTTAAAAGTGCCGTTAGTGAGATATTCTTCAGGCAGAAGAAAGCGTCCTAATTGCGTTTCAAGCCAGATACGTTTTTTCTCGGTTGGCTCACTTGTATGCTCCTCATCGTTGTCATTGGCCACTAAAGTCACAGGAATAAAGACCCCTTCCCCCACAAAGTCTGCAATAAACTCCGTTGCCGGTTCATGATACAGATCGTATGCCGTTCCCCATTGTTGACATCGATGCTCGTGTAATACACCTATTTTGTCAGCCATTGCGAACGCTTCAGTTTGGTCATGCGTAATTAACAGCGCGGTAATATTTTGTTGCTTGATGATACTGCGAATTTCGCTGGACAAACGTTCTCTTAATTCTGGGTCCAAGCTTGAGAACGGTTCATCTAACAACAGTAAATCAGGCTTTGGAGCAATAGCTCTAGCAATGGCGACACGTTGCTGTTGTCCGCCTGAAAGTTCATGCGGATATTTATTTTTAGCTTCATTCAAACCAACTAACGCAATAGCTTGCTCAGCAAGTTTTAGGGAGTCAGCTTTTGATAACTTACTTAAACCATAGGCAACGTTTTTTAACACCGTCATATGCGGAAATAGAGCGAAGTCTTGAAAAACCACGCCAATCCGCCGTTTAGCTACCGGCATCTCTATTTGTGTATCACTCACTATCGTGCCATTAACACGAATACTACCTTCCTGCACTGACTTAAAACCAGCAATGGCTCGAAGTAAGGTTGTTTTACCACAGCCTGAAGGCCCTAAAATGCAGCCTATTTCGCCCTGGTTCAGCGAAATCGTCAGGTTTTGTATTACGCGTTGTTTGCCGAAACTCAACGAGAGCTTAGTAATATCAAGCATATTTTCGTTCTATCCCATCAAGCGTTTTAGTAAGTAATATGACGGGTAAAATACCCACTATCACAATCGTAATTGAAGGCAAAGCAGCATCAATTAAACGTTCATCGGATGCTAATTCAAAGGCTTTGACCGCTAGCGTATTAAAGTTAAACGGGCGTAATACTAAGGTAGCCGGTAATTCCTTTAATATATCGACAAACACCAGCAGCGCTGCGCTCAACAAACT
>Ga0075467_10003476_pt1 | contig 12083 bp, 9 predicted proteins | sample DEB08_DNA_9_FD_75067 | JGI IMG/M metagenome (GOLD analysis project Ga0075467, IMG submission 75067) | Aqueous microbial communities from the Delaware River and Bay under freshwater to marine salinity gradient to study organic matter... | ecosystem: Environmental > Aquatic > Marine > Coastal ...
ACAAAAAGGCTCTGCACTATTGCGGGGCCTTTTTTTATCGCGAGCATATAAGTTGATTGAAAAACGAGCGAAAAATTCAGAAAAGCCAATAATTACCAAAAAATGCTTGCCATTAAAGGCTGCTATTGTATGATTTGAATCGTGTTCAGGAAGAACACATTGCCAGGGAGGTGTGGGCAAGTTGCCCACCAGATCCAAGGATAGGATAGGCAAGGACTGCATGTCTTCTGGCAGGAGGGGGCGCTATGCGCCCCCTCCAACTTGCCGTATAGTTACCTAAGATATATTGCTTTGACAACCAGCCGCAGTGACGATGTCCTGCGGCTGGTTTGTTTCGTGCTTATTGTTTAGATGCTACTTACTGCGCAACAAATTAGATAACTTAGGGTCGGGTTTTTTCGCTGCTCGGTAGATTAACAGTACGCCTCCAATGGCTTGAACCAGTTCAGCATGGCTCGCTGCCAGTAGTTCTGTGCGGGTAGCCGATTTGTCGTCCACACGCATTTTAATTTTAATTAGCTCATGATCCTCCAGGGCGCGGTGCAGTTCGCTTAGCACCGTAGCGGTGAGACCTTTATCGCCAATAGTGAGCACTGGCTTTAAATCGTGGCCGATTTGCCTGAGATGTTTTTTTCTATCGTTACTAAGTGTCATTGTGAGGGTTTCAGCCGTAAAATTCGCTTGTGGGCAAAAGCGTTGAATTGGGCCCAAATAAAAGTGTGGTTATTGAGGCGTTCAATGTTTCTGGCGGTATTCTAGCGCCATGCGCCGCGCGCCGCGCTTTTATATAGCGGTATTTCTTTTTGTTTAATGGGTAAGTATTTTCTCTGCGATGACAAAGAACAGATCAAAAGCTAGCGGTCGCTGGTTGCAAGAGCATTTTAATGATTATTATGTCAAAGAAGCCCAGCGACAGGGCTATCGCTCGCGTGCCGCATTTAAACTCATTGAAATTAACGAAAAAGACAGGCTTATCAAAAAGGGCCATACGATCATTGACTTAGGCGCTGCTCCGGGGGGGTGGTCGCAAATTATTGGGCCAATGGTTGGCGAGCGTGGCCGACTGATTGCCACTGATATTTTGCCGATGGATAATTTAGCCGATGTAGAGTTTTTACAGGGCGATTTCACCGAAGATGAGGTTTTTGACGCTTTGATGGCTATGCTGGCTAATGAGCGCGCAGACCTTGTTATTTCAGATATGGCCCCCAACTTAAGTGGTACTCGGGGTGTTGATCAGCCGCGCGCCATGCATTTGGCTGAACTCGCGCTCGATTTAGCCGTCAAAGTCCTCAAGCCTGGTGGCGGCTTTGTGTGCAAGGTCTTTCAAGGCGAGGGATTTGACCAATACATTGTCGAGATGCGTAAGTATTTTAGTAAGGTGGTCACACGTAAACCAGCGGCTTCGCGACCTCGTTCGCGTGAGGTGTATTTAGTAGGTAAAGGCTTTAATTGAACCCGATGTAGGTTGAAAGCCGTACACTATTAGCTTGGCCGGCGTTTAATTTGGCCGAAAATAGTGATTAAGCTAAGGTTATAAGTCGTCTATCGTTTTATACTGGGTACAGATTTATAAGTATGAAGTTTGGTTTATTGGCTGCGTTTGAGGCTGGGCTGGTTTAGCCGCCGTTGACGTTGTCTTGAGTTGAGTCCTGTGTGAGCTGCATGGGCTTCAAATTGTTTATTAAAATATGTCCAAGGGGTTAGCACGTTGAATGATATGGTGAAGAATTTAATATTGTGGGTCATCATTGCAGTTATTTTGCTCACAGTGTTTCAAAATGTAAATAGCCCTGAGCAAACTAAGAATCTTTCGTACTCGGATTTTCTTACTGAGGTGCAGACTGACCAAGTAAGGAAAATTGAAACCGAGGGTTTGACTATTCTTGGTGAGCGCGTTGACGGCACGCGTTTTAAAACCATTAGACCTTACATGGAAGATCCGCAGTTAATGGGCGACTTGCTGGACCACAGCGTGCAGATTGAAGGCCGTGAGCCGGAGCAGCAAAGCTTGTGGCGTCAGTTGCTGGTCGCTTGTTTTCCTATCCTCATCATTATTGCTGTGTTCATGTTTTTTATGCGGCAAATGCAGGGTGGTGGTGGCGGTCGCGGCGGCCCTATGGCCTTTGGCAAAAGTAAGGCGCGACTGTTAGGTGAAGATCAGATTAAAACCACCTTTGCTGATGTGGCCGGTTGTGACGAAGCCAAAGAAGAAGTCAAAGAGCTGGTTGATTTTTTACGTGACCCCAGCAAGTTTCAAAAGCTGGGTGGTCGTATTCCGCGTGGTGTCCTCATGGTAGGTCAGCCTGGCACAGGTAAAACTTTATTGGCCAAGGCTATAGCGGGTGAGGCCAAGGTGCCTTTCTTTTCCATCTCCGGTTCGGACTTTGTTGAAATGTTTGTTGGCGTTGGCGCATCACGTGTGCGCGATATGTTTGAGCAAGCGAAAAAGCAAGCGCCGTGTATTATTTTTATCGACGAGATCGATGCTGTGGGCCGTCATCGTGGCGCAGGACTCGGCGGTGGGCATGATGAGCGTGAGCAAACGCTCAACCAATTATTGGTTGAGATGGATGGCTTTGATGGTAACGATGGTGTCATCGTTATTGCAGCAACCAACCGACCCGACGTGCTGGACCCTGCGCTGTTGCGGCCTGGACGTTTTGACCGGCAGGTAGTAGTCGGTTTGCCAGATCTGCGTGGCCGTGAGCAAATTCTTAAAGTGCACATGCGTAAAGTGCCTATTGGTGAAGACGTAAAGCCATCGGTTATTGCGCGTGGTACGCCAGGCTTTTCAGGTGCCGATTTAGCTAATTTGGTCAATGAGGCCGCACTGTTCGCCGCTCGCGCTGGTGTCCAGTTGGTGACTATGGAGCAGTTTGAATTAGCCAAAGATAAAATTATGATGGGCGCTGAGCGCAAATCAATGGTGATGTCGGACAAAGAAAAGCTCAATACGGCTTACCACGAAGCTGGTCATGCCATTGTTGGGCGTTTGGTTCCAGACCATGATCCGGTTTATAAAGTGAGTATTATTCCGCGCGGTCGTGCTTTGGGTGTCACGATGTTTCTGCCTGAGGAGGACCGTTATAGCCACAGTAAACAGCATATCCTTAGTCAAATTTGTTCTTTGTTTGGTGGTCGCATCGCCGAAGAAATTATCAACGGCAAAGACGGCGTAACTACTGGCGCCTCTAACGACATTCAGCGCGCTACCGAAATGGCGCGTAACATGGTTACTAAGTGGGGCCTCTCCGATAAAATGGGTCCCTTGTTATATGAAGAAAACCAAGAAGAAGTTTTTCTGGGTAAGTCGGCAGGTTCGAGTGCAAGTCATGTGTCGGCAAACACGCGCAATAGTATTGACGAAGAAGTGCGTCGTATTATCGATGAGTGCTACGTCAGAGCGGAAGCTTTGTTGCAAGAAAATCGCGGCAAGCTCGATAAAATGGCTGACGCGCTGATGAAATACGAAACGATAGATGCCGATCAAATTGAAGATATCATGACGGGCATCATTCCGCGCAAGCCAGCGAACTGGACCGATGACGATGAGCCCGGTGGTGGGGAGGATATCGTGAATGCGGAGAAAAGTGTGAGTGATAAGCCCGATCAAACGGGGCCATCAAGCTCTGGTAAGACACCGCCCATCGGTGGTCCGGCCGGCGAGCACTAGGTAAAAAGGCGGCGCACCATGGCCGCCTTTTTCTTATGCCTAATAATTGTGGTCGCATGATCCCTTCTTGCTTTGGATTAAAATGTGAAGCTTAGTTCCCCTTTCGGTACGAAATGGCAGATTGGTGATGCGCCTCTTGTTATGGGGGTGCTCAACGTCACGCCCGATTCTTTTTCAGATGGCGGCCGCTACTTTCGTTCATCAACTGCCGCATCGGCAAACTCCTCTGGGCTCAACCTCGATGTCGCCTTAGTGGCCGCTCGCGATATGGTTGATGAAGGTGCGATAATTATTGATGTGGGCGGCGAGTCGACGCGTCCTGGCGCGAAACCAGTCTCTGAGCAGCAGGAGCTTGATCGCGTTATACCTCTGGTTGAAAAAATAGCAGCCGAGCTTGATTGTGTGATTTCCGTTGATACTAGTACCGCAGCGGTTATGCGCGCTGCGGCTGCCGCGGGCGCTGGTTTGCTTAACGATGTGCGCAGTTTTCAGTGCGATGGCGCGCTTGAGGCGGCTGTGGCATCTCGCCTGCCGCTATGTCTCATGCATATGCTTGGCGAGCCAAGTACCATGCAAGCCGATCCGCAGTACAGTAATGTTGTTGAGGAAGTGACAGATTTTCTGGATCAGCGAATTGCAGTATTGTGTGCGGCCGGTGCGCAGCGCGAGCAAATCATGATTGACCCCGGCTTTGGCTTTGGCAAATTATTGCCGCACAATCTGCAATTGCTAGCTCACCTTGATCAGCTAGACTCTTTACAGTGTAAAATCCTTGTGGGGATGTCGCGCAAATCTATGATTGGCCAGGTTCTCGACAAGCCTGTGGCTGAGAGGCTGCACGGGGGAGTTGCTCTGGCGAGTATTGCCGTTATGCGCGGTGCGCATGTTGTTCGTACGCATGACGTGGCGGCTACGGTCGATGCGGTGAAGATGGCTTACGCTGTTAAGTGTGCCAGTTAATGCCCATCGTTAGAAGCGGCTATTAAATTTGAAAAACTATTTTAAAAATGGCACGTTAATCTTATGAGTAAAAAGTATTTTGGTACAGACGGTATTCGCGGGAAAGTTGGCGAAGGCGTTATCAACCCTGAATTTATGTTAAAGCTTGGTTGGGCGGTAGGTAGAGTTTTTTCGCGCCTTGGTAGCCGCGGTAGTGAAGTTCCGCGTGTGATTATTGGTAAGGATACACGCATTTCTGGCTATATGTTTGAATCTGCCCTCGAGGCGGGTTTAGTTGCCGCTGGCGCGAATGTGTTACTGATAGGCCCCATGCCTACGCCGGCTATTGCATATTTAACACGAACATTTCACTGTACTGCGGGTATTGTGATTAGTGCTTCGCACAATCCCTTTTATGATAATGGTATCAAGTTTTTTTCGGCCGACGGGCAAAAGCTACCTGATGATATTGAGTACGCTATTGAGGCTGAGCTTGAAAAGCCGATGGAGATGGTTGAGTCATCAGCGTTGGGCAAAGTGCGGCGCGTTGAAGATGCTAGCGGTCGCTATATAGAGTTTTGTAAAAGTACTGTGCCTACGGGCTTTACTTTGGCTGGTTTGAAGGTTGTGGTCGATTGCGCTAACGGCGCTACCTATCATGTGGCACCCAGTGTGTTGACAGAGTTGGGCGCCGAAGTAATAACTATTGGCGCGACTCCTGATGGGTTAAATATTAATGAAGGGGTGGGTTCTACATGTCCTGAGGCGCTGTCAGCTAAAGTATTAGAGTGCAAGGCCGATATTGGCGTTGCCTTCGATGGTGATGGTGATCGAGTTTTATTTGTTGACGAGCAAGGTAATACGTTAGATGGGGACGCTATTCTTTATGTTATTGCCTGCGACCGTATTCGTACGAAGGGTAGTTGCTCTGGGGTGGTTGGTACGTTGATGTCTAACTTTGGTTTCGAGTTGGCTTTGCGTGATCTCGAGGTTCCATTTGTTAGGGCTCGAGTGGGAGACCGCTACGTAAAAGAATTGATGCGCGAAAACAATTGGTTGTTAGGCGGTGAAAGTTCGGGTCATATTATTTGTTCCGATGTAACCAGTACCGGTGATGGTGTAGTGGCGGCTCTAAAAGTATTGTTCGCTGTGGTCTCCGGTGGTGAGAGCCTGTCATCGCTAGTCAGCGGCATGACAATGTTTCCGCAGGTGATGATTAATGTGCGGCGCATGCGGAGTGTTGATCTCGATGCGGATCCTGGCATTAACGAAGCTGTGCGTGAGACCGAAAAGATTTTAGGCGATGAAGGTCGAGTGCTGCTGCGGCCCTCGGGCACCGAGCCACTCATTCGAGTAATGGTGGAGGGGCGTGATCAAGTGCAAGTGCATCGGCTGGCTACCGATTTGGCGGAAAAAGTGGGTCATTTAGTTGGTTAAATTATGGCCGAGCATAAGTTGAGCTAGATGGCGAGTGATTGAGTCTGCTCGAGCGGGCATTGAAGTGGGCTTTTTTGTCCCTGAGCCGTTATCGGCAGTCATTGGCTTGTATGTTTTTGGGCGCTTAGGTAAGATTGCCGCCCTTTTTGGCTGGGCCTAGACATAGATTGCGATTGCGGGCTTTTTTGCCACGTAATCGTTGCTGTATGCCCATGTATCTTTTGCGTTTTTTGCATGGGTCGAGGTTTAAATAACGGGTAGTGTGCAGGCAAACACATGCGTAAACAGATTGTGGTGGGTAACTGGAAGCTCAACGGCACGACGGTTTTGTGCCATCAATTTGCCAGTGGCTTAGCCGATTATAAGGGTTCTGTTGAGCTGGTGATTTGTCCGCCGGCAACGCATATTGATTGCTTGGCCGGCGCTGCGAGCGCCCACCATTCCAAGGTTAGTGTTGGCGGGCAAAATGTTGCAGCGCAATTTAGTGGCGCTTATACCGGCGAGGTGTCGGCCAGTATGCTGCAAGAGTTGGGTGCATGTTACGGTATTGTGGGCCATTCTGAGCGACGGGCATTGTTCGGTGAAACGAGCGAAATGGTTGCCCAAAAAGCCAACCGGTTGTTAGAGGTTGGCATGACGCCCATTATCTGCGTTGGTGAAAGTTCGTTGGTCAGAGAGGGCGGTGAGCACGGCAAATTTGTTGGCCGGCAAGTCACTGAGGTGTTGTCACGTTTAGCGCCGTCGGTCGAGTCGGCTGTTATATTGGCTTATGAGCCGATATGGGCGGTGGGTACGGGTAATACGGCCAGTCCCGAGCAGGTCCAGAGTATGCACGCGCATATTCGAGCAGTCGCCGCGCCGTTTATTAACGCAGTGGCAACGCGGGTGCTTTATGGGGGTAGCGTAACACCCCATAATGCGGCGAGTTTGTTAGAGTTGCCCGATGTTGACGGCGCCCTAGTGGGCGGCGCCTCATTGGAGCTCGATAAGTTTTTGGCTATTGCTGGCGGTTGCTAGGCGATGTTAAGAAGCGACGATATTTAATGCGCCGCAATGCCAGTAAAGGGTTTAGGTATAAATAAGTTTTTGCCGAATTGTTAAACAGCGGGTCGGAGTTCGAGGCAGGTTGCGGCGAAATAATTAAAACAGTGAGTTAAACAAAGCGGAAGGCGTAAGTCAGTGATCGAGCAAATTGTTATTGTAGTTCATGTGTTGGTGGCACTAAGTATTATTGGTTTGGTGTTGCTTCAGCAAGGTAAAGGCGCAGATATGGGCGCCTCATTTGGCGGTGGCGGCAGTCAAACGTTGTTTGGTGCGGCGGGTGGTGGCAGCGTGCTGACTCGTGCTACGGCGATTCTTGCGGTTACCTTTTTCGTCACCAGTTTTGGTTTGGCTATCATTGCCAAGCAAAAGGCCAGTAGCGTGAGCGCGGTTGATGATTTATTCTCGGAATCGGCTCTTGAAGCCGATGCTGCCGCTAATGACGCGCAGGCTGCGCTTGAGGCTCAGCTTGATCAATTGCCTGAGTCTGGGGCATATGAGCCGAACGCCGCGGTTGATCTCTCTGATATTGGTATTCCCGACGACGCTCAGGCTGTCGACGTTGTGGATTCTATCCCGCAGTAAAAGATTTTAAAAAATAATGACCGGTAAGCGCTGTTAAGGTGCCTTGTGGGTCAGCAGTTGATTTAGCCGAAGTGGTGGAATTGGTAGACACGCTATCTTGAGGGGGTAGTGAGCTATGCTCGTGCGGGTTCAAGTCCCGCCTTCGGCACCATCTTTTTGCAGGGTTTGATTCTCTCGCGTAAGAAGCCATCGGCTGCACTTGTCGCCGCTGCTGCGAATGCAACCTGTCAGCTCTGCCTCTGTTATTCCTCCCCGCTCTACTCGGTCGACCGCTCGATGTGTTTGGAACTCGAGTTTGCATGGCTGACCCTGCAGTTTTTCCTTTTTCGCATTGATCGTGGTCCTCCAGCAATGCCTGGCTTAGGCGGCCTGTTGCTGGGGCGGTTAGGTGCAGAGCCTTAATGTAGGAGCTTGGCGGCGAGGCTTATTGGGCAGATGGTCACATCTTGTTGAATGACGTTTCTGGGTAAGTGGTTGTGACGGGGTAAAAATACGGTAGGGCGGGTTGACGTACCGTTTTGAATCGTCAATGATTCGGCGTATCAAAAAAATTAACGGTTACACTATTTAGTGCGTTTATCCAGCCTCCGGAACTGCTGCTTTGGGTCTACCCGAAGTGGCTTTTTGTTATACAAAGCAATAGCCCGCAGCGTGGTTTGTGTGCAATTGAGAGTGATTGAAAACGTTAAACCGCCATTATCAATTTAAGAGTACTTTTATTATGCATTTACCGTCGCTTGGCAAGTGGTTCTGTGCGAGTTTGTTTGCAGTTGTTTTAACGGCTTGTGGTGGAGGGTCCGACGGACAGGATGAGCCTGCAGAACCTGTAGTGATTAATGCAATGGGCGTCGACGGCCCGTTGCTCAACGCTCAAGTCGAAGTGTTTACGCTTGCCGATTACATTATTAACGGTGAAAACAGTACTTCGCTATTGTTGTCCGACGCGCCTGTGCGATCGGACGCCTCGACAGGAGCAATCGACAACTTGACCCTGAGTATTACCAGCGTGCTGGATGCTTTGGTGCTGGTGGTGACGGCTGATGCTAATACAATCGACCTCACAACCGGCGAGGCCCCAGTGGTCACCCAAGTAGTTACGGTGATTCGAGACCTCGATATCTACGAGCCTGTTTTTAACCCCGCCAATAGCAGTTACGATCTTTTCCGCCGTCACTATGCCACGCCCCTAACAAGCTTGGCGTTGGGTCAGGCTATTGAAGCTGCAACGGCAAACAATGAGCTAACTGAACTGGGCGTGTTGGGCGAGCTTAATAACGCCCAGCGAGCCGTTAAAAACTTGTTTGGTTTTGGCATGGCTTCAACCATTGATATTTTCACTACCTCACCCATCCTTGATGAAGTTACGGCACCGCGCTCGCTGCAAGAAGAGGAAACGCAAGGGTTGCAAGAGGATGTAGGCCAGTATCGACTCGCTATTGAGACGTTTGTCAATGCAATAGCCGCAGCGGCAGCAGCCTCTGGGCAAGATACTGCTGCATTGATGCAAGCAATAACCGCTGACATTGCGGATGGCGTGATGGATGATGCAGCAACCGATGCTGTATTTGCCGCTATCAATGATAACGCTAATTGGGTAACAGCGGACGCTATTAAAACCTTGCTTGAGACTGAGTCAACTGGCCTCAATGTTCCTTTAGAGCAGGGCGTTGAGTTTGATGATGCCTCTTCCCCCGATTCTGATCAAGATGGCGTTCCTAATGACGTTGATGATCTTCCGCAAGATCCCGACGGAACCGTTGATAGCGATGGAGATGGTGTTGGTGACAATACCGATGCCTTCCCGAATGATCCCAGTGAGTCCGCCGATAGCGATGAAGATGGTGTGGGTGATAACGCTGATGCCTTTCCTAACGATGCTACAGAAACGGTTGATGGTGACGGTGACGGTGTTGGCGACAACGGCGATGCTTTCCCAAATGATGCTAATGAGTCTGCCGATAGCGATGAAGATGGCGTGGGTGATAACGCCGATGCCTTTCCTAATGACGCTACAGAAACGGTCGATAGTGATGGCGATGGTGTTGGTGATAATGCTGATGCCTTTCCGAATGATGCGACTGAGTCAGTCGATAGCGATGAAGATGGCGTTGGCGATAACGCGGATGCTTTCCCAAATGACCCTACAGAAACGGCCGATAGTGATGGCGACGGTGTTGGTGATAGCGCCGATGCCTTTCCTAATGACGATACAGAAACGGTCGATAGTGATGGCGACGGTGTAGGCGATAATGGCGATGCTTTCCCTGATGATCCTGCAGAGTCTGCAGATAGTGATGGCGACAGTATTGGCGACAATGCTGATCCAAGGCCCAATGATGTTGTAGCTAATTATCACGCTGATACTTATGCATCGGGATTTTTTGCTTCAGCTAGTCAAGATGAATTTAGTTTTGTAACTGTAAGTAATAACTCGACCGCTGTGTCTGCTGCCGCTGCGGCTGGCGCCGGCGTTAATGCGCTAGATCTAGGTGATGATGGTGAGGGCGACGGTACGTTTGCTTTAGCTCATGTATTTGACGAAGTGCTGGCTGAGTTTGCACTGGGTGACGGCTGTACGGCCGGAGTTGACTGCACTACCGCTCAAGTAGCAGGCCCCATTACGGAAGGCCCTGTTGCTAATGATGATCCTGAAACGGTTAATGCAATACTTTCATCCGGAGCGCTTGCTCTTGATTTTGCACAGTACAACGTCGACGCCGAGTATGACTCGGGTGCTGACGCGGTTATCGATGTAGAAACCGACTTGTCGTATGGTTTAGGGGGTACTGTTTATGCGCCTTTTGGCCAAAGCTTTGTAGGGACGAAGCAATTTGAAGTAGGTTTGTATCCGGTTAGTAGTGGGGGCGCGTGTGCTACCGATATTATTTTGGGTGCATTTACTGATCAGCCAACGCTGGATACGGCAATAGCTGACCTAGTTGCGACTAGTACCAGTGGCAGCGGGGGCGCTCCGGAATTTTACTGTGGTAATTCAACAGGCTTGGTCTTTTTAGATGCCAGTGTGGTGCCTGCTGTCGAGCTTGACCCTCAGCCGCCCGAGGGGGCATTTGTGTGCGGTTTTATCGCCGGTGGTAACTCCGGAGCGGGTGCGATTGCAGAAAACCTTGTGGCTTCAGCCAATTGTTCGGCCAGTGGTGGCTTCCTTGCGCAGGGCTTGAGTGTTTACTCGCCCGAGCCTGAAAATCTCACAGTAGCTGATCTTACAGGCTTGGATTATGGCTTGGTAGAATTTTCGGCTGATTATAGTAGCGTCACCCAAACGGCCCTGATGAAGTTGAACAGCAGCGTCAGCGAACTTACTATTACCGATGGTCTGGGTGCGATCAGTCAGGCAAATATTAGCTCTGTGAGTAGTGCAGTGGGCAGTGTTTCGGGCACCTTAGCGGGGAGTGCGGTTGGATCGGACATTACGGGGATTGCTGTTAATGGGGCAGGGAGTGGTGAAATTGCGGTGACCGCTAGCGGCGGCACGATTACGGGCTTTGCTGCCAACGATCTGGAATTGTTGACGCTGGCGGGCTATACGCCTGAAGCAGTTGGCAATTCAGCTATTTTGCAGCGCGGTTATGCGGTGCAGCTAGATAGCGGTGTGGTAGTGGCAGACCTCAATGGTCAGTCATACAATCTGCAAGGGGTGGTGATTGAAACGTCAACATCGGGTGTCAATATGCTGACCTACCAAGGCGCAACGCTTTCATTTGCGGCTGGTGTTGCGACGTTGGCAGGTGATATTGCAAGTATCGCAGCTGACTTTGCTGATGCCAGTAATGACTTGCCAGCGCCAGCGCCGGGTACTGTGGCGCTAGGTTCGCTGGTCTCGGATTCAGTTGTCGTTGCGGATAATGGTCGGCTGACGATCGCCTTTACAGGCTCAAATCTTGAGCTCGAAGGCTTTTATTCGGCTGATGGCTTGTTATTGCGTTTAGTTGAGGGTGCTGAGGGTGCTGTTGCCAGTGCTGCTCAGGGAGTCTTGTTCGGTACTAACTAACTCTAAGTTCGCTGAGTCTCTATTAAAAAGCCCTGCTCATGCGGGGCTTTTTTTTGGCGATTAACTGTTTCGCGAGAGCTGGCAGTGGATTATATTTTTACTGATATATTTCAATGGGTTAAAAATACCGCACTCATTTAGTGGCCGCTCGCTTTACTTTAATGAGCTTTACTATCCTGCACTCCAGCTCAATTTAAGGTTCTTGTGAGGCTCGCTACTCATGCCGACTATGGTGGTGTTGTTTATTCTCGAGATGATTAGTTTGTATTCGGTCTTTAGATGTAAATACCCTACAGCATGGCCTGGCAAGTCTGGTTGACCTGTTTAAGGCGCATCCCTATAATGCAGACCCGTTTTAGCCGGTTCGATAGGCAGCGGGAGCTGAGCACGACGGTC
>Ga0075467_10003477_pt1 | contig 12083 bp, 9 predicted proteins | sample DEB08_DNA_9_FD_75067 | JGI IMG/M metagenome (GOLD analysis project Ga0075467, IMG submission 75067) | Aqueous microbial communities from the Delaware River and Bay under freshwater to marine salinity gradient to study organic matter... | ecosystem: Environmental > Aquatic > Marine > Coastal ...
CATATTGGGCATGATTGGGACTTGAGCAACGCCTTAAACAACCGTCAATTCCGACCGTATATCAAAGACAATCATCAACTCAAAATAGCGGACTATTTCTGGGGCTTATTCGAAAATCAAGTTATTCCACAATACCTTACTTTGCGAAAAAGCGTCATTCATAGCGACATCAACGACTATAACACAATCGTCCGTACCACTACTCTAAAAAACAGCGGTACGATTACGGGTGTAATTGATTGTGGCGACGCTACTTATACACACATTATCAATGAGTTAGCCATTGCCGCTGCTTATGCTACGATGTTCAAACCTAACCCACTGGAAGCTGCTGCTCAGGTAGTCAAAGGTTTTCATAAAACCTTTCCGCTACAAGAAAACGAACTGAAAATATTATTTCCGCTTATCGCTAATCGCTTACTCACAAGTGCCAGTCACGCTGCCAAAAATCATTTTTTTGAACCCGATAACGACTATTTATTTATTAGTGAAAAACCGGCTTGGGACGCTTTAGAATTATGGTACAAAATTCCACCAAACTTAGCGTATTACACTTTTCGCAATGCTTGTGGCCTTGAACCTTGTCCGAAACGAGTAATTTTTGACGAATGGTTTTCGGATTTGATTTCCGCTTATCCCAACAACTCGGTGACCAAAATAGTAGATTTTAACGATGCAAAAGCCATTGAATTAGACCTAAGCGTTAGTAGTTTGGATTTAGGCAATAACTTAAATTTTGCAACACCTCAACGAATGCAAAAACGGATTGATGATATTTTGTGGGAAAATAACGCAACTATCGGCATCGGTGGCTATGGCGAAATTCGCCCATTTTATAATTCAGATGCCTATATTATCGAAGCTAATAATGGCCGACAATGGCGAAGTTGTCACATCGGTTTGGATATTTGGTGTAAAGATAAAACGCCTGTTTTTGCGGCTTTCGATGGAACAATTTATAGCATTCAAGATAATAAAGGCGATGATAATTATGGGCCGACCATTATCTTAAAACACAACGTCAATGACGAGCTGACATTCTACACTTTATATGGTCATTTATCGCCTATTGATAACAATCTAAAAGTTGGTCAAGCAATAAAAAAAGGAGAGCAAATCGCTACAATTGGCACGTTTCCACAAAATGGTAATTGGGCAGATCATCTACATTTTCAAGTAATTTTGGATATGTTGGGTCAAAAAGGTGATTTTTTTGGGGTTTGCTTACCGAGCGAAAAGGCGATTTGGTTGAGCATTTGCCCAAATATATTTCAAAACTTACTGCTACCAACAAGCGTCAACTTCGAAGCCCAAAAACTACATCATTTAGAAATCTTACAAAAACGCCAGCAGTTTTTGGGTAAAAATTTGAGCTTATCTTACAAAAAACCGCTACACATCGTTCGAGCATATAAGCAGTTTTTGTATGATGCTAATGGACGACGATATTTAGACACCGTGAACAACGTGCCGCATATCGGTCATCAGCATCCGAAAGTTGTGGAAGCTGCAAAGCGACAAATAGAGGTTTTGAATACCAATACTCGCTATTTGCATCAAAATATTGTCGAATATGCCGAGCAATTGTTGGCGACTTTTCCGCCGGAGTTGTCTGTCGTTTATTTTGTTAATAGCGGAAGCGAAGCCAATGAACTGGCGCTGCGAATGGCCAAAACAGCGACAAGTCAACAGAATATGATTGCGGTCGAGGTCGGCTATCATGGTAATACGAATGAAACAATTGCGGTCAGTAGTTATAAATTTGACAGCGAAGGCGGAAACGGAAAACCTCAACATACGCATCTGCTACCAATCCCCGACACGTATCGTGGTCAGTTCAAAAACCCAGAAACCGCAGGCGAACAATACGCACAATTTGCTCAAAATGTAATTGAAATACTTGACCAAAATGGTCAAAAAGTCGCTGGTTTTATCTGTGAATCAATTCTTAGCTGTGGCGGTCAAGTTGTTTTGCCGAAAGGCTATTTAAAAAAAGTATATCAATATGTCCGAAATGCCGGCGGCATTTGTATCGCTGACGAGGTGCAGGTTGGTTTTGGTCGAGTGGGCGAAAAGTTTTGGGGTTTTGAGTTGCAAAATGTTGTTCCTGACATCGTGACTATGGGCAAGCCAATTGGAAATGGGCATCCGATGGCGGCCGTTGTGACGACTCAAAAAGTCGCCGATGCTTTTAATAATGGTATGGAATATTTTAATACGTTTGGCGGAAATCCTGTCTCGTGTGCGATTGGAAAAGCTGTTTTAGAAGTTGTGCAAACAGAAAAATTACAACAAAATGCTTTAGAGGTTGGGCAATATTTAAAAACAAAATTAAATAATTTGCAATCGAAATTTTCGATAATTGGCGATGTTCGTGGGAAGGGTTTGTTTTTGGGAGTCGAGCTGATTCGTGATGCTAAAACGTTGGAAGCGGCGGACACCGAGGCGAGTTTTATCACTAATCGAATGCGAGAAAATGCGATTTTGATGAGTATTGACGGCCCGCTGCATAATGTGTTAAAGATCAAACCGCCAATGTGTTTTACAAAAAATGACGCAGATTTTTTAGTTGTGACTTTAGAGAAAGTTTTAGAAGAGCTCAAGTCGTTCGATAACTATTTGTAAAGAGATGACTCAAAATCCTCTTCTTTATTTTCACCTCCAACCTCGAATACTAACCTCGAATGCAAATTAAATAAAAAATAAAGACTTTAGCCCGATGGCGTTATTGAGTCAAACCTACAAGATATTGTTAATAAGGTTGACACAGGAGAAGAAATTGTTTTAGAATTGATTATAAATTAGATAAAATAAGTTCAGTCGATATTTTTACATTATCAATCATCATTTTTGTAGTTTTGCAGCCTGAAATTACAAAATCTAAAAAATAGTAAAAAATGAATAAACTTTGGTTAATTTTACCATTATTTGTAACCGTGTTCGTCTCTTGTGATTCTGGTATTGAAAGTGGCGAAGAAAGGCGTTTAACGGAGTTACCTACAGAAGGAAATAATAGTGACATCATTCGTAATCCGATTTCGGCAGAGGAAATTGGGGATACCGTAAATGTTGCGAAAATTCAATTTGAAACGCCTGTTTATGATTTCGGTACGGTCGAAGAAGGGGAACAGGTCAAGTATGTTTTCAAGTTCAAAAATATTGGTAAGAAACCGTTAATCATTAAAAGTGCAAAAGCTGGTTGTGGCTGTACCGTACCAAAACCTTCGAAAGCACCTGTCGCTCCGGGCGAATATGGAGAGATTCCTGTAACTTTTGATTCAAACGGTCGTGGGCCGGTTGTAAGCAAAAGTATTGATGTAACTTCAAACGCTTTCCCTAATAAAACAACGATTAGGTTGATGGGGAAAGTAAATATAAAAAAGAATTAATGAATTATTTCGACGACAGTCGTCTTAAAAAATAATTCATCAACAAACTGATAATCAACATATTATCGGTTATTTTTAATATATAATATTTCAATAAAAATGTTAAACCAAATAATATTATTACAAACAGACAGTAGCGGAATGTTGAATTTAATCATGATTGGAGGTATCTTCTTAGTGATGTACTTCTTCATGATTCGCCCGCAAGCAAAACGCCAGAAGGAACAACAAGCATTTACGGAAGCCTTAGAAAAAGGGGACAGAGTGGTAACTTCGGCAGGAATTCACGGTAAAATTATTGCGATTAATGGTTCTATCGTAACGGTTGAGATTACAAAAGGCGTAAACATCAAAGTAGAAAAAGACTTTATTTCTAAGGAACTTTCGACTCGTTCTGAAGAAGAGGAAGCATAATTTTCAGATTGATAACATCATGGAATGTTTGAAGAATTTTCGACCGAAAATATAAAGAAATTTATAAGGGATTTTATAGATTCTGAACGAGCAATACTGCTGTTGTGCATCAGTATTGCTCTTATTTTTTGGTTAATCATTCAGTTGTCGAAATCGCAAGAAATCGTCGTTGATACGGTATTAAATATCAAGACACCCGAGGGGCTAACTTTGGTCAATCAACCGCCAAAATCGCTAAAAATAAAATTGGTATCGACTGGTTGGGGCTTGTTTTCAAGTGATTATAATAGACAACTCCGACAACTTAGATTGTTAGTCAATAAGGATAAAGCCTATAATTATCGTCAATTACAAGAAATTGTCAAATCAAAACTATCGGATAAAATTAAAGTGGTCTCTATTTTTCCGAATGCACTTTCCTTTCAATTAGATGACTTTGTCCGAAAAAATGTTCCTGTAAAAGCTATAACCGCTATAAAAACAGTGAATCAATTTCAACTCTCTAATAAGATACAACTCCTCCCCGACTCTATCGAAATCTATGGTCCAAAATCACTCGTATCTCCTATTTCTTTCGTGAATACGGAAGAGATTCGAGCGACTAATTTAAAAGAAAATCGTTATGGTGAGGTTAGGCTGTTACCACAAAAAAATAAACAAGTCAAATATCAATCAACTACCGTGAATTATATTATGACGGTCGAGCAGTTTTCTGAAAAAACCTTAGATGTTCCTATTGTTATAGAAAATGATACAACGAATAGCATTCGATTGATTCCGCAAACGGCCAAAGTGACTTGTACAGTTGGCCTGACGAAATATGATCAACTCAAACCTATTCATATTCAACTTCGTGTTGATTTGTCTAATGTAAATTTGGAGGAAGCCACACAACTGCCTGTAATCATGAGAAAAAAGCCTGACTGGGTTAGTAATATCAAGGTGAATCCCGAATATATTGACTTTGTAATTCTGACTAATACCAAAAATATCACTCAAGATGACGAAGAATAAACCCTTAAAAACACCGATATTAATTGTAGCTTTCAATCGCCCGGACAAGGTGCAAAAAGTCTTTAACCGAGTTCGAGAAGTACAGCCAACGCAGTTATTTTTGAGTGTCGATGGTGCAAGAACGCACAAAGCTAACGAAGCCGAAAAAGTCAAAGCTGTTCATGATATTATCAAGCAAGTGGATTGGGAATGTGAGTTAAAAACGCTTTTTCGTACCAAAAATTTAGGTTGCCGAATGGGTGTCAGTAGCGGCATTGACTGGTTTTTTGAGCAGGTCGAATCTGGCATTATCTTAGAAGATGACTGCGTGCCTGATGTCTCTTTTTTCTATTTTTGTGAAGAACTCTTAGAACGTTATAAAAATGATGACCGAATCATGCAAATTGCGGGTTCTAACTTGATTCCTGACAAGTTTAAACACTTCGATAGCAGCTATATTTTTTCTAATTTTGGATTAATTTGGGGCTGGGCAACTTGGCGACGTGCCTGGCAAAAACGAGATGTTCATTTACAATATTTCGATGAATTTGTCGAAAAAAAGATGATTCAACGATTGATAAATGATAAAACAGCTCAGGATTATATGGTCGATAAATTCAGAGATACACATCTAAAAATCAATGATTCTTGGGCCTATGCTTGGTTTTGTAATATATTGTATCACAATGGTTTATCTATTTTACCTTGTAATAATTTGATTCAAAATATCGGTGTTGATGAAGAAGCAACGCATACAAAAGGCATCGGTTTAGAACGCTATCAAAAAGCATCGACTGGTACAACTTTTCCATTGAAACATCCAACAGAAATTAAAAAAGTTGATAACGATATTGCAATGGAAATTTTCTATGTGAATTATAAACCAAAACATTTATTATTAGTGAATAAAATTGTACCATTGAGCTGGTTAAAAGCATTTCGAAAACTGAAAGCGAAGTTTTCTTAACTGACTATTTCCAATTAAAAAACGGTTTCGAAAGTCGAAATAAATTAGAGGTAGATTCATCAAAAAATCCAAATAATGAAACAATCAAGACGAAAATTTATCGAAACTGGCTTAAAAATCGGAGCAATGCTGCCTTTAGTCGGTTCAACTTTATTGAGTTGTGAAACTCAAAGTGAGGCATCTGAAACTATCCCCGAAGCGGTCAAACCATTGAAAATACTTATTTTGGGCGGAACAAGTTTTCTTGGACCACACCAAATTGCTTACGCCATGGGAAGAGGACATACTATCTCGACCTTCACTCGTGGCAAAACTAAACCAACTATTCATCAAGATTTATTTAAAAAGGTCGAACAACTCATTGGTGACCGTGAGAACGACCTGGAAGCCCTAAAAAATAGAAAATGGGACGTCGTAATTGATAATTCTTGCCATAATGTAGAATGGGCAGAAAAAACGGCCACCTTACTTAGAGGCAATGTTGGTCTTTACCTTTTCACCTCTTCTACTGGCGTTTATTATCCTTATTTCAAAGAAGGAATGAACGAAAATATGAAGTTGGTAATGGAAAAACCAGAAGGCATAACTGACGAGGAAATGAAAGTCGAGTATTGGTATGGTGTAATGAAAACGAACTCAGAAATTCGTACCAAACAAATCTTTGGAGAAGGCCGCACAATCGTCGTTCGACCAACTTATATGGTCGGGCCAGCAGATAAATCTGACCGGTTTATCCATTGGATTCATCGTTTGCCCAAAGGCGGAGATATTTTAGTACCAGGTAAGTCAGAAGATCGTGTACAGTTTATTGATGTACGAGATGTAGCGAAATTTATGATTCATTTAATCGAAAATAAAACAATTGGAACATTCAATGCTGTCGGACCAAAAGCACCGATGACGATGCCAGAGTTTATCAAAAAAGCTCACGCCGTTTTTGGTTCTGAAGCTAATTTTATCCTAATTAATGATTATGATTTCTTAATGAAACATAATATTCCACACGCTGTTCCGTGGATAATTCCAACAGATAATAACTATGGTTCGGCATTGATTAGCAATAAGTTAGGAATTGAAAAAGGGCTGACTTATACGCCTTTGAGCAAAACGGTACAGGATACTTATAACTGGTGGTATTCGGACAATAAAGCTGCTAAAGAAAGAGAGGAATATGAAAACAATCCTGAAATTTTGTCTAATCGTGAGGCAGATATTCTGAAAGCATGGGCAGAACGAGGCTAAAGAAGATAAAATCGTTAGATAGAAGGTGTTTTTAAAAATGCCTTCTGTCTAAAAATTAGCCACTAACGCCCGTTGAAGACTTTCGATTCAATTCGTTTTCTCTTGCATCAACAACCAAAGTAATAATGGAATACCGCCGTGTGGCAATCGATAAACCGTTTCATGTAGCCATTGATGCAATGTTTCTATCGGCATTTGAGTATCAAAATTAATAACAATTCTGGCAAAAGCTGTTGCAAAACCCCAAACGACACAGTATATCACTGCTGGTTTCCAAACATAAGGAATGAAAATACCAAGGGCAACCACAAGATCCAAAATACCGACTGTTTTTAAAAAAACACTCGCTTGTCCATCGTCTATTGCAAACATATCAATCGTCATTTGCATAAAATTACCAGGTGTCGGATAGTAACCTAACGCATACAAACCGTGACCGATAAAGGTCAAAGCAATGGCTATTTTTATCAAAAATCGAAAATAAAAATTATTCGGTAAGCGGTAAATCGCCAAAATTAAAAGTATCGGTGTTGACCATTGAATTGTGTATTCGACGAGTTGACCAAAACGATAGAATTGCTCTTTCCAATATAATAGCGACAAACAAAACAGGAAAAAACTGCCAATCCATAGTAATGATTTTATCCATCTTCGTTTGGCGCTTGCTTGCCCCAAAACCTCGGTGGCAAAAAGCCCGAATAACCCCAATACAAGATAAAAAACACCAATAATTTGTATCACAATATCTTGCCAAACAACGATTTCCATATTAGAAATGTAGGCTTCCCAAGACATTCCAAAAAAATTAACGACTGGTGTCATCCAACCTTCATCCCAAAGCAAGGTACGAAACGGAACGTCCCAAAATAAGTACTGCCAAGCTCTCCCGAAGAAAACAGTCGCTGCTAAAATTCGGAGTAACCACAATTCTCTTGAACTGAATGGTCGATTTACCGTATCAAATTTTATAATTTGTAATATTGATTGCATCTGACTTTTTTGTAAAAGATAGCTCTTCGAAAAGCTATTTTTTATGGCGTCCATAATTGAGTCCCAATTTATAAATCGTTGATTATGAGTTTTCCAAATAATAAAATTAAATAAATTTTATTATTGTCGGTCAGTCTGTAAAGTTTCAATTCAATTTCGATGTTCGATTTCCGATATTCGAACGGATATTTTTATTGATTATTAAATTAAAAAAAATGAAGCTCACTAACTCCTGAAATTGGTTTGTGCAAAATTATGTAAAAAACCATAAACAACTTTTCAAAATTATTCGATTGATAAATTAAAAACATAACTATTTAAAAAATTCTAAAATAGATATATTTCAAATTATTATGATTAGTTTTTTACCGTTTGTAATATAAACCATTTGTTAGCCATCAACATTCATTTAATTTGACTGTTAATTTTTTCTCAAATGACCGTTTAGTTGGACTTTCCGTTTTACGGAATCGCTTATTTGAGTACATTTGAGTTTTTAAAACTAAAGAACGACAACAAAAATGCGAAAATTTCTTTTGCTACTAATTGTATTATTGAGTGTTCAAATAGCTTCGGCACAATCTATTTTGCGAAAGCAAAAAAAAGACGGCAAATGGGGATTTGTCGATACTTCAGGTAATCTTATCATTGATTATCAATATCAAAATGTTTATGATTTTTATCAAAATGTCACGCTGGTCAAAAAAAGTAATCTTTGGGGTTTTATCAATAATAAGGGGGAAACAATTGTACCTTTTGAGTTGTCAGAAATTCAAAAATATGCTAATTCTGGCGTTATCCGAGCGAAAAAAGAAGCCTATTGGTATTTGTATAATCTAACTGGTGAATTGATTATTAATGAACAATTTGATACAATTTCTCCTATCAAAAGTAAAAAAATGATGGTGCAGCTCAACGGGAAAATGGGCTTAATCGACGTTGAAGGACAATTTTTAATCAAACCTAAATATCAAGAAATTACTTATTTTAGCGGTAACATGGTTCGGGTCAAAAAGCGTGGAAAATACGGCTATCGAACCACCGAAAACAAAAAAGCTGTTCCGATCAAATATGAGGACTTAGGCCGTTTTTATGGTACGAGAGTCAAAGCCAAACGCAAAGGCAAATGGGGAATGATTGATAAAAAAGGAAAGCGAATTTTAAAATTTCGATTCGATTATATCGGTGCATATCAATACGATTCGTACCTGAAAGATTATTACGCACCCTATGTTTATGGGACACAAGTCGGTAAAATCAGTAGCTGGGGAGCGTCTGTTCCGTTTGAATATGAAGAAATCGTCGATGCTAAAGAACGCCTAAATGATGATTTGATTCGCATTCGATTCAACAAAGATTATGGAGCAGTAGATAATAATGGAAAGGTTGTTATTATGCCATTTTATAAAAATCCATTTACATTCAAAGACGGTTATGCTGCCGTTTTTGATGGAAATAAGTTTGGATTTATTGATAAAAATGGAAAAGTTGTTTATCCGTTTATCTTAGACTCCGCAGAGAATTTTGACAATGGACAGGCAAAAGTTGTCAAAAATAATGCGTCAATTATATTGACAATTAATGATTTGGAGTTGGAGTAAAAAATGATTGTTTGAGTGTTCTAATGTTTGAACGTTCGAGTGTTACACAACACCTGAACATTCAAACAATCGAACACTCGAACCTATTAATTCATCTTACGTTTACGCTCTAATTCTGTTAAATAGATTTTACGTAATCGCATACTATTCGGTGTAATTTCTACATATTCATCTTCATCAATGTATTCCATTGCTTCCTCTAAAGAGAATAAAATCGGTGGTGCTAATTTCACTTTGTCATCGTTACCAGAAGAACGCATATTCGTCAACTTCTTAGTTTTTGTAACATTTACCACCAAATCCGTTTCACGGCTATGTTCGCCAATTACTTGACCTTCGTAAACTTCCTCACCTGGAGCGATAAAGAATTTTCCTCTATCTTGTAATTTATCCATTGAATAAGGAATCGTAGTTCCAGGATGTAAAACAATCAAAGAACCTTTATTACGGCCAGGAATATCGCCTTTCCATGGTGCATATTCTTGAAAACGGTGCGCCATAATCGCTTCTCCTTGCGTCAAGTTTAAAATAGCAGAACGCAATCCGATAATTCCTCTTGACGGAATTTCAAATTCTAAGTGCATGACATCACCTTTAGGTTCCATGATTTTCATTTCCCCTTTACGAATTGTCACCGCTTCGATCACTTTTCCAGCATTATGCTCCGGAACATCAATCGTCAATAACTCAATCGGCTCATGTCTTTTACCATCAATTTTTTTAATGATAACTTGAGGTTTTCCAACTTGCAACTCATACCCTTCACGACGCATCGTTTCAACCAAAACTGCTAAGTGCATGACACCTCGACCGAAAACATTGAAAGAATCAGCAGAACCAGTTTCCTCGACTCTTAGTGCCAAGTTTTTCTCCATTTCCTTGTCCAAACGCTCTCTCAAGTGACGAGAAGTAACAAACTTTCCGTCTTTTCCGAAGAAAGGTGAATTGTTCACTGTAAAAAACATACTCATTGTCGGTTCATCAATTGCGATAGTCGGCAAACCTTCTGGATTTTCAAAATCAGCAATTGTATCACCGATATCAAAGCCCTCTAAACCTGTCATAGCACACAAATCACCATTTTCAACCATTTCAACTTTCTTACGACCTAAGCCATCGAAAGTAAATAATTCTTTCACACGAGATTTAAGAATCGTACCATCACGTTTTACTAACGAAACTGGCTGATTAACCTTAATGTCTCCACGAGTCACTCGACCGATAGCAAAACGACCTAAGAATTTAGAATAATCCAAAGAAGTAATTTGCATTTGCAAAGTCCCTTCGTTAGCAATTGGAGCAGGAATATGTTCCAAAACTTGATCTAATAAGTAGGAAATATCGCTTGCCGGCTCTCTCCAGTCTTCGCCCATCCAGTTATTCTTTGCCGAGCCAAAAACAGTCTGAAACTCCAACTGTTCCTCAGTTGCATCTAAGTTGAACATCAACTCAAAAACCTCTTCTTGAACTTCGTCAGGACGACAATTGTCCTTATCTACTTTATTTACAACTACGATTGGCGTTAAGCCTAAACTCAATGCTTTTTGTAAAACATAACGAGTCTGCGGCATCACCCCTTCGAAAGCGTCAACCAATAATAAAACACCGTCAGCCATGTTCAAAACACGCTCAACTTCACCACCGAAATCGGCGTGACCTGGTGTATCAATAATGTTGATTTTTGTATCTTTATATTGAACCGAAACGTTCTTCGCCAAAATCGTGATTCCTCTCTCTCGTTCCTGATCGTTGTTATCCAAGATTAGTTCACCCATTTCTTGATTATCACGAAATAATTGGCAATGGTGTAAAATTTTATCTACCAAAGTTGTTTTTCCATGATCTACATGGGCAATAATTGCAATATTTCTAATTGCTTTTTTCATTCTTAATGATAAAGGAAATTTGTTTTAAATCACATTTATAGTTGAAAATCAATATTTTATAAAAGTAATTCAAAACAATTTTCAATAAAAAATAAATATTTAGAATTTTCGAGGTGCAAAGGTAGCTATTTTTTTAAGTATCAAGTTTTTATGATGTTAAGATTTTATAAATAATTCATATTTCATTAAAAATAGGTGATAAAAAATAGGTCAAAATGCTAAAACACTAGTAAAAGCAAAAATCTAAACCATAATTCTTCGATAAAAATTGAACTCGATATTTAACCAACTTTCAAAATATCATCAAAAAACTATTTTTCTAACTTCTATAATTTTTAGAATGTGCTGTGGTGACAATATAGATTACGAAATTACGCTACTCATAAATATCATATTATTAATAGTCGTTTTTTGGGAAAATGGCCAACGGGAGTTTAACTCAAAACAAAATCAAAATCAAAATTATTTTAGACAATTTAAAAAGCGATCAATAGGTAGAAATGTATAAATTGCATCTTTATTTTGAATACTGTTTTAAGCAGGTTTTGAGCGAAATACTCAAAACCTGTTTTTATTTAGAGTTTGTCTAAACAGAAACCCA
>Ga0075467_10003481_pt1 | contig 12080 bp, 12 predicted proteins | sample DEB08_DNA_9_FD_75067 | JGI IMG/M metagenome (GOLD analysis project Ga0075467, IMG submission 75067) | Aqueous microbial communities from the Delaware River and Bay under freshwater to marine salinity gradient to study organic matter... | ecosystem: Environmental > Aquatic > Marine > Coastal ...
TTAAATTTTAGTAATTTTTAAATTTAACTATTATTTTTGAAAATTTTTAAATCAGGTGACTTTTTTTTAAATGATAATTTATATTTTTTGTGACAGCGCATCTTTTTGGCAAACCTATTTTCATGATCCTGCCAGTATTTCTATGGAAGGGATTTTAATTTTTAACAAACACTTATTATTTTTAATAACAGTAATAGTTTTATTTGTTGGTTGGTTATTATTTTATACTATTTATTATTTTGCAGAATTTAATAATAAATTTAATTCAAAATTTGTACATTCAAAAGAAATTGAAATTATTTGGACTTCTGTTCCTGCAATAATTTTATTATTATTATCTACACCTTCGTTTACTTTGTTATATGCTATGGATGAAATTTCAGAACCTGAGTTATCTTTAAAAATTTTAGGGCATCAATGGTTTTGGAGTTATGAAATTTCAGATTTTAATTCTTGTCAAAAAACAGAACAAAGTTTAAAATATGTTTGTTATATGATGGTTTTAGATGGTCTTCCAAAAAATAAACGAGGCTATTTTAGACTTTTAGAAACTAATAAAAGAGTAATTTTACCAACAAATACTCATTTAAGATTATTGGTTAGTGCAGCTGATGTTTTACATAGTTGGACTGTACCTTCTTTTGGTTTAAAAATTGATGCTTGCCCAGGTAGATTAAACCAAGTTAATTTATTTATTAAAAGAATTGGGGTTTTTTTTGGCCAGTGTAGCGAAATTTGTGGTGTGAACCATGGTTTTATGCCAATTGTCATTGTTTCTTTACCAACAATACAGTATCATAATTATATTATGACTAAATTAGAGTTAAGTCAAGTTTAATATTAATAAAGCTTATAGTTCAGTTGGTCAGAACATACGCCTGATAAGCGTAAAGTCAATAGTTCAAATCTGTTTAAGCTTATATTTTAAAATGTCATTTAAAAAAAATAATTTAAAAAGAAAAATCAAAAATTTTACAATAAATTTTGGTCCACAACACCCCGCTGCACATGGGGTTTTAAGGTTAGTTTTAGAATTAAAAGGGGAATCTGTAAAAAAAGCAGATCCACATATCGGTTTGTTGCATCGAGGTACTGAAAAATTAATAGAATATAAGAATTATTTACAAGCTTTACCTTATTTTGATCGTTTAGATTATGTTTCTATGATGTCGCAAGAACATTCATTTTGTTTGGCTGTAGAAAAACTTTTAAATTGTAAAATTCCTAAACGAGCTAAATATATAAGAGTTATTTTTGCTGAAATTACAAGAATTTTAAACCACTTATTAGCAGTAGGTTGTCATGCCATGGATGTTGGTGCGATGACACCATTTTTATGGGCTTTTGAAGAAAGAGAAAAATTAATGGAATTTTATGAAAGAATTTCAGGAGCAAGAATGCATGCAGCTTATTTTAGACCTGGTGGTGTTCATATTGATTTACCTAAAGGTTTATTATCTGATATTTTTTTGTTTATAAAACAATTTAATTTAAGATTAAATGAAATTGAAGATATGTTAACCGAAAACAGAATTTGGAAACAACGATTAATAGATATTGGTGTTGTATCATCTAAAATGGCTTTAGAATGGGGTTTTAGTGGTGTAATGCTTCGAGGTTCCGGTGTAAAATGGGATTTAAGAAAAACCCAACCTTACGAAATTTATCAAAATGTGAGTTTTGACGTACCAACAGGTACTAACGGTGATTGTTATGATAGATATTTGATTAGAATTTTTGAAATGAAACAATCCTTAAAAATTATTGAGCAATGTTTAAATAATTTACCGCAAGGTTTTATAAAAAGTAATAATAATAAAATTACACCACCAACAAGACCTGAAATGAAACAATCCATGGAATCTTTAATACATCATTTCAAAATTTATACCCAAGGTTTTGTGGTACCTACAAACGAAACATATACAGCAACGGAAGCACCTAAAGGAGAATTTGGTGTTTTTTTAATTTCAGACAATACAAATAAACCATATAGGTGTAAAATTAAAGCTCCTGGGTTTACACACCTACAAGCTTTGAGTTTTATGTCACAAAACCATATGATTGCAGATGTAGTAACAATTATTGGTACCCAAGATATTGTTTTTGGAGAAATTGATAGATAAAAAATGAAAAACATTAAAATAATTATTCAAAATTTAAAAAATATAATAAAAATTTTTCCAATAGAAAAAATTCAAATTTATAATTCTGATATAACTTTAATTATTAAACATAATATTTTATTAGATATTTTATTATTTTTTAAAAATCATATTTTATCTCAATTTAAAATTTTAACTTGTATAAGTGCAGCGGATTATCCTGCAAATAAATATCGGTTTAAAATTATTTATGAATTATTAAGTATTCGATTTAATAATAGAATTAAAATTAAAATTTTTATTAGTGAAATTAATTCTGTTGATTCTACAGATAAATTATTTTTAACCAGCAATTGGTATGAATGTGAAATTTGGGATATGTTTGGTATTTTTTTCAAAAATAACAAAAATTTAAAAAGAATTTTAACTGATTATGGTTTTGAAGGTTACCCATTAAGAAAAGATTATCCGTTATCAGGTTATGTCGAAATGAGGTACCATGAAACGAAAAAAAGAGTTACAATAGAACCTATTGAATTAAGTCAAGAATATCGAACATTTAAATTTTTATCGCCATGGGATGTAAAATGAAAAAAATTCAAAAAAATTTTCATTAAAATTTTTACAGCCGTGGACAAAATTTTGTTTTTTATATAAATGAAAAAGTTATTAAAAAAAGATAAAAAAAATAGAAAAACAACAAAAAATTTAGAAAAAAAACATTTTATTTTAAAAAATATTATTAAAAACCATTGTTATTCAAAATTTTTTTGTTGGAAAAGTTTTTTAGTTTTAAGTAATTTATCAAAAAAAAGTTATAAAAATAAATTAATAAATTGGTGTCTTTTTACTGGCAACAAAAAACGTACTAATAAATTTTATAATTATTCAAGATTTGTTTTTTTAAAGCTAATTAAAATAGGTTTAATTAATAATATTAAAAAATTAGTTTGGTGATAGTTTTGATCAAATTTTATTTCTTAAATATAATGATTAATATAGAAAAAAACAATTTAATATTTAATTCAATTTATAAATTTATTTCTCGGTGGATTTTTTCGACAAACCATAAAGATATTGGTACTTTATATTTAATTTTCGGAGCTGTTTCTGGTGTTGCAGGTACAGCATTATCTTTATATATTAGATTAACTTTATACCAACCAAATTGTAATTTTTTAGAATATAATCATCATTTATACAATGTAATTGTAACAGGTCATGCTTTTGTTATGATTTTTTTTATGGTAATGCCAACATTAATAGGAGGTTTTGGTAATTGGTTTGTTCCTTTGATGATTGGAGCTTGTGATATGGCTTTTCCAAGATTAAATAATATTAGTTTTTGGTTATTACCACCATCGTTATTATTGTTAATTGGTTCTATTTTAACAGAAGCAGGCGTTGGTACAGGTTGGACTGTTTAACCACCATTATCAAGCATAACAGCACATTCAGGTGGTGCAGTGGATTTAGCTATTTTTAGTTTACATTTATCGGGCGCATCTTCAATTTTAGGAGCTATTAATTTTATTTGTACTGTTTTTAATATGCGTTTAAAAAGTTTATCATTTCACAAATTACCATTATTTGTTTGGTCAATTTTAATAACAGCTTTTTTATTACTCCTATCTTTACCTGTCTTAGCTGGTGCAATAACAATGTTGTTAACGGATAGAAATTTTAATACCACATTTTTTGATCCAGCAGGTGGTGGTGACCCGGTTTTATACCAACATTTATTTTGGTTTTTTGGTCATCCAGAAGTTTATATTTTAATTTTACCAGGTTTTGGTATTATTAGCCATATAATTGTTAGCGCTTCTAAAAAACCAATTTTTGGTTATTTAGGTATGGTTTACGCCATGATATCAATAGGTGTTTTAGGTTTTATTGTTTGGGCTCATCATATGTATACAGTAGGTTTAGATATTGATACTCGAGCATATTTTACAGCAGCTACAATGATTATTGCGATACCAACTGGTATTAAAATTTTTAGTTGGTTAGCTACGTTATGGGGTGGTTCAATTGATTTAAGAACACCAGCTCTTTTTGCGTTAGGTTTTATCTTTTTATTTACGATCGGTGGTGTTACTGGTGTTGTTTTAGCTAATTCTGGTATTGATATTGCTTTACATGACACTTATTATGTAGTAGCACATTTTCATTATGTATTATCGATGGGTGCAGTTTTTTCTATGTTTGGTGGTATTTATTTTTGGTTTGATAAAATTACAGGAGTAAAATATTCTGAAATTTTAGGTCAAATACATTTTTGGGTTTTTTTTGTTGGTGTAAACATAACTTTTTTTCCAATGCATTTTTTAGGTGTAGCCGGAATGCCACGAAGAATTCCCGATTATCCAGATGCTTTTATGGTTTTTAATAAGATAGCTTCTTGGGGTTCATATATTTCTGCTTTATCGTCATTATTTTTTTTTTATGTTGTTTTTGAAGCTTTAGTTTCTAATAGAAAAGTTTTAAATTAACTATTTAAAAAAAATACAATAAAATTCATTGGAATATAGCCAAAAGGCAAGGCAACTGCTTTTGGTGCGGTCATTAAAGGTTCAAATCCTTTTATTCCAAATGTAAAATACGATATTTATTAAGAACTTAATTATTAAATTTTATAGTTGGTCTATACAAAGATTGGTTCAAACCCAATAAATTTATATGTATTTAGTTTTAATAATTTTACCTTTAATCGGTTCTATTACTGCCGGAATATTTGGTAGAAAAATAGGTTCAACAGGTAGTTGTTTAATAAGTGTTTTTTGTTTATTTTTTTCTTTTTTTATTTCTTTATTTGTTTTTTATGAAGTTGCTTTAATGAACTGTTTTGTTTATATTAATTTAATAAATTGGATTGATTCTAATATTTTAAATGTTGATTGGGGTTTTTTATTTGATTCATTAAGTGTTTTAATGTGTTGTGTTGTTACTTTTGTCTCTTCTTTAGTTCATTTATATTCTACGGAATATATGTCACATGACCCGCATTTACCAAGATTTATGAGTTATTTATCATTATTTACTTTTTTTATGCTTATTTTAATAACTGCAGATAATTTTATTCAAATGTTTGTAGGTTGGGAAGGTGTTGGTTTATGTTCTTATTTATTAATTAATTTTTGGTTTACAAGAATTCAGGCAAATAAAGCAGCTATAAAAGCTATGATTTTAAATAGAATTGGTGATTTTGGTTTACTTTTTGGTATTTTAATTATTTTTGTTAATTTTAAAGCTGTTGATTATGCTACTGTTTTTTCTTTAACACCATTTTTTATTAATGTTAAATTTAATTTTTTAAATTTTGATATTGAATTGTTACCATTAATTTGTGTTTTTCTTTTTATTGGTGCTGTAGGAAAATCAGCTCAGTTAGGTTTACATACATGGTTACCAGATGCTATGGAAGGACCAACACCTGTTTCAGCTTTAATTCACGCAGCAACTATGGTTACAGCAGGAGTTTTTTTAATAAGTAGATGTTCACCTATTTTCGAGTTTTGTGAAAATGTATTAAATTTTATTACTTTTTTAGGTGCTGCTACAGCTTTTTTTGCTGCGACGGTAGGTTTGTTACAAAATGATTTAAAACGTGTTATAGCTTATTCAACATGTAGTCAATTAGGTTATATGATTTTTGCTTGTGGTTTATCAAATTATTCAATTGGTGTTTTTCATTTAGCAAATCATGCTTTTTTTAAAGCTTTGTTATTTTTAGGTGCTGGTTCTATTATTCATGCTGTTGGTGATGAACAAGACATGAGAAAAATGGGTGGTTTACAAAAATTAACTCCTTTTACTTTTTCCGTTATGGTTATTGGTTCGTTAGCTTTTATTGGTTTTCCCTTTTTGCCTGGGTTTTATTCAGAATTGTTAATATTAGAAGTTGCTTTTGGTAAATATTCTTTAACAGGACATTTAAGTTATTATTTAGGTACTTTTGGTGCCTTTTTTACCGCTTTTTATTCAACAAGGTTAATTTATTTAACTTTTTTATCTAAACCTAATGGTTTTAAATCTGTAATTTGTTCAGCCTTTGATTCTTCTTATCAAATTTCTGTTGTGTTAGCATTGTTAGCTATTCCCAGTATTTTTGTAGGTTTTTATACAAAAGATATGGTTGTAGGTTTAGGTACTGATTTTTGGGGAACTTCCATTTTTATTAACCCCCAAAATTTAAATGTATTTGATGCAGAATTTATTCAAATATTTTTTAAATTATTACCAGTAATTTTAAGTTTATTTGGAGTTTTTAGTGCTTTTATTTTTTACATTTTTTTTAATAAATTTTTGTTTCAGATTAAAACATCTTTTTATGGAAAAAAATTATATAATTTTTTAAATAAAAAATGGTTTTTTGATAAAATTTATAATGATTATTTAGCGCAATTTTTTTTTAAAATTGGTTATTCTGTTAGTTATAAAACAGTTGATAGAGGTATTTTTGAAATTTTTGGGCCAAGTGGTTTATCTAATACTATTTTAAAAAAAGCTTTAAGTTTATCTAAATTACAAACAGGTCTTTTATATCATTATACGTTTATTTTTTTAGTAGGCAGTACTTTTTTGTTAGGAAATCGTCAATTTTGGCTAATTTTTGGTAAATTTTTAGATTTTAGAATTTTTATTATTTTTTTTATTTTTAGTTTTTTTATAATAAATCTTTATATAAAAAAATTTGATACAATTATTAAAAATTAAATATTTGTTTTTTCTTTTATACCTTGTGTTTTTAATTATTTAAAAAACAATGTTAATCAATTTTAATTATTTTATTAAAAAGAGTGAATTTTTATATAAAGAACAGTTCAAATATTTAAAAACAAAGCATAATTTTCATTTAGTAGATCCAAGTCCATGGCCTGTTGTTGCTGCATTAGGAGCCTTTTTTTTAGTGACAGGTGGTGTTTTGTTTATGCATAAATTTTTAGGTGGTTTTAATTTGTTTGTAACAGGATTACTTTTAATTTTATTTGTTATGTATACTTGGTGGCGAGACGTTATTCGAGAAGCAACTTTTGAAGAACAACATAGTATTGGTGTTCAAAAAGGTTTAAGATTAGGTATGGTTTTATTTATTGTTTCAGAAATAATGTTTTTTTTTGCATTTTTTTGGGCTTTTTTCCATTCAAGTTTAGCACCAACATTTAATATTGGTGGAATTTGGCCACCTTCTGCCGTAACAACAATACCAACTTCAGGAATACCTTTAACAAACACTTTTTTTTTACTAAGTTCAGGTGCAACTGTAACGTGGGCTCATCATGCTATTATTGTTAGAGCAAAAAAACAAGCATTAATTTCTTTAATTTTTACAATTATTTTGGCCATATTATTTACTGGGTTACAAGGTTTAGAATACATAGAAGCACCATTTAATATTAGTGATAGTGTTTTTGGTTCTTGTTTTTATATGGCAACAGGATTTCATGGTTTTCATGTTTTTATTGGTACATTATGTTTAATCGTTTCTTTTTTTAGAATTATTTTAAATCATTTTACCAATACTCATCATTTTGGATTTGAATCTGCTGCTTGGTATTGGCATTTTGTAGATGTTGTTTGGTTGTTTTTATTTGTAACAGTTTATTGGTGGGGTGGTTTAACAATTGTTTAAGTAACATAAAATGTTTTTTTTAATTAATAAACAAAAATATGAATATAATAATGAATATATAAATAATAATAATGAATTTAAAATCTCTTTAATTGAATTTTGTTTTAATAAAGGTTATAAAATTCCTCATTATTGTTATCACAAAGAGTTATCTATAGCAGGTAATTGTAGAATGTGTTTAATTGAGTTAAAAAATTCACCAAAACCAATAGTTTCTTGCGCTTTAAGTACAAAAACTTCTCTTATAAACAGTGAAATTTTTACAAACAGTCCTTTAGTAAAAAAATCTAGAGAAAATGTGTTAGAATTTTTATTATTAAACCATCCTTTGGATTGTCCAATTTGTGATCAAGGTGGTGAATGTGATTTACAAGATCAAGCTTTGTTCTTTGGTTTTGGAAAAAAAAGATTTTATAATTATAAAAAAACCGTCACAAATAAAAATTTAGGTGCTATAGTTAAAACAGTAATGACAAGATGTATTTGTTGTACAAGATGTGTTCGTTTTGCTTGTGAAATAGCTGGGGTTAAAAATTTGGGTGTTTTAGGACGTGGTGTTAAAAGTGAAATAGGTAATTATATTAAAAAAGTTTTTTTATCTGAACTATCAGGTAACATTATCGATTTATGTCCTGTTGGAGCTTTAACTTCTAAACCATATCCCTTTATTGTAAGAAATTGGGAAATAAAACAAATAAATACTATTGATTTTACTGATGGTTTTGGGTTAAATATTCAAGTTTTTATAAAGAATAATTTAATAATTAAAATTTTACCAGGATTTAATAAATTTGAAAAAACAAATTTTTGGATTTCTGATAAAACAAGATTTTCTTTTGATGGTATGTTTTATTTTCAAAATAAATTAACAAAAAAAAGTTTTTCAAATTTATTTTGGAATAATTTATTTGAAGAATTAACATATATTATTTATTGTAAAGATTTTTTAATAAGACATTATTTAAAAGTAAAATATTTATTTATAATTTTTTCTAATAATACTAGTATTGAAGTTCTAAGTTTATTATTATTAATTTCAAATAAATATTATTTTTTAAAACTTAAAAAATTTGAAAATTCAAATGTAAACAATGATTTAGAATCTAATTTTATTTTAAACTCTTTGAATAAAAAAACTGATTTTTCTCTTTCAAATATTTGTTTATTTTTATTAACTAACCCTCGTTATGAAGGATCATATTTAAATTTAAAATTAAGAAAACGGTTTTTAAAAGGAAATTTTAAATTTTTTTTAATCGGTTCTTTAATAAACTTAACTTATCCTGTAAATTATCTTGGTTCATGTATTAATGCATTTAAAAATATTGTTGAAGGTAATCATATAATTTGTCAAGATTTTAAAAATTCTCCTTTTCCAATTTTAATTTGTGGAGCTGAAATTTTTAAACGAAAGGATTCAGTTAATTTTATTGAATTTTTAGAAAATTTAAAACTTTATTCAAATTTTTTTAAAAAAAATTGGGATGGTATTAATATTTTAAATAATACTTTAAATGATGTTGGTAGTCAAGTTTTAAGCGGTTTTAATATTATTAATGAAAAAGATTTAAAAAATTCTTTTGGTATTTATTTATTAAATATTAATTTTATAAATGGAAATTTAAAAAAAATTATTGAATTAAAATTATTAAATTTTTTTGAAATTGAAAAAAATATAAATTATATTTTTTTAGAACAAAATAATAAAATAAATTATAATTTATTTAATAAAATAAAACAAATTTATACTTTATTTAATTATAAAAACTTACCAAATAAAACATTTTTTGAATCAAATGGTACATTTATAAACACGGAGGGAATTTATAAAAAAACCATAAAAATTGTAACTTCTTTGCAAAATTTAAAAGAAGATTGGCAAATTATAAGAAAATTTAGCGGTTGTATTTCGAAAATTATTTTTTTACATAATAAAAAAATTAATAAAAAATTACATTATAATAGTAGAAATTTATATGATTTTAAAAATTATATAAATTTTCATTATTATTCAACTAATTCTTTAAACAATTTTACTTTTAATTCCAATATAAAATTAAATAGTTTTAATTTATCTATAAAAAAATTCAAATTGACTTCTAAAAAAATTCAAAATACAAAATTAAAATTTTGGATTGAAGATTTTTATTTAGGTGGTAAGGATCATTATAGTCAATTTTCTCCTATTATGATTGAATGTTCCGAAATTTTTAGATTAGAAACAACTAATTTTTTTTAGAAAATATTGCTTAGTTGGTTAAAGCATTGGCCTGTCACGCCGAATATCGTGGGTTCAAACCCCACTATTTTCGAATTTGTATTTATTAAAACTCCTAAATTTTAAGTAAATTTTTATAAAGCAAAAAGAATTAAAAAAGCCATCATTAAAGAAAACAAAGCGATAGCTTCTGTTAAAGCAAAACCTAAAATAGCCATTTTAAATAATTCATCTTTTAATGATGGATTTCTAGATGTACCTAAAACTAAGGCACCAAAAACTGTACCAATACCTACACCTGCTCCTGCTAAACCAATGGTAGCTAATCCTGCACCTACAAATTTTGCAGCTTGTAATAACATAAACACTAAAATTGTGTTTATATTAAATTTAATCGATATTTAAAAATAATTTATACATCAAAAAAAAATTTATTTTGTCTTTTTTTTTTAGTTTTAGAACATTTTTTATTTTGTATAATAAACAGGAATTGTTTTAAAAAACCCAAACCTTAACACCAAAAGTACCTATCGCAGAATATGTAGTTGAATTACCGTAATTTGGTTTTAAATTATTTAAAATTTGTTTTCCTATTATTATATTATGTTTTTTAGTTCTTGGTGCAGAATTTAATTTTCCTTTTACAGTTATCTTTGCACCATTTATTTTAGAAAGTTTTGTTTTATAAAATAATGTTAATAATTTTTTTAAAAAGATCAAGAAAAAAACATGACGTTTGATCTTAGTTATTTTGTTTAATTCAGTAGAAATAAATATTGATAAAAATTTTGCTGAATTTTTTTTATTTGTTGAAATTAATATAACATTTAAAGTTTCTTTAAAAAATTTGTTTTTTATATTTTGACGAATTATATACGTTAATTTTTTAAATATCTTTTTTTTTAAATTTTTAAATTTAAAAGACAAACCTTTGTTTAAATTTTGAAATGTTAAAATTAAAATTTGTTTTTTAATAAAAATTTTTAACCCATTTAATAATTTTTTTATAAAAATTTTTTTTGCTTTAAAATTATTTACGTTTAATAATTTTTTATAATTTTTTAATAATTTTAAACGTTTTAAACGTTTTGTTTTTCGCCAAAAAAATGTTGATTTTTTTGTTTTTTTTAAAAGTTTTATTTTTTGATTTGAATTAATTTTATTAATAAATAAATTAGTTTTTTGAGTGATGTAATAAGAAATAAATATATTTAATGTTGTTATATTATAATTTATTTTAAATGTATGTACAATTAAATTATTCGATTTAAAAAAGTGATTCAAATAATTTTTTATTTCTAATTTTTTAAAAATATGCGTAGAACAATCAAAAATTTTTTTATTCATTTTTTTGATTATAATTTTTGAAATAATGTTTATATTAAAAATATTAAATTATAAAAATTTTATTAATAATTTAGAAAAGAAAATTTTAATGTTAAAAAAAAACAATTTATTAAATTTAAAAATTAAAAAAAACTTAATTAATTATATTATTAATGTAAAATTAACAAAAAAAAATATTTTGTTATATGTTACTGATATCAAAGGAAACTTGAAAATTTTTAAAACTACAAATTCTTTAGGTTTAAAAAAAATAAAACAACAAAATGTTTTATTAAAATTATTAAAAATATTTTTATTAAAGAGTAATTTTTTAAAAAACAATTTTATAGCTTTACATTTAATAAATTTAAATAAATATTTTATAAATTTATTAATAAAAATATTAGAAAATATTTTATTTATTAAAATCATTAAAATTTATAATTTTTTAACACCACATAATGGATGTAGACCAAAAAAATTGAAAAGAAAAAAGAAACAAAAATTAAAATTTAACTAAAAGAAATGTCTGAGCGGTTTAAAGTAACAGATTGTAAATCTGTTGGAAATTTTCCATCGTAGGTTCAAATCCTACTTTCTTTAAAAATAACGAGATATAACGCAGTTTGGTAGCGTATCTACTTTGGGAGTAGAAAGTCATTGGTTCAAACCCAATTATTTCGAAAAAAGAATAGAATTATAAAGTTGTTTTGTTTGTTTTAGTACTTTTTTAAAAATAGAAATCATTTCTTGATTATTAAAAATGAGAATTGACCTAAAAATGTTTTTAAATTATTAA
>Ga0075467_10003482_pt1 | contig 12080 bp, 9 predicted proteins | sample DEB08_DNA_9_FD_75067 | JGI IMG/M metagenome (GOLD analysis project Ga0075467, IMG submission 75067) | Aqueous microbial communities from the Delaware River and Bay under freshwater to marine salinity gradient to study organic matter... | ecosystem: Environmental > Aquatic > Marine > Coastal ...
AAGGAAAACTCTTAATTATTGATGTTGATAATTTAGATTTTGTTGATAATCCTGAAGATTTAGGAAGCATTATTAATACAATTGATGCTGAAATTAACGGCTTATTTTAGGTAGTTCTGCCAACATTACTTTGTTAAAAGTCTTTTTTTTTTGATCAATGTGAACTATATTGTTCTATTGCGAGAAAAAGAAACTATGAAAATTTTAAAAACAACCACACTAATCTTCCTTTTATTAGCCTCACTAGGATGCGCAAAGGATGATGATTCAACCTCAGAAAGAATCTTTGCAGAACTTGCTGGAACATGGGAAGTAACAAGTTATTCGTACCAAGGTACTGCAGAATATCGTGCAGTAGATAATAATGGCGCTTGGAACACATCTTATTTTGGAGAAGGTTGGCTTCTTAACTTTAACATCTCTTTTGATGAAAGCCCAAACAATTTTTCAGTTGTTGGAGATCATAATGTGGACCACTATTACACAGATGAAAATGGTCAAGAATTCTTCTACTACGCCAATCTCATAAGAAATGAAAATGGCACTTACACTAGAAATAGCAATACAAATTTAACTTTTAATGAGGATGGTGATTATAAAAACGTTACTATTCATGAATTAAACGATACTAATCTAAAGTTCTCATCTAGTGAATCTAGTTCAGAAACAAATGCTGACAATGTTCTTGTATCTAGAACAAGAAAAGAAACTTATATATTAAACCGCATCAACTAATTCCCTTATTACAAATTGAATTACGTAATTCTAGCAAAAATGTTAATTCAATGGTAACTATATTAATTATTGTCTAGATTTATTACTTTAGTCGTTTAATCAATATATATTCATTACTACCAACCATTATTATGAGAAATTTTATTTTATTACTTAGCTTAATGCTAAGTTCTTCTCTTGCTTTTTCACAAGACTCAGCAGAGAGCAAAACACCAATTCCTAATTACAGACAAGCGGCTAAATATTCGCCAACCAATTTAGCAAAATTGGTTCATTCAACTTCAGTAAGACCAAATTGGCTAAAAAACGGCAACCGTTTCTGGTATCAATACAAAACCACAGAAGGTTCAAATTATTACATTGTTGATGCAGACAAGCGTACTAGATCTAAATTGTTTGATAATGATAAAATGGCCAAATGGTTAACCGAAATCACAAAAGATCCTTACGATGCACAAAATTTGCCTCGCTTTGATTTTAAGTTTGTAAAAAATGAAACTGCCATAAGATTTCGAGTTACTTCAACTGAAGAAGTTGATGCTATTGATGACGATAAAAAAAATGATTCGGAGCAAGATTCAACTTCAACAAAAAAGAAGAAAAAACCAAAAAAGGAAAAGAAAGTTTACCATTTTGAATATAGACTTGGCAGTAATGGACTAACCGTTATTGACAATAAAAAGGAAGACAAAAAAGAATGGGAAAAATGGGCAAATGTTGCTCCAGATAGTTCAATAGTATTATTCTCTAAGAATTACAATTTGCATTGGATGGATAAAGAAAACTTCTTGAAAGCCGTAAAAGACGAAAAAGATTCAACAATCGTTGAGCACCAATGGACCACAGATGGTGAAGAAAACTACAGTTTTGGAGGAGGTGGAAGAGGTGAAAACAACGAAACTAAAGAAAAAAATAAAGACGATAGAAAAGGTGTTAGGGTTACGTGGTCTCATGATTCCAAAAAATTTGTATTCGAAAGGTCAGACTCAAGACATATAAAAGATTTATGGGTAATTAATTCAACTTCAGACAAAAGACCTACACTTGAAACTTACAAGTATCATATGCCAGGTGAAGATGAATTTTACAAGGCAGAATTATTAATATTTGATATTCCTTCAAAAAACATAAATAAAGTACAACTAGATACAACGAAGCAACAAAGTATTTCTGTGTACCGCGAACCAAGAAAACAATCAAATGCAAACGATGATTTTCAACCTTCATTATTACTTTCCAAAAAAGGCAAAATCTACTTTAACACCATAAGTCGTGATCGTAAAAAATTAGATATTTGTGTTGCTGACATTAATACCGGAGAAGTAAAAGTGTTAATTGAGGAGCGTTTCAATACATACATAGAATCACGCCAATTAGTTCTTTTTAATAATGAATCTGAAATACTACATTGGGCTGAACGTTCTGGCTGGGCACATTACTACTTGTATGATACAGAAGGAAATTTAAAGAACCAAATAACAAATGGATCATATCATGTTGAAAATGCAATTGGAGTTGATGAAGCCTCAAGGACATTATATTTTACGGCTCATGGTATTCCAAATAATGAAGATCCTTATTTTGAACATGTATATAGGATTAATTTAAACGGAACTGGTTTAAAGGCACTCAATGCAGGTGATTACAATACAAGCACAAGTATGTCAGACTCTAATGCCTTCTTTGTAAGCAATTACTCCAGAGTAAATACAGTGCCAAAATCTGAATTGCGAAATAGTTCAGGCTCAGTTGTAATGCAATTAGAGGAAGCAGATTTGTCACAATTAATGGCAACTGGTTATCAATTTCCAGAACCATTTAAATTAAAAGCTGATGATGGCATTACTGATATTTACGGTGTGATGTATAAACCATTTAATTTTGATGAAACTAAAAGTTATCCATTATTAGAGTATGTTTATCCAGGCCCTCAAACAGAATCTGTGAATAAATCATTTTCTGTGCGCATGGATCGTTTAGATCGTATGGCTCAGGTTGGATTCGTCGTTATAACATTAGGTAACAGAGGAGGCCATCCTGACCGTTCTAAATGGTATCACAACTATGGCTATGGCAACCTTAGAGATTATGGCTTGGCAGATAAAAAGTATGTTGCTTAGCAATTAGCAGATCAATATAAATTTATTGACATAGAGAAAGTTGGTATATATGGTCACTCAGGTGGTGGTTTTATGTCTACAGCAGCAATGCTAGTTTATCCAGATTTCTTTAAAGCTGCAGTGTCATCTGCAGGTAATCATGATAATAATATTTACAATAGTTGGTGGAGTGAAACGCATCATGGTGTTAAAGAGGAAATGGATGATGACGGTAATATAAAGTACAAGTATATTATTGATGACAATCAATCACTGGCTAAAAACCTTAAAGGAAATTTGATGTTAATTCATGGTGACGTAGATAATAATGTTCATCCTGGAGGAACTATAAGGATGGTAAATGAATTAATAAAAGCAAATAAGAGATTCAAGTTTATGACAATGCCAGGACAACGACATGGTTTTGGTAGTATGACAGAATATTCGTTTTGGCTAAGAGCAGATCATTTTAGTAAATATTTTTTAGGACAAGAAGCTAGTAATGTAGATATTACTGAAATGAATAGAGATAAGCCAAAAACAAATTAAACTCTAACCTTATTTAAGACTATAAAACCACGCTTAATGCGTGGTTTTTTAATTTAATTTTTTAAATTAATTATAGGATTATCCGAATCAAAATTAAGACCCAATAGCTTGGCTATTGTTCCTGCTATTTGGTTGGAATAAAGTTGCTCATCACTACTAATCTCTCCTAAAGGTTTTACTCCAGCTCCAAAGGCAATTAGCCAAACCTCATCAGCGCCTTTAACATTAGAGCCATGACTGCGCCAAGTCTCAATTGGTTCGGTTCCACGTCCATGATCAGTTGTTATAATAAATGTTGTTTTATCTTTATAATTAGTATCATCTTGTGTGAAATTCCATAGCTCTTCAATAAACTTATCAGTAGTATTGGCCGACTTAATGTAGGCGTCGTAATTACCATTATGAGCAAAATCGTCTGTTTCACCATACGATATATAAAGCAAATCAGGATTTACCTTTTTTAAATACTCTAAGGCAAAATGATGTGTGAAAACATCAAGTCTAACGGTACTCCAAGGGCTAGGAGTGGCCACTTGTAACTTATTTAAATACATCTCATTTTTAGTTAATGATTCACCATCAGCAATATCAAAACCTGCATTTACTGGAACACCACTTCGTTCTTCATTAATGATATATGGAAATACATCCCAACTTGCAAAAGCGCCAACCTTACCACTATAACGTTTGTCAACATTTGCCAACTCTAAAATAGTTTGATTAGGATTTGGAACTTTATCATTACTCTGAATACGATTATCATCAGATTTCCCAGAAAGAATTTCATTATATCCAGGATATGAAAACCAGTAGGAATTTGTTAGGTTAACTTGACTACCTATAGTTCTGTTTCCATGTATTTGACCTATTTCGGAAACTGTGTTCCAAATAAATGGCAATAGTGCTTCTCGTCTTTTGGCAACACTATCTTTCCAAAATAATTTCTTTAAACTCGATGAATCACTTGTGAAGTTTTCATTAGTCATTAAAGTTTTATCTATTCCTGAAAATAGTTCCTGCCATCTAAAACCATCGAGTGTAATTAGAATTACTTTTTGAGAAGTTGATTCATTCTTTTGCTGAACATTGCAACTAATAGTCAATATCATCAAAACACCTATCGCAGTAAATCTTTTTTTCATTCTTTTTATTTTGGATTATATTAAAGTAATTCTTCTGAAAATTATTGCTAATTTATATATTAATATATCAATAAAAAAGCCTCGCATGATATGCGAGGCTTTTAAAATATTGTGTTTCAGGAAGATTAGTTATTCTCTTCTACTTCTTCAATAATTTCTTTGACTACTTTCTTTCCTTCAACTTTCACATTTACATCTTTTAAAGCATCCAATTTAGCCTTAACTTCAGCTTCAGTTCCTTGAAAAATTTCATCCTTTGTTACAGCTTCTCCGTTCTCAGTAGTAGTTGTAGTTACTACAGCCTTCACAGATCCATCATCATTTTTAGTCATTTCAACTTTTACTTCTTTTCCCATTTCTTCTCCATTCACAATATTATGTTCAATGTGAAGCCCATCATCTTTCAACTTATCAATTTCAGCTTTTACTTCCGCTTCTGTACCAGATATTAATTGCTCATTAATCATTTCTTCTCCATTTTCTGAAGTCGTAGTCGTAACCTTTGCTACAACCATATCGCCTTCACCAGCAGACATTTCAACTTTAATTTGTTTACTTACCTCAACTTGAACCATTGCAGTTTCATCAGAAGTATGGCCTCCTAAAATCGGAGCAATAACTAATCCTATTAAACACGTTAATTTAATTAAGATGTTCATTGATGGCCCAGAAGTATCTTTAAAAGGATCTCCAACGGTATCTCCCGTCACAGCAGCTTTATGTGCTTCAGAACCTTTATAAGTCATTTCACCATTAATCATTACACCTGCTTCAAAAGATTTTTTAGCGTTGTCCCAAGCACCTCCAGCATTGTTTTGGAAAATAGCCCAAAGCACCCCAGAAACTGTAACACCAGCCATATAACCGCCTAACATTTCAGCTATTGCCATATTATCCATTCCAAATAACATTGGCACAAAAGCAATTACTAATGGGAATCCGATAGTTAATAAACCTGGCAACATCATTTCTTTTAAAGAAGCTTCAGTAGAAATAGCAACACATTTATCATATTCTGGTTTCCCAGTTCCTTCCATAATTCCAGGAATATCTCTAAACTGACGACGTACTTCTTCTACCATTTCCATGGCAGCCTTTCCAACTGCATTCATAGCTAAAGCAGAAAATGCGACTGGTACCATTCCACCAACAAATAACATGGCTAAAACAGGTGCTTTAAAGATGTTAATTCCATCAATTCCTGTAAAGGTTACATAAGCAGCAAATAAAGCTAAAGATGTTAAGGCAGCGGAAGCAATTGCAAACCCTTTTCCTGTTGCAGCTGTTGTATTACCAACTGAATCTAATATATCTGTACGCTCTCTAACAATTGGTTCTTGTTCGCTCATTTCAGCAATACCACCTGCATTATCTGAAATTGGTCCAAAAGCATCAATTGCTAATTGCATAGCAGTAGTCGCCATCATAGCAGAAGCTGCCAAAGCAACTCCATAAAATCCAGCAAATGCGTAAGATGCCCAAATAGCTCCAGCAAATAATAGCACTGAAGGGAATGTAGAAATCATTCCAGTTGCTAAACCAGCAATAATGTTAGTTCCTGCTCCAGTACTTGACTGTTGTACAATATTTAAAATCGGTTTTTTACCTAATCCTGTATAATATTCAGTTACTGAAGAAATAACTGCTCCAACTACTAATCCTACTAAGGTAGCATAGAATACTCGCATTGAAGAAATCTCTTGTAAACCTTCTCCAAAGAAATTCATTTGCATAGTTTCTGGTAACATCCAAGTTACTAAAGCAAAACATGAAACAGCAACTAAACCTATTGATGTCCAGTTTCCAATATTTAAAGCGCCCATTACTTGCGCTTCTTTTGCATCGTTACTTTTTATTTTAACTAGCATAGTACCAATAATAGAAATAATTATTCCTGCACCAGCAATTGCCATAGGCAATAAGATTGGACCAATACCTCCAAATAAATCATCAATAGATCCACCCATATCTTTAATTACATAGTTTCCAAGAACCATTGCAGCTAATACAGTTGCTACATAAGACCCAAATAAATCAGCTCCCATTCCAGCAACATCACCTACATTATCACCAACGTTGTCTGCAATAGTTGCAGGATTTCTTGGATCATCTTCTGGAATACCAGCTTCAACTTTACCAACTAAATCGGCTCCAACATCTGCAGCCTTTGTATAGATTCCTCCACCAACACGAGCAAATAATGCTATAGATTCAGCTCCTAAAGAAAAGCCTGCTAATGTTTCAAGAACAATAGTCATATCCATAGTGGAAGTCCAAACACCACCCATAAAAAAGTGAAAGAATATAATAAAGAATAAAGTTAAACCTAAAACGGCTAAACCAGCAACGCCAAGTCCCATTACAGTTCCGCCACCAAAAGACACCTTAAGTGCATTTGGCAAACTAGTTCTAGCAGCTTGTGTTGTTCTTACATTTGTTTTAGTTGCTATTTTCATACCAATATTTCCTGCGAAAGCAGAAAAGAAAGCTCCAAAAATAAATGCAACTACTATTAACCAATGAGTTGTTGGTACTATAAAAGAGACAGCCGTTAAAGCCACACTCACTATTACCACAAAAATTGCTAATAATCTGTATTCAGCATTTAAGAATGCAAGCGCTCCTTCATAGATATGATCCGAAATTTCCTTCATCTTCCCATCTCCAGCATCTTGTTTCATTACCCAAGATTTCTTCACGACCATGTAAACAAGTCCTAAAAGCGCCATTACAATTGGCATATAAATCATCATTGATTCCATATAGTTATATTGTTTGATTAGTTTTTAACGTTTGCAAAAGTAACAAAATGAATGTTAATAGAAAAGTCCTTTTATATTGAAAATAAAAGGGCTCAATTTTGTTTAAATAGCATTCTAATTAAATTGTGAAATTGCCATTAACTTTATGCTCACTTGTTTCATATCTGTCCACACATTTGTTAAGAATATCGTAAGCTTCGTCTGCATTTCCCCAACCACCAACATCTACTTGCTTTTTCTCTAAATCTTTATAAACTTGAAAGAAATGCTCAATCTCCTTAATTTGATGAGGATTCATATCACTCAAATCATTTAGACTATTCCAAATAGGATCAGAAACTGGTACACAAATAACCTTTTCATCAGGTCCTTTTTCATCTGCCATGTGGAAAACTCCAATAGGTTTTACCTCAACCACACACATTGGGAACGTTGGTTCTCCTCCTAAAACAAGTACATCTAAAGGATCTCCGTCTAAGGCTAATGTTTCTGGTATAAAACCATAATCTGCTGGATACATCATTGATGAAAACAACATACGATCAAAACGAATTTTCTTCAACTCAAAATCATACTCGTATTTGTTTCTGCTTCCTTTTGGTATTTCAATCAATACATCAAAACTCAGTTTTCCTTTTGGACTCATATCTTTAATATTTTAAGGGCTGCAAAGGTATGTATCCTTTTAGCTTTGAGCAACAAATTCATAGTGGAGTTTCTAAAAAAATCAATTATCTTAGTTCGCGCTCAAAACCTCGATTTAACCTCTATTTTTTAATTTATAAACCATCAAAAAACCAACTATGAATCGTTTCATTTTAATCCTAATTATTGCCTCTCTTGCAAGCTGCAAAAAAGAAAACACACTATCTGATGAACAACAACGCTGGCAACAACATGCCAATAACACAGAAATTATTCGAGATGATTTTGGTGTGCCTCATATATATGGTAAAACAGATGCTGATGCCGTTTTTGGGTTATTATATGCTCAATGTGAAGATGATTTTAATCGTGTAGAACGCAACTACATTTGGGCCATCGGCAGACTTGCTGAAGTGGAAGGTGAAGAATCCCTTTACAGTGATTTACGCGCCAATTTATATATGACCAAAGAAGAAGCGATTGAAAATTACAACAACAGTCCGAAATGGCTACAAGAGTTATGTATAGCTTTTGCAGATGGTATAAATTACTATTTAGACACACATCCGGAAGTAGAACCAAAATTATTAACACATTTTGAACCTTGGATGCCAATGTATTTTAGTGAAGGTTCTATTGGAGGTGATATTGAAAGAGTTTCAACTAACAAAATGAAAGCATTCTATGGTGACCCAGAAAACAAAGTTGCTGTAAATGATGGTTTAATTAGATTAAAAGATGATGAACCCAGAGGTTCTAACGGTTTTGCTATTTCTGGAGATAAAACAAAATCTGGTGATGCTATGCTGCTTATTAATCCGCATACATCGTTCTTTTTTCGTGGAGAAGTTCATGTAGTAAGTGAAGAAGGTTTAAATGCATATGGAGCAGTAACTTGGGGACAGTTTTTTGTTTATCAAGGCTTTAATGAAAAAACAGGCTGGATGCATACCTCAACAGGAACAGATATTATTGATGAATTTGAAGAAACAATTGTAAAAGAAGATGGAAAAGCGTCCTATAAATATGGTAATGAAATACGACCTATAGATTCTATGGAAGTCACTTTAAATTATAAAAGTGTTGATGGCATAAATGACAAAACGTTTATGATGTATCGTACACACCATGGTCCAATTACACATGCCAATGACGACAAATGGGTATCTACTGCTTTAATGTGGAGTCCAATAAAAGCATTAGAGCAATCTTTTACCAGAAGCAAAAAATCTAATCATGATGAATTTTATGAGATGATGGATATTCGAACCAACTCATCAAACAACACAGTATATGCTGATGCCGATGGAACCGTAGCCTATTATCACGGAAATTTTATTCCAAAACGCAATGAAAAATATGATTACACAATGCCTGTAGATGGCAGTAATCCAGAAACTGATTGGGATGGATTACATCCTTTAGAAGAAAATATTATGGTTTTAAATCCTTCAAATGGTTGGATTCAAAATTGTAACTCGACACCTTTTACTAGTGCTGCTGAAAACAGCCCTAAAAAAGAAGATTATCCAGAGTATATGTATTCCTTTCCAGAGAATTTTAGAGGCATGCATGCGATTCCGTTATTGACAAAAGCAGAAGATTTAACATTAGATTCATTACTTGAATTAGCTTATGACACCTATTTACCTGGAGCAGATTTTTTGATTAGTGGTTTGTTGGATGCTGCTGAAAAAGCTCCAGTACAAAGCCAAGAAGCTAAAGAAGCCATCGCCTTATTAAAGGATTGGGATTTTAGAGTGTCTGAAAGTTCAGTTGGTATGACCTTGGCAAATTTTTATCTAAATGCTTATTACAAGTCTGGTAAAATCCCTTCTATTGAAGGTAATAAACGAATTACTCTATTAGGCAGATTCGATTATATGAATAAAACATCTGCTGCTGAAGAACGTTTGGAAATTTTTCAAATCGCATTAGATAATTTAAAAGCAGATTTTGGTTCATGGAAAACGCCTTGGGGAGAATTTAATCGCTATCAACGTAACGATGGTGAAATATTTCAAGTGTTTGATGATGCAAAACCTAGCCTTCCAGTAGGGATGGCTTCCAGTTCTTGGGGAGCTTTAGCCTCTTTTGGGACCAGATTCGGCGAAAACACAAAACGTCAATATGGAACTTCAGGCAATAGCTTTGTGGCAGTTGTGGAGTTTGGCGATAAAGTCAAAGCGAAGTCAATGCTAGCTGGTGGACAAAGTGGAGATCCTAAATCACCACATTTTGACGACCAAGCACAGCGCTATGCGGATGGAAAATTTAAAGACGTCGCTTTTTATAGAGAAGATGTTGAAAAGCGTGCGGAAAAGACCTATCATCCTGGCAAGGAAAACAAAAACTAAACTCCTAATTCATGTCTAAATATTTTATAAAAATTAGTGCCTTATTTCTTTTGTTGACTATTTCAATATCATGTACGTAAAAAGAAAAAGAAGAACAAAACATAAATGATTCATATACAGTTTCTGGAACCATAAAAGGATTGGATACTGAATTTATGTCTTTTTCTTATGAAGATGAAACTGGTAAAAGAGTTTGGGATTCTATCTTTGTTGAAAACGAACATTTCTCACATACAGCAAAAATTAAAGAACCTACTTTCTTCTTTCTTTGGCCAAATGTTGAACGCACGATAAAGAGAACTCAAAGTGGCGGTTATTATCCTGTAAAGTCCTCTCAACTTGCTTTTTTGGCAAATCCTGGAGATGAGATAGCGTTTAAGGGAGAAGTGACTGATTTTATTAATGCGTATCCATCAGGAACACAAGCTAATGATGATTTGACTTCTATAAACAGAAAAGTATTTCCTTTAATGAACAAAGCAGTAAACTATATGTTAGAAATGGAATTACTAGAAGAAAACGATTTAAGACGTGTTACTATTCAAGATTCTATTGAATTATTAGATAGTCAAGTTGTTAATTTAAAAAAAGAATTTGTGAAGTCACATCCAAAATCTGAAGCTGCTGCTTGGTATTTAGCAGACATGATGCTACGCAGTCATATTGAAGATGAAGAAGCCATTACTGCTTTTAAGGCTTTTGATGAACAATTAAAAGATTACAGATATTACCAAGAAGTTGCTACACGTGTAAGAGGTATAGAAGCGACACTTATTGGTAAAACCGTTGAAAATTTTACTACAGATGCTACCTTCTCTGGTGAGACATTTGAATTTGATTCACTTAAAGGAAACTATGTCTTGATTGATTTTTGGGGAACTTGGTGTGGACCATGTATTCAAGAAATGCCAAAAGTAAAAGCGTATCAAGAAAAGTATAAAGGCAAATTAACTGTTTTGGGTGTAAACCAAGGTGATACCAAAGAAAAAATTGATAAATTTATTACACCAAATGGGTATAACTGGACGCACTTAATGGATGGTAAAGGTGATGCCAACTTTGTGTTTAAATTTAATGTTGCAGGCTTCCCAACCAAATTTATTGTTAATCCTGAAGGCAAAATTTTACATCGTTTTATTGGTAATGGTGAAGAAGCTTTTACTGTGCTTGATGAGCTTTTAGAATAAACAAAGTTTAGTTAAATACATATTAAATCATCACCATGGATTTATTTAGTTTCATTTCAATAGCCCTCTCTTTTGTTTATACAGCAGCTGCGTTACGTTTAATTGGTGGTCTCTCTGCTGCCACGAATAAACAAAGTAGATATATTGTACACCTAATTTTTATAGCAGTACAAATAGTATCTATAGTTATGAGTTTTTGGGGAACTTGGGCTTTGCGAGATGAAGTCGATTGGAAACTATATAAATTAATATTGGCCTTAATGGATGGTGCTTTATATTACTTTCTTGCAACCGTTTTAGTGCCAGAAAACCCGAATGAAATTAAATCTTGGAAAGATTATTACTTTGAAAACAAACACAAACTGTTTTATACAATCCTTTTTTTCTTATTTTATATCCAAATACACGCCTATGTTTTAACGGACCAGGAACTTTTTCATCTTGCACAAATATTCTCTCTCCTAAATCTTGTTCCCATATATTTTGGTTTGAAAAGCAAAAATCATAAAGTACATTTCGCAATTGCCATTTATTATTTAATAAGTATTACAGCAATGGCATTTACTGTTGCTTCTGAACCTGGATGGATAGACCAATTATAAAA
>Ga0075467_10003486_pt1 | contig 12076 bp, 10 predicted proteins | sample DEB08_DNA_9_FD_75067 | JGI IMG/M metagenome (GOLD analysis project Ga0075467, IMG submission 75067) | Aqueous microbial communities from the Delaware River and Bay under freshwater to marine salinity gradient to study organic matter... | ecosystem: Environmental > Aquatic > Marine > Coastal ...
AAGCTGATCGCATCTAACTTAAATTCTTTTGAATATTTCTTTCTAGCATTCATAGTCCACTCCAGTTTTGAGTATTATCTCTTAACTAGAGTGTCCGAATCAATTAGACCACTTCATTGATAGGTTAGGCTATTGCATTAAAAAGGCGGTCAAAAAATAGGCAGTAACCCCTAGTTACTGCCTTAACATATCGAATGGACTGGGATATTTAAGAGATAACCCCATCAGTTGTAAACTTCTAGTGGCGTCAATTTTTTTCCCTAATGCAACGCCTGTACCATGGGTAAATATTGGCGCGCTGAGTCCAAGATTTTCTGCTGCCCAAGTGTAATATTGAGCGCGAGTGGGATGTTCTAACGCACTCAAGTGCAAGGTTTGTCCCCAGATATCCCTTTCAATCACCGTTTTAATGGCGCAAATAACATCATCTTGGTGAATTAGATTCACCACATTATCGGGATTAAGTAATCCTATTTTACCAGCAAGATAGTTTGCAGGATGCCGGTCTTTACCCACTAAACCTGCAGCCCGAATAATGGTACTACGGCTAGCAAAAGATTCCTTCACTAAGGCTTCAACTGCTAAATTGATTTGCCCTGATTGAGTTTGGGGATCAGGTTGGGTGTGTTCTGTGACTATGCCACTGTTATCTCCATAGACAGACGTAGTGCTAATAAAGATCAGGTTTTGTATTTGGCTGTTTGCAGCAAACTTCAGTAGCGCTTGCATGTGTTGTGCAAAGTGGCCTGTATTTGGGCTTTTACGACCTACAGGAACGTTTAGCACTAATACCTTGGATGTAAACAGTTTAGCTATGCGGCCATGCTCCAGCTCGTCACCTAACTCAAAACATTCTGCATTAAGGCCTAGTTGAGTTAATTTATCGGCTTTTTGTTGGCTCCGACAGGTGGCAATAATATTATGGCCACTTTCTTGAAGATTAATTGCCAGAGGCAGCCCCAACCACCCACAACCAACTATTGATATTTGCATTTATGGTGTCCATATTGTTTTTAGGCAAAAGGTATCACATGCGACGAGGTTGGTCGTGCAATTGAATAACATCTAAACTAGCGAGTTGTTTAATTTGCTGTAATTGGGTTTCAGCAAAATCTACTTGAGAAAGGGTTAAGCACAAGGCATCTGCTTTTTTCTCTAATATGGCGGCTTGATACTCCACTTTTTGTTCTATTTGTTCGCCAAAACGTTGCATTTTTTGTTCAAACTCATCTGTGTCTCCACCGCTAAAAATTAGCTGGGTGCCTATGGCTAACATCAAGTGACCAATGGAGTCTGTAACTAAACCTTCAATGGCTTCCTCAAATTGTGCTTCCCATTGCTCGCCAAAAAAACCACCGTTTTTAAACGACTCAGAATGCAGCCCTTACGCCTTCCTATCAGGCCGGCGTGAGGGTCGAGGTGGTGATTCGATTACACTTAGATTAGAAGATTAAATATACTTTTAGTTCACAGTCCCTCTATCTTGAGTCAATACTTTGTCTCCAATCGATATTTGCAATAGGTCATGACTAACGATAACCGGGCCTTCATAAACTTTTTCAGTAGCAGAAAGTAAAGATTTGGCTGATTTTTCACTATTATCTGTATGGTAGTAAACACCTAATCGTGGTTTTGTTGCCGCTAATATATCTGCAGTCTGGTCTGCGGTCATATGATAACCAATTACTTTGGATGTCTGTTTATCATTAAAAATTGAATGTAAATAGTCAATCGTCGAGGGAGACAAAACCTCTAACATGAGTACATCTACTCCTTTTCCCTGTTCGTATAACGATTTTGTTGTAGTTGTATCACCAGAAATTACCACTGAGCGCCCATTGTATTCAATTTTATAGCCATATGCAGGAATAATACTTGCGTGATCAACAAGGAAAGCAGATACCTTTACACCACCGTCATCAACCATTACCCCGCCCTTAAATGGCATGTCGGTAAACGCATTGTCTAGTCCAGCACTGGGCGCGGGGACTTTGTCGTTTGTACGATATGCGATATCTCTTTTAAACGCCGTGCGAATGCCTTCCATCATGTCATTAGTGCCAGTTGGTCCCCAAGTTTTTAGTGGTACTTTGCGACCCTGTACCCATCCGTTTAACCAAAGATCGTCTATGCCCATTAAATGATCCGAATGTAAGTGGGTGATAAACAAATGGTCAACTTTAGTGATGAGGCGTTTGTTCAATTGGGCGAGTCGAGTTGTACAACCTCTTCCACAATCAAACATCATATTCTTACCACCCGCCTGCACAAGCATTGCCGCACCAAACTGAGTTGAGCTTGGAACGGGCGAACCTGAGCCCAATACAGTAACTTTGATTAGTGTATTATTTTCATCGGCGCTGACAACGCTAGCCCCTATAGAACTAGTTAATAAGACTGTCATTATCAATATAAATTGATAAAAAACGGATTGTGTTTTAGTCATCATATTCTCCTAAATGGTCAATTAGACAATCATTAAGCAAAACTCATTACTGTTGAGCTCTTTTTCGTAATTGAATTGCGCTTGATAAGTAATAATTTCTTGCGGTCGCCGTCAGTATATCGTCAGCAAGCGCGCTTAATGCATCGGCCTTACTAATCATTGCAGCTTTGTTAAGAGGCTCAAGCGACAAAACGTAATCACAAAGCTGGGCTGCCCACTGAAAGTCTTTATCAATTATCGCCTGTTCAGCTTTTCGCAGAAGTCCATCAACACCCCCTGCTAACTTTGCGACTTTTTTAGCTTCTTCTTCGTCACTCAATGGAAACAAATTCGTAGCATTGCCATCGAACCATCCTAAATAACCATTAAATATCGAACGCACAGCCCACTCAGGGTTGCCATAATAAGGACGAAGGTAATCTAATTCTGCATACTTTCTAGGAAGTTGAACATAATCGACCAAGTGACTTGGCGTTAACCCCAAATTGATACCTTCTACCGTTTTGTTAAATAAAAAACTGATAGCATCTTTAAAGTTCGTAAGGGTCTCGGCGACCTGTTGTTGTCCAATAACGGGTCTTGTGTGTCCCCCAACAACAGCTGTCGGCTCCTCGGCTAAAATCTTCTCAATTGCATTAACCCAACTCAAAATATCTCTGTATTGAGATCCGCGAATTGCATAGAGATTCGGCCAAGATTTATAGAAATTGTCTCCAGCAAACGCAACTTTCTCGGAAGGCAACCAAACGTAAAGGTGGTCATATGTTTCACCTGTAGCGCTCACTAGTTCTAATTCGATACCCGCAATAGATAAAGTCTCTCTATCACTTCGAAGAAAATGCGTTGGCTTTACATTATCATCAGCACCAAAAATAGCGCCTTTACGCTTTGGCCAATATGCTTTGGCAATACCGTTATTAATCCTCTGCTCTTCGGACAAAAGAAAACCCGCTTGCATTCCACCTCGACGTTTTTGTATGTTTATACCGGCTTTTTCAAGAGCATGATGCTCATGATCAAAGCCTTCTCTAGCCCAAACCTCCACATCGGGCGAATCCATAAATGCAGCCGCTCCACGCACATGATCAGGATGTCCATGTGTGAATATAATTGCCACTACGGGCTTATCAACAATAGCGCGAAAATCGGCTCGTATTTGCGTCCCACTCTCCACACTAATACCTGTATCAACAATAACTATGCCCGTGTTCCCAACGATCATGCTGACGGGTGAAACACCATAGCCCACTGCTGTGTATACGCTTTCAGAAACTTTGATGATGTCCTTATCGAATTCTGCAGAGCGTTTTTTAAGCATCTTGGTAGCTTCAGAGTCAACTGCTAAAGCAGTGCTTACCGTGAGACTCAGACATACCATTGTTGATAACACGCATAATAAAAGCCTTGCGAAAGTATTCATGTAAAGAATCTCCGGGAACTGGAATAAATAATCGGGCTGGTTTTGTAAAAGCACAAAACAGGGCCCGAACGGATCAAAAAGTTAATTAAATTTTAAAAATCGACACCAAAGGACACACCAAACGTTCGTGTAGACGCACTGGTAACTCGACACAATACATTCATATGGATCGCAGTCCTTGCGGTTGTAGAATCGGCCAGCAAAGCGTTGCCGTCGTTCACCAATATCGCACCACAGTAGCGCTCATTTGTTAAATTTTTACCATATACCGAAAGCTTGTATTGGAGATCTTCACCAAAATTATAGCTAAGGTTTGCATTCAATAACGTGTATGCAGGCGTAGTCATTTGCTCAACAACTTGATTATTGCCATTAGTAGCCGTCGCCCTAACTTGGTCGCCAGTATGTGCAATGTTTCCTGTCAGAGTAAATAAGCTGCCATTTTCAAGCTCAAATTCCTTTGAGGCAAGCGCCATTAATGACACTCCGGGAGAATTCGCTAGTTCTGCGCCTTCAAAAAAGTTTGCACTATCGCCAGCATCAGTTACCTCGGTATCAAGTAAAGAAATCCCAGCCTGTAGGAATAAACCACTGTCCCCTGCATACTTGATATTGGCATCAAGTCCCTTAATCTCTGACTTGAGAGCGTTATCAAGAGTCGGGACGCCTCTAGCGGTTACAAACTGCTGCAAATTATCGTAGTTATAAAAGAACGCTGCTGCATCCAATTGAACCCGGTTATTCCAGAAATCGCTCTTATAACCGATCTCCCACGCATCCAAGGATTCCGGTTCAAGGCGAGTCTCTTCCAAACCGGAAACCACATTACCTATTGGCACGAGGCCGTAGATAGGGCGAGTGTCCAATGCCGAACCTTTGAAACCTTTGGAAGCACTGACGTAAATGAGTGAATCTGACGTTGCTTTCCAATCCAACTTAATCGTGTAGCCAACGTCTTTGTTGTCCAAGTTTTGGGTTACTTGTCGTCCAATTTCATAACCGTTCGCATCAAACTCAGCCGTACCTGGATTTTGTGCTGCTACTAATGCCGCTATATCTTCGCTGAAATACAAATTTGATGTAGGGTCACCGGCTACATTTGGTGATGAAGGTAAATAATGCCCTTCGATTTCTTCATCAGACCAACGTATACCTGCCGTTAATGTTAAGTCATCTGTGAAATCATATTCGCCCTGATAATAAATACCCAAATTTTCCTTAGTATGATCCAGTTGGACATTAGGAATCTGCAAACCATTTCGAAAAGTAACCCTCGCACCTCGCAGCCCGGTATAAGAAGTAGCATCGTCATTAAGGTAGTAAATACCTGCTATCCATCGATAATCACCGTCACTGGTAGACACTAAGCGAAACTCCTGTTGCAAAGTATCTCGGTCATCCTGATGGAATGTATGTAAGCCGAGGGTATCACCGCCATCATTATCATTCGCATTTCTAAATTCAAGATTATCCCAAGAGGTGGTTGAGGTAAATATTGCCCAAGAGAGTTCATAATCAATATTTAAGTACCCCCCGAGAGTGTCTAACTCCTCAAATCCAAAGTCTTGTGCAGTGGTATTCCAGTCCCCAGTAGAAGGATCAGATGCAGCTTCTCCGGTGCCGCCGCCATCCCGACTTAGGCAGTTGGTATCATTTTCGAAGTTAATAATTCCTGTTGGCGCATCAGCGCACAAGCCACCTGAACCATCCGGGGAACGGGTTCCTACGGCTTTGATTGCGGTACTATTGTTGACTGAGCTTAAGCCATGTAAGTTGAAGGTTACACTCAACTCTTCAGATGGCTCCCATGCCAAAGACAAGCGCGCAGCCTTGCTGTCTTCATCACCATATCTTTGTCCATTGCTTACAGATTTGAAGGCACCATCGTTATCAATGCTTTGTATGGCTATTCTCGCGGCTAAATTATCTGCAACATCAAAGCCAACAGCTAGATCTGCCTCAGTATGGCCGTAATTACCCAACTTTATATTAGCCCTACCACGTGTTCCATCGCCAACTCGCGCTTTGTTGCTAACATAGTTGACGGCTCCACCAGTAGTATTTAAACCAAATAAGGTGTTTTGTGGTCCTTTTAGAATTTCGACACGTTCCATGTCAAACAAAGCTGCTTTTGCATGAAAGCCACTTGTTAGTGTTACCCCGTCAAAATACTGACCAACCGCGGATGCAGCTGTAATGTGCACATCACTGGTACCAACGCCCCGCAAAAAATAATTCCTGTTAGACCCCTGCTGAGTGCCTGATGAAAACCCAGGTGTCAAGTCTACTAAATCACTAGCATTGGTTATTCCGAGTGTTTCCATTGATTCACCGGTAAAGGCCGTTACTGCAATTGGAACCTCTTTAAGCGGTTCAGAACGTTTTTGCGCGGTCACTTCAATCACTTCTACCTGAGCACCTGCTATAGAATGAAACATCAAAAGTGCCGTACTTGGTAAAATAAATTTTGCCGACAAGTGCCGGTTAATCATATTCAGTCGCATGGTATTCCCCTATTTGAAATATTTTAAAATTAGTTTTTTTTCTCTTTCCCCGTTTGCGTTTAGGGCAATGGGTGACTAGTTTAATATAAGCTGTAAATATTTGACCCTTCATTCTAAAGGGTATAATCGACATGACATCTTGTTTACAAGGCATTAACATTCTTGTGCATTCGCACAACATCTAATTATGTTTATTACTTTTGGAAGCATATGACAGATTTAAAATTGTCCATCGGCAATAATGGTGGCGTAAAAAATTAACTTTTATTACTGTTACTTTTATATTAAAAAAGGCCACATTAAAGGTTAATTGGCCTAATTTTTTATGATGAGTCAGGATCACAATCACTGAATGAGATAACTAAGTAATGAAGCGCTTAGAATTGCTCTTCAGGTAATTGCACTATCAAGCCGTCCAATGAATCATTAACCGTAATTTGACAACTTAATCGACTAGTAGCTTTAGGTTCAGGTACTGCCTCCAGCATTTCAGTTTCTGTCTCATTTGGACCGCCTGTTTTTTCAAACCAAACCTCGTCGACAATGACATGGCAAGTCGCACAACTGCAGCAACCGCCACATTCTCCAATGATGCCTTCTACAAAATTATCTACAGCACCTTGCATTACTGTTTTACCGTTCTCTACATCAATTTTGTGTTTAGTACCACTGTGTTCGATGTACGTGATAGTCGCCATTGGTTAGTTCCTTATTATTAATTTTTTTGTTCAATTTAGTCTTTGTTGGCCTTTGCCTGAGCTTCTGCTCGTGCCTGCTTTCTCATGAATACAGTTTGTATCCCTTTCTCCAAATTAGGCCCAGGCCCAAATGCTTCGCAAAATACAGAGTCAACTAGCGCTTCCACCTGATGTACGACATTAGAGGGAACCGTGAGTACATCACCGGGATTCATTTCCTCATAAATTTCCTCCCCTTGAGGACCACTGCGAGCGCGTAGCTTGCCCTTAATTAATACAACAGTCTGTTCATCTTCATGTCGATGTAAAGGCGAGAAGAAGCCTTGTTTCATTTCGACCCATGTTTGTGCAACAGTCGTCATTGCAATTCTGCGAAGATCAATTCCCTCACCAAATTTTTTAATAGGTATATCGTCATATTTGTGAACGACGGCATCAATTCTTTCGTTTTCTTGTGTCATACCCACCTCAGTGTTTTCCATTATTTAAACATTTAACATCAGGTTTACTTTTGACGTTTCATCACTATATTAATTAGCTCTTTCGGTTACAATATGTTAAATCAAGTACCTACCGTTCTTATTTTGCGAACAATAGAGAGTTCAATTATGAATGAATTATCGTGTATACGGGCCTTCGTTAAAGTAGTGGAAGTAGGGAGTTTCGCCGAAGCTGCACGACAAAGCGGTACGGTAAAATCCGTGATAAGTAAGCGTGTCAGTCAATTAGAAGAACACCTTGAACTGCAACTGATTCAGCGTTCTACTAGACGTTTAACGATTACAGAAGGTGGCGCAGAATTCTATGAAAGGTCTACACATCTATTGGCTGGACTTGAAGAGGCTAAAGAAGCGGTCAGTTCTGTTGAATGGGGTTTAACGGGTAATTTTAAAGTAAGCTGTATATCCTCTTTTTCCGCGTCATATTTGGCTGTTGATCTGTGTGAATTTCAGCGAGAGCATCCAAATTTAAAAGTTGAGTTGCAACAACATGATCGTTTTTGTGACCCAGTGCAAGAAGGATTCGATATTTGTGTACAACCAAGCGGGCCAGCACGTGGATCATTAGAAAAAGTGGATTTGTTGTCACTTCGCCGATTAATAGTGGCAACCCCAAACTATATTGAGAAAAATGGCAAGCCGTTAAGTCCAATAGATATTTCATCTCATCGTTTTGCACATAACAGTCATATTGCACCTGATAGTATGATTAGGTTTAACAAAAAGGGGCAATCAATTGAAGTGCCCATTACGCCTGACATTTTGACCAATACAATATGGATGATGCATGCGGCTGTTATGCAAGGTGAGCACATGGCAATGATGCCTGCTTTTTTTATAGAAAAAGAATTAGTCTCTGGGAAGCTTATTCCTATACTCCCGGATTTTAAGATACCGAGTGCCCAGCTCTGCGCATTTTATAAACGTTCGCCATTCGTGCCAATGAAGGTGCGTATTTTTATCAATTTCTTGAAGCAAAAATATGGAAATATTCCATCATGGGAGCGACGTATAATTGAAAAAAGACCAGAATTAGCTTTCGCTTTAGGAGCATAGAAATTCGTCAAAGTGGAATGACTAGCTATTGGCAAACCTATAACTAGTTATGTTGTTTCTTCATATCCACACATCTTTAGCATGTTAAGTTATTGTAAATTAATATTCATATCTAAAAAACAACTAGTGATTTCATATTTACCTCTCCGCCTTTTAAAGTTTCCAATAAGTTGTACATGCTAATTAACACTCGAGCTTGAACATCCGAAGTTTTTAATATCGCAATGTTCAGACTTTATTAACCAACTTATAGGACACACAAGGTTTACCATCATGAAAAATAATAATACCAAAAAACGTTTAGCCTCGATTGGGGGATGTTTTATTTTATCCGCCTTGGCTTTGAATGTAAGCAATGCAATCGCACAACAAGCTGATAGCAATGTTAAAGAGCGAGAAATAGAAATAATTAACGTTTCAGCAACTAAGCGGTCAGCGAGCATTCAAGATGTTCCCGTTTCAGTCGCGGCAGTTTCGGCAGAACAGATGGATAAAGTTGGAATAAACGATATGGAGGATTTGTCTATCCTTATCCCTAACTTTGAAATTAATAGCGCTGCTATTTTGCCTAACCTTTATGTTCGAGGTTTAGGCGGAGGGGCGTCTCACTCTATTGAGCAATCAGTTGGACGATTTGTTGATGATGTCTATATCAGTCGTGCCGCAATTAATTTACATCCGTTTCTGGATGTAGAAATGGTAGAGGTGCTTCGTGGCCCTCAAGGGACTTTATTCGGTAAAAACACAGCAGCCGGAGCAATGATCCTTTCGACAGGTAACCCAGAAGATAATCTTGGCTATGGATTTGACGTATCTGCCAGTACATACAGCACAACCGGCGGTACTAAAGAAATCTCAGGATATGTGACCGGTGCCTTAAGTGACACTGTAGACGGTCGCCTAGCGTTAATGTACCGAGATAAAGAAGGATTTTATCATAACACCATGGATGGACCTGATGGCGCCGACAGAGAAGACTTCGGTATTAGAGGTAAGCTACTCTGGGATGCTGGGGAAAATACCACAGTCGGCTTAAAACTTGAATACATGGAATACGAAGAAGATGGTTCCGATACAGCAGAAATTGCCGCTTTTGGTGGTCCGCCTTTAAGTGTTTGGCAAGCTATAGCGACCGGTTCAGGTGCCGACGGCAGTACCATTACTCCTGCTGCGTTAGATTGGACTGTCCACTATAATTGCGGTCCTGCTACGGACGCAGATGGTATCGATATCGGTTCTTTTTGTCCTTCTCGTGATCAAGAGTCGAGCAACGTAACACTCAACATTGAGCATCAGTTGGATTCTGGTGTTGTGACGTTAATTTCTGCACTACAAAATTACGAATACACCCACCAATTTCATGGTCTGGATATGGGTTTTGCCAATCTGTTTAGGGCCATTAGACATGAAGAATATGATGGGTTTAGCCAAGAAGTGCGTTTTACATCCACTGAAAGTGACAACTTTGACTATATTGTTGGACTTTACTTCGAAGACAGTAGTTTGCAGCGTGATCAAACGTCACACCTGAATGTACCTGCTCTGGGTGGCCCGCAAGTAACCCGAGAGGAGCCATGGACACAAGATGTTCAAACATTGGCACTATTCGGCCAAGCTCGCTGGAAGTTCACTGAAGGTTGGACAGCCATTCTTGGCGGTCGCTGGGCTACTGAAGATAAAGATTTTACTTTTAGAAATTACCTTAAGCAGTATCAAACACAAAACATCTTAGGTGAGGATCAAATAAATCGAACGGAGAGCCGCAGTGAAAGTAAGTTTACTCCGTCTTTCACTATTCAATGGCAAGGCACGGAAGACATTAATTTATACGCTACTTATGCGCAAGGCCATAAAACAGGTGGGTTTAGTGATCGAATAGAAACTCCAGATGCTGATATACAGTTTGATGCTGAAGAAGTGACTAGTTTTGAACTTGGTGCTAAAACCACCTTGTTGGACGGCACCCTTAATCTCAATATGGCATATTTTAATATGGACGTTCAAGGGCTCCAATTATCAACCCAATTGGAGGGGCTTATACCCGTTTTCTCGGTTGATAACGCTGCAGATAGCACCAGTAAAGGTGTTGAAATCGAATTACTTTGGTATGCCCTAGATAACTGGACACTTGGCGGAAACTTTGCTTACACTGATGCGTCCTACGATGAATTTATTGGTGGCGCAGATTGTGCTGCGCGTTTACGCAACAGCGATGGTGTCTGTGATTTAACTGGTGAACCTTTGATCTTCGCACCTGAAAACAAAGGGTCATTATTCATTGAATACTATGAAGATGATATGTTCGGGGGCTGGGATTTTAGTGCTCGAAGTGATATTTCCTTCACTGGAGACCATTACACTGATATTACATATGTAGATGCAGTTCAGCAAAAATCCTATGAAACTATCAATGCCAGCATGAGAATTATTTCGCCTGATGAAGATATTACCATTTCACTTATTGGTAAAAACTTGACGGAGGAAAAAATTATGGGATGGGGTATTCCTTCTGGTCCAAACATCCTAGCAGCCATGGCTCCACCAAGAGAAATAACACTTAAATTGAAGTATCGTTATTAATATACGAACTGATTTTTAAGGTTAAATTCAATACAAAAAAAATGCCAGTTGCTTCTCGCAACTGGCATTTTTTATTTCGAATGATTATTTATCTACCAGCTCTCCTACCTGCAATGACTCGTCAACGAATCGCTCAGGCGAAATACCTATCTTGTTCGCGATTAATTTTTTAGCTAACACAAACTCTTTTACTCGATTTATGCAATCAGCAGCGATGGGTATGCCATCTTTTAAATAAAAAATAGCAAAACTTCTACCCTTGTTTAAATCACCGCGAATGAGTGTTTCTTCATATCCTTGATTTAGCCCCACAATTTGCAGTTTTATGTCATATTGATCAGACCAAAACCATGGCAAAGCACTGTACGCTTTCTGTTTACCACAAATCGCAGCGGCAGCGGATTTTGCCTGCTCTGTGGCGTTAGGCACCGACTCTAGTCGAATTCTTCGCTGATAGAGTTTATTAGGATGGTTTGCACAATCACCGCAAGCTACAATATCGGGGTCACTAGTTTGCGCGAATTCATCCGTAACTATGCCGTTATCAACATCAATCCCACAAGACTCAGCGAGTTCAGTGTTGGGAATGACACCTATACCAATTACGATTAAATCGGCAGGAATGAGTGAACCATCTTCGCATTCCACTGCTTCTACTTTGTTATTACCAGTAATTTTACTAACACAAACACCGGTCTTTATAACAACACCTTCTTCTTGATGCACACGAGTATAAAAAGCTGATATTTCTGGAGTTGTAACGCGCTCTAATACGCGGTTAGCCATTTCTAAAACGGTTACCTTCATTCCTAGTTTGGTTAATGAAGCGGCTGTTTCAAGTCCTATATAACCACCGCCAATAATTACCGCAT
>Ga0075467_10003487_pt1 | contig 12072 bp, 10 predicted proteins | sample DEB08_DNA_9_FD_75067 | JGI IMG/M metagenome (GOLD analysis project Ga0075467, IMG submission 75067) | Aqueous microbial communities from the Delaware River and Bay under freshwater to marine salinity gradient to study organic matter... | ecosystem: Environmental > Aquatic > Marine > Coastal ...
CAGCGCCGATTGCGCCGATTGGCCGGTGTGGTGGCACAGGTAATGCCAGCCTGAGGCGCGGGCAAGGGTTTCTAGCCGCGCTTTGCGTTCGGCCAAGCGGTCGAGATAGCGTGCGCGCAAATCGCCCGCGCGCAAGGTTTCATAGCGCAAGCTGCCGCCCATGGATTCGAAAATGGTGCGGCCATCAAAGGGGAATTCTTCTTCGGCAGGGTCAAGGATCTGGACCAAAGCCCCTTGGACGCCGCGATCCGAGGCAAGGCCAAGGGCCGTTTCGACGTCTTCGATATTGCCAAAGAAATCAGAGATGAAAACGGCGCGGCTGTGGCTGGTAAGGTTTGCCACCTCGGGTGTGCCATAGTCTGATTGCGCGGTGTCCGGGGCCATGCCTTGGGCCAAATGCAGCACTTGGGCGCGGCCTGCGCGTGGGCGTGCGGCGTCACCTGTAAGGCCGACACGTTCGCCGCCGCGCAGTAGCAGCACGGACAGAGCAAGCGCCAAAAGCTGCGCGCGGTCGGATTTGGTGGCGCGGGCGGCATTGCCGGAAAACTGCATGGAGCGGGCCGGATCGACCCAAAGTGACACGGTTTGCGCAGCTTGCCATTCGCGTTCGCGCACGTATTGTTCATCTGAGCGGGCCGAGCGGCGCCAATCTATTTGCCCAACGCTGTCGCCTGCGTGGGCAGGGCGGTACTGCCAAAACTCATCGCCCATCCCTGAGCGGCGGCGCCCATGTTCGCCAAGGATTACGGTTGCCGCCAAATGGTCGGCAGCGGCCAAAAGTGCGGGAAGGGAGTCGCCCAGACTTTCGGCGCGCGCCCGCAGATCCATTGGCGGGGCTGTTTGGGTCACGCTGCGGCCTCTAGCCCCAAGGTGCGGGTCACGGTGGCGTCGATCAGGCCTGCAAGGCTTTCGCCGCGCGCGCGGGCAGCAAATGACAACGCCATTCGGTGGATAAGTACGGGGCGCGCAAGGGCGGCGACATCGGCGACTGATGGGGCAAGGCGGCCATCCAGCAAAGCTTGGGCGCGGACTGTAAGCATCAGCGCCTGCGCCGCGCGGGGGCCGGGGCCCCATGAGAGTTGACCGCGCAAGGCAGCCCCTTCGGGTTCATCAGGGCGGCAAGCACGGACCAGATCGAGGATCGCCTCGACCACTTGTTCGCCAACTGGCATCCGGCGCAGCACGGATTGCGCGGCGAGGAGTTCGGCGGCGGTAAAGACCCCGTGGACTTGCGCCTCACTCGCGCCGGTGGTGGCGAGAAGGATGTCACGTTCGGTGGCGCGGTCGGGGTAATGCACATCAATTTGGACGAGGAATCGGTCAAGCTGTGCCTCGGGCAAAGGATAGGTGCCTTCTTGTTCGATGGGGTTTTGTGTGGCCAGAACATGGAAGGGCGATCCCAATGGGCGGTGTTTGCCTGCAATGGTGACTTCGCGTTCTTGCATCGCCTGGAGAAGTGCGGATTGCGTGCGCGGCGAGGCGCGGTTAATCTCATCCGCCATCAGGAGTTGGCAAAAGATGGGGCCTTCGATGAAGCGGAAAGCACGCGCGCCATCGGTACCATCCAGCACCTCGGACCCCAGAATATCGGCAGGCATCAGGTCAGGGGTGAACTGGATGCGGTTGCCGTGCAAGCCCATCACGGTGGAGAGCGTGTCGATGAGGCGGGTTTTGCCTAGCCCCGGCAAGCCGACGAGCAGCGCATGGCCGCCACAGAGAAGCGAGGCCAGCACGAGGTCGACCACCCTATCTTGCCCGATGAACCGTTGATTGATCGAGGCTTTGGCGGCAGCAAGCTTTTCGCCAAGCGCTTCTATATCGGAGACCAATTGGGCGGCATCTTGGGTATGGGGCATGACAATCCTCGGGCACAGGTTATATTGGATCCATTAGAGCGATTTATGTCGCCGGGTACAAATGGCAAAAAGGTTTGTTGGACAATTGATCGTGAAACCAACCGCAGAAGGTGTGATGGCGTCTGTTATGGCGGCAGGTCAAGGGGCGGGCAAAGGGGCGGGCCCCGCGCCCGTGCATCTGTGGAACCCGCCGTTTTGTGGGGATCTGGACATCCGGATCGCGCGGGATGGGACGTGGTTTTATCTTGGCACACCGATTGGGCGTCCGGGACTGGTCAAGCTGTTTTCCAATATTCTGAAGCTGGAGGGCGGCAAGTATTACCTTGTGACCCCGGTGGAGAAGGTGGGAATCATCGTCGACGACGCGCCGTTTGTGGCGGTGGATTTTACGGCCAGCGGTACGGGTGATGCCCAAGTCTTGCAGTTTGAAACCCAAGTTGGGGATAAAGTTTTGGCCGGACCTGACCATCCTATCCGCGTTGTGCGTGACCCAAGTAACGGCGAGCCGTCACCATATGTGATGGTGCGGGCGGGGTTGGAGGCCTTGATTGACCGCAAGTCGTTTTACCGGCTGGTAGATTTGGGCGTGCATCACGTGCATGCCGGGGCCGACTGGTTTGGCCTGTGGTCGGGGGGGGCGTTTTTCCCGGTAATCCCATCGGCAGAATTGGCGTAGCAGGCTGATCGCTGTGGGTGCGTTGCAAGGCCGCGCAAGGCGACATATGACTGCTGACAGGTATTTAGGCCAAGATGAAATGGGCTTAGGCCAGTTTTCAACATTGATCATTAGGAACGTGTAGATGATCCCAGCCCGATTTGCGCCCATTGTTTTTGGCTTTTTTCTGTCCGGCATGATGTCGGCCATGGTTTCGGGGATCGCCACATGGCGCGCTTTGGGGGTTGATGCAGAGTTTCCGGGCCATTGGTTCGGGTCATGGATGACCAGTTGGGCCGTTGCCTTTCCAGCCGTTTTGGTCGTGGCCCCGATCACCCGCCGCATTGTGGCGCGATTGGTTCGGGTGTGATCACTACCAAGACTTGCAGCACCCGCGGGGATCGCTATCATGCGCGCGAACATGCCTTTTTCCAGAAAGTTGCCTTTATGACCGCACCCGCACCGGAAACCCGAATCGTTTCGCAATGGAAAATCGCCTGTGATGGTGACGGACCTGCCTTGGGGCATCCCAGGGTTTGGTTGACCATCCCCGAGGACAAGGGGTTTGTGGAGTGTGGCTATTGCGACCGCCGCTTCATTCATGAAAGCGCAGCCAGTTCGGTAAAATAAGGCGCCTGAAAGGATTTGGGCGTGTAAGCTAGGCCAATTCATCGCGTCGATGTAATCGCACAGGTAGACCCCTGCGCCCGTACGTGGCAAGACTTGCTGTGCAAAACTGGGTAACGATGCGGGGAACGACAACATGAGCGATACTTTTGGCAAAGGCCACCATCTGCATCTTATTGATGGATCAGCCTACATCTTTCGTGCCTATCATGCGCTGCCGCCGTTAACCCGCAAATCCGATGGCCTGCCTGTCGGCGCTGTGGCCGGGTTTTGCAACATCTTGTTTCGCTATCTGGAAGGCAACAAAAACGGCGAAGCGCCCACGCATGTTGCTGTTATCTTTGACCATTCCTCCAAAACTTTTCGGAATGAAATTTATCCCGCGTATAAAGCCAATCGCCCCGAATTACCCGAAGATCTGCGCCCACAATTCCCATTGACCCGCGATGCCACGCGCGCGTTCAACATCGCCTGCATTGAGACGGAGGGGTTTGAGGCCGACGACATTATCGCCACGCTTGCGTTTAAAGCACGTGATGCGGGCGGGAAGGTCACAATCATCAGTTCGGACAAAGACTTGATGCAATTGGTCGGCGATGGCGTTTCCATGTTTGACCCGATGAAGAACAAGCTGATCGGGCCGGATGAGGTGTTTGAAAAGTTCGGCGTCGCCCCAAACCGGGTGGTCGACGTGCAATCGCTGGCCGGAGATTCGGTGGATAACATCCCCGGCGCACCCGGGATCGGGATCAAAACCGCCGCATTGCTGATACAGGAATACGGTGACGTTGAAACCTTGCTGGACCGCGCGGGTGAGATCAAGCAACCCAAACGCCGCGAATCCTTGCAAGAAAATGCCGACCAGATCCGCATTTCAAAACGTCTTGTGCAATTGGATTGCAACACGCCGTTGGATTTCACACTTGAAAGCATGGAGGTGCGTGCGCCCGAGGCAGCCCCCCTCATGGCGTTTTTGAACGAGATGGAGTTTCGCACCCTAACCAAACGGGTGGCCGATAGCCTGAAGGTTACCGTACCTACGGCCCCCGAGACGGCGGCCGCAGACGCCCCTGCCCTGCCCTTTGATCATGCCAAGTACGAAAATGTCGGCACAGAGGCTGCCTTGCAGGTCTGGATCGACCGGGCTTGTGCGCGCGGCTATGTTGCCGTGGATACCGAAACAACCAGTCTCGATGAAATGCAGGCCGAGTTGGTAGGGATTTCGCTTTGTATTGAGCCGGGGCGAGCTTGTTATATCCCGCTGGGCCACAAGCAGGGCGGCGGGGATCTGTTCGGCTCAACGGACCTGATGGAAGGGCAACTACCGCTTGATCGCGCGCTGTCTATGCTTCGCCCGATGCTGGAGGATGCGAGCATCCTGAAAATCGGCCAGAACATGAAATATGACGCTAAGATATTTGCGCGTCAGGGCGTGGCCGTGGCCCCGATCGATGACACGATGCTCATGTCTTCGGCGCTGAACGCGGGTCTGCACAATCATGGCATGGACACGCTATCCGATCGCTATCTGGGCCATACTCCGATCCCGATCAAATCCTTGCTGGGAGCGGGCAAAGCGCAGATCACCTTTGACCGTGTGCCGGTGGACGAGGCGGTGAAATACGCCGCCGAGGATGCCGATATCACCCTGCGGCTGTGGAAGATGTTCAAACCATTGCTGCACACGAAGCAAGTGACCACGGTGTATGAGACGCTGGAGCGCCCTTTGGTGCCGGTGCTGGCGCAGATGGAAATGGCCGGAATTCAGGTGGACCGCGACACCCTAAGCCGGATGTCCAACGCATTTGCCCAGAAAATGGCAGGACTGGAGGATGAGATCCAGACCATGGCAGGGCGGCCATTCAACGTAGGCTCCCCAAAACAATTGGGCGAGGTCTTGTTTGATGAAATGGGCCTTCCGGGGGGCGACAAAGGCAAAACCGGGGCCTATGCTACCGGGGCCGATGTGCTGGAAGATTTGGCAACGGAACACAAGCTGCCCGGCCTTGTGCTGGATTGGCGGCAATTGTCCAAGCTGAAATCCACCTACACCGATGCGCTGCAAACCCATATCAATCCCGAAACAGGCCGCGTACATACGTCCTATTCGCTGGTCGGCGCGGTTACGGGGCGGCTATCTTCAACCGATCCCAACTTGCAAAACATCCCCGTGCGATCCGATGAAGGCCGACGCATCCGCGAGGCGTTTGTGGCCCCTAAAGGCCGGGTGATTGTCAGCCTTGATTACAGCCAGATTGAATTGCGCATATTAGCCCATGTCGCCGATATTCCCGCGCTCAAACAAGCATTTAAAGACGGGATTGATATTCACGCCATGACGGCTGCCGAAATGTTTGGCGTGCCTGTCGAAGGGATGGACCCGATGATCCGCCGCCAAGCCAAGGCTATCAACTTCGGGGTGATCTATGGCATTTCCGGCTTTGGCCTTGCGCGCAATCTGCGTATCCCGCGCGCCGAGGCACAAGGGTTTATCGACCGCTACTTTGAACGCTTCCCCGGTATCCGGGAATTTATGGACGCCACCGTGCAATTTGCCAAAGATAAGGGGTATGTCCAAACCCTGTTTGGTCGCAAAATCCACACGCCCGAGATTAATGCCAAAGGCCCCGCCGCAGGATTTGCGAAACGTGCCGCGATCAACGCGCCGATCCAAGGCACCGCAGCCGATATCATCCGCCGCGCGATGGTTCGGATGCCGGGGGCTATTGCCAACATTGACGCCAAGATGCTGCTGCAAGTGCATGACGAATTGCTGTTTGAAGTGGCAGAGGATGCTGTAGACCCTCTGATCAAAGCCGCCCGCGAGATTATGGAAGGTGCCGCCCACCCGGCGGTGCATTTAACCGTGCCGATCACCGTAGACGCCGGCCAAGGTGCAAATTGGGCCGAGGCGCATTAAACCCCGCGCCTCCTCTTTTTTCTGTTCTTAAATATCCCCGTGCGGAGCACGCCTCGCGCGGGCCAAGCGCAAAACAAATCAGCGGCGCATCGCGCCTCCTTTTGGCAACGCCTTACGCTGGGTCAATCCGTAGGTGATAGCAATTGTTGCTCGCAGAGCGGGCATGGACATAGGCCACGCGCGGGTCGGCCAAGCGGGTGGCGGCGCCTTTTGCGATATCAGTCAACGTCACAACACCGCCCGTGCCATAGACAATGCGATCAGCGGCGTCGTATCCACGCAAAATATAGGTGGCCGAGTTCAGGATTTCGGGAACCTCATCACCGCCACCAACCGCGCAAGCAGTGGCGCACAGGAAAATAGGGCCAATCTCGGCATAGGGTTGGGGTGCAGGAAAGGGGCGATGGGCCAGAACCAGCATCGCAGCCCCTTTGGGGATCATCTTTAGGCAATGGCGGCACGGATTGCCATCGCCGTCCGAGACGTGCCGCTCGGGCGCTTGGCCGTTCGCATCAATACAGCCCGCTTGATAGGCGCGCACGATTGCCGTCGGAATTGGGGTGAAACGGATTTGCACAGGGGCTCCTGCTGTGGTTTTCTCCAAATAGCCAACGAATTACCGCCATGACGACCCGTTTCTTGCGGGTTCTGCGCTCTATTGGCTAACCATGCGGCCCATCGGGCGACCGCCCAGAATGTGCAAATGGTAATGCGGCACTTCTTGCACCCCATGTTCGCCTGCATTGGTTATGGCGCGAAACCCTGCGCCTACATCAAGCGACACGCCCATCATGCTGCAAACCGACGCCGCCGTCCGGTGGAAATCGACAATCTCGGCCTCAGACGCTTGAGCTGCGAAATGGTCAAAGCTGACATAGGCCCCCTTGGGGACGACCAGCACATGCACCGGGGCTGCGGGGGCGATATCATGGAATGCCAAGGTGTGGTCCGTTTCCAGCACGGTCTTATTGGGAATCTCACCGCGCAGGATGCGGGCAAAGATATTGGTGTCGTCGTAGGTATAGGCCATAACTTAATCCACAAAGAGGTAGTTGGTTTCCGCAATCTCGCGCGCTTTTTCAATACTAATATCAAGAAACGCGGCCAAGGCCACGGCATTCTCGGCCGAGGGGGCAGCTTCGCGGATACGGCGAAGGTTGCTGAAATCGGCGTCTCTGATCTTGTCGCTTTCAAATTTCACATCATAGCGGATGGTCGGCAGCAGACGATCAATCACCTCTTGCGGGGTGCGTTCGCCCGCAAGGCCCACGCGGCGGGCGTGGCCGATCAGATATTCGTCGCTAAAGTCACAATCCACTTCAAGCAGGCGGACGGTTGATTTATCTGCGGCGAAATCTTGCATCAGATCCACATTCGCCGGGTCGATGCAGACAATCAGAGTGTCCGTCTCCCAGTAGTCAAACAACATACGGACAAGGGCGCGCCGGTGGCGGGTGCGTTGTTCCAGCGTGGATTGGATGCCACCCAAATCTGGCAAAGGGGTCGAGGCCTCATTGAACAGATAGTCAACTGCTGGCAAGCCCGTCACGCTGCGCATCCGTTCCACCAAACGCTTGGCGACGTGCCATTTTTTGCAGATTACCATCAGCAAGGTGCGTTCACGGCCCAGACTGCTTTCCGTTTCCCAAAAGCGCGGCGCAAAGCGGCGGCCGATGCGACCCCGACCTGCAAGAAATTGAAACAGGCTGCGGCCTTCGTTCGAAACGGGGAAATGGACGTCTTTTGCAGCATAAAGACGGCCCAAGCGTTCCTTAAGCTCGGTCGCTTCGGGTGAAATTTTGCGCGCAAAAAGGTAATCCTGACTGAGTAACAGGTCGTAGTTGTCGTTGTAAAACGTCACCGGCATGCCGTAGTCGGTAAACATCAAAAAGGTCAGCGTGCGGGTCTGAATTTCATGTTCAGCAACAAGATGGCGGACGAGAGTTTGGAAAAACGTCTCATCCGGAATCCAGGTGGTGCTGAAAAACCGGATGACATCGCGGCGGCGGTCGCAAAATTCAAGCAATGCCTCTACCGTGCGGCGGCGCAGGCACCACCATTGACTGCCAATTTGAATCTGCAAATCAGCGGGGATTTTACGGCTCACGCCCAGCCTGTCTTGAACGGCCATTGAGGCGTAAAACAGGGATTTGTGTGTGCGCTCGTTGAACCAGTGGCGATAAATCAGACGCTCTTCTTTAATACCGGTTTTGATCCATTCGGATTTGTAGAAATCAAAGCTTTCGACATAGTCAACATCGTCGCGGGCCAAAAGCGCATGGGCATATTCTGCCGATTTGATCGGCATGCAATCACCCGACAGCATGTAAAAATGCGTAGCCCGCGGAAAGGCCTCTACTGCGGCGCGCACGGCCAACAGGGTGGCCGCAACCAAACTCCACTCACCCCAGCCGCATTTCAAGCGTTTACGGGCGAAGCTGACAGAAGGGTTGATGGACAAGGCGGTCTTAAGTTTCTCAAAATCGCGGCTTTTGGCCCGACGGTCAAAGTGGATCGAGACATAATCCCCCCCTTCGGTCAGTCGTTCAGCCTGTGCAATGATCCCTTCGGGGTCTTTGTGACACAGCAAAATATAGGCGATTCTTGCCATTTTAGAAACTCTAAGCCCTTTTTAAGGTCATTGTTTCCCTAAATAGCTTTATCGGTCATTGAAAAGACAGAGTTTCTTTGCTTTTTTGCACCGAAATCTTCGTAAACGCCGTATAGACGGTGTCGAAGACAATGGAGGCAGGGGTTTATGGGTTTTCCGGGTACATGGATGACAGAAAGCGAAAGCGTCATCTATCGTGTGGTGCCGAAATGTGCATGTTCGACGATTGGTCAGATTATGTTCTATTCCGATCACGGGCGGTTCTTTGATGGCGATATCCACGATTCTACCGCAGGTCTGCATAAATGGGCTCAAGAAGACAGTCAGCCGCTGATTGAGCGGACGGTCAAAGCCCAAAAGACCTTTGCGTTTACCTGCGTGCGCAACCCCTATACCCGCATTTTGTCATCGTTTTTTGACAAGATTTGCGGGATTCAACGCAATGGCAAACGCTATCGTGGCAATCTTGTGCCGTTATTGGTGCAGAAATACGGGATCGAAGTGGGCGGCGAGGATGGCAAAGAAGAGTTTGACCAGATCCAAAGCTTTCGTCGGTTTTTGCTGTTTGCGCGCGATACCATTCGCTGGCGCAAACCGATGGACCCCGACATTCATTGGTCGGCCATGTCGGGCCATGTCTCGACCTATATTGCCAATGGCGGGCGCTATGACAAAATCTTTTATACCGAGACGTTTAATGACGGTATGAAAGAGGTTCTGGATAAGATTAGGACCCCGCATAAGGTGGATTTGGCTAAAATTCCCAAGTTCAATGAAAGCGAAGGGCATGGGCCGACACGTGCCCATCCGGTGGAGGATTACTTCGACGACTTGTCGATGCATTTGGTCTGGGAAATTTACAAGCGCGATTTCCAGCTGTTTAAATATGACTTTGAACATCCGGAAAATAAGATGCCCATTGGCAAAATCGATCTGGATGAGGTTCATGCCAAGCTGGGAGATTAACCCAAAAAAGGGGGGCGTGCGCCGCCCCCCTTTGCCTGACGGCAAATTCCCCCCTACGAGGTATTTTTGCCAAGATGAAATGGGGAGAAAGCTTCAGGCAGAAAGTTTGCATGCTGCCTGACCAAAGAGCCAAAGGCGCAGGCTGATAGGCCCCAGAGGGGCTTGAAGCCTGCGCCTTCTGGTTTTTAGATTATTCCATGTTTGGCGAAAAGGTCCATCAACTTTGCTTCAGGCCGGGCGCCGATATGGCTGATCACCTCGGATGCGGCGATGTTGCCCATGCGCGCAGCGGTTTCCAAGTTGTGGCCATTGGTGATGGCCCAAAGGAAGGCACCGGCGAACAAATCACCTGCGCCGGTTGCATCAACGATCTTGGTCGGGATCGCAGGGACATGCCAGTGTTGATCATCTGACAGCACATGTGCGCCATCGGCACCGTCCGTGCAGGCAACAATCGCCACATCTTTGGCCGCCGCTTGCAAAGCTGCACTATAGTCAGTGGTTTGATACATAGACAAAATCTCGGCGCGGTTGGCAAAGAGCAAATCGACATCTTCGACGATCATCTTGCGAAACGCGTCGCGGTGGCGTTCTACACAAAAGGCATCCGACAGCGTGATTGACACTCTCCCCCCCGCCCCTTTGCAAGCCACAATCGCATCGGCAAAGGCCCGATGGCTTTCGGGGCCGTCAAAGCGGTAGCCTTCCAGATAGATCCATTCAGCCTGTGACATTTGGTCTGCGTCAATATCGGCCGGTGTCAGAAACTCGGACCAACCGAGATAGGTGTTCATCGAGCGTTCGCCATCAGGTGTAACGATCACGATGCAGCGGCCGGTTTCATGGCCACCATCCTTGGGTGCCATTGCCGTTTCATACACCGCCCCTTGCGCGCGCAGGTCATGCGCAAAGATCGCGCCGAGCTGGTCATCTTTGACCTTGCCAACATAGGCCGTGCGCCCCCCCAGATGAGCGATGCCTGCAATCGTGTTGGCGGCAGATCCGCCCGAGATTTCTTTGGCCGGGCCGATAGTTCGGTAGAGTTCAACAGCGCGGTTCATGTCGATCAGCTGCATGATGCCTTTGCCGATACCATTTGCATCCAAAAACGCGTCATCGGCATTGGACAGCACATCCACCATCGCGTTGCCGATACCGACTACCTGAAACTTTTTCATATCGTTTTATCCTCATAAGGGCAGAGATCGCGGATCGGGCAGATACCGCATTTTGGGTTGCGCGCCACACAGATATAGCGGCCATGCAAGATCAGCCAGTGGTGCGCATGCTGTTGAAATTCGGCGGGGACATTGTCCTCAATCGCGCGTTCCACGACATCGACATCGCGGCCCGGACAAATTCCGGTACGATTGCCGATGCGAAAGATATGCGTGTCGACGGCTTGTGCAGGCATATGGAACCACACGTTCAGCACCACATTGGCAGTTTTGCGGCCTACGCCCGGCAAGGATTGCAAGGCCGCACGGCTGGACGGCACTTCGCCATCGAAATCATCCACCAAAATCTGTGCCATTTTCATGACGTTCTTGGCCTTGTTGCGGTAAAGACCGATGGTTTTGATCGCTTCGGTCAAGGCGTCCAGCCCCAGATCAAGCATCTTTTGCGGTGTGTTCACCTTGGCAAACAAGGGCCGCGTGGCTTTGTTTACGCCGACATCGGTGGCTTGAGCAGAGAGCGCTACAGCGACCAAAAGCGTATAGGCATTGGTGTGGAACAGTTCACCCTTCGGTTCCGGCTCAATCGCCTGAAACCGGGTGAAAATCGCATGTATCGTCTGATAGTCGAGCTGTTTTGCCATGCCCATTGCTATGCCCAAGTTGGTGCAGTGCTGCAAGCCTTATGGCCCGCAATATGCGCAGGAAACGGGTCGCGTGGAGGGCCGCGCGGCGCTAGGATGCAGCAGGATAAGGAGACAAGGATGCCAAACGATTTGAGCGAGGGTTATCATTTCAACGTCATGCGCCGCGCAATTGACACGATTGATGCGCACGATGGCCCGATACAATTGGAGCAACTTGCAGCGCAAATGGGGATGAGTGCGGCGCATTTTCAGCGCCTGTTTTCGCAATGGGTCGGGGTGTCGCCAAAACGCTATCAACAATACCTGACGCTAGACCATGCTCGCCGCTTGCTTGCTGACCGCTTTACCGTATTGGAAACCAGCCTTGCCACCAACCTGTCAGGTTCGGGACGGTTGCATGATCTGTTTTTGCGCTGGGAGGCGATGAGCCCCGGCGACTATGCCAATGCTGGCGCAGGGCTATCGGTGCATTGGGGCTGGTTTGACAGCCCCTTTGGCCCTGCCCTTGTGATGGGCACCGAGAAAGGCATCTGCGGCATGGCCTTTGCCGCCGAAACCGGGCCCGAGGTGGCGATGCAGGACATGCTGTCGCGCTGGCCTCTGGCCACCTTTGCC
>Ga0075467_10003490_pt1 | contig 12059 bp, 16 predicted proteins | sample DEB08_DNA_9_FD_75067 | JGI IMG/M metagenome (GOLD analysis project Ga0075467, IMG submission 75067) | Aqueous microbial communities from the Delaware River and Bay under freshwater to marine salinity gradient to study organic matter... | ecosystem: Environmental > Aquatic > Marine > Coastal ...
ATAGTGCCCAGCGAGGTGCAGTTTCTCTTAAATCTCTTTGAGTTTTGTGTCAACTGGTACAGAGTAGACCAAACTCTGCTCGAGCATGTTGTACGGTGACAAAGAGTTGTAGTACTTAAGACTTTTGCAATTCTTCTTGTTACTAGTTGAGCTTTTGAGATCATGTTCAAGAGATGAGACTTGTTTATTATTTTTGGCAGTCCAAATTTCGATCTTGAGTAGCTCTAGCGGCTCACTCTGTAGCTGCTTGAGCTTGGTCAGAACCTGGGGTTAGTCGGATGTGTAGTTGTATGCACCGTAGAAGATACTCGAGCCATATGCAAACGACAAGCATATAAAGTGTTGCCCAATGAGCAAAACACCGGACTCTTGATAGTCTGAAAGCACATTCAACGAGTAGTCAACCATCGTTTCATTACCTGTCTTGTAGCGTCGATGCATAATAGCAGTGCCGATTGAAGGACTAGAGAAGAAGAAAAAGTCGTTGTCGTTTCTTGGAACTCGCATCATCTCGTCAGTCTGGAAGTCGACGCGGAACTTGGGACAAGTTTCAACTGTGAAGCTTCCGAAAAGACATCTTTCATTCTTAATCTTCGCTTCGACGAGCACCATCAGATGCTTCTGGTTCATGATCGAGGTGCAGAGTTTGTTAAAAGCGACTGAGTTACAGTAGTCTTAGCCAGCACAATCGAAGATCTTGTCCCACTTATCGTTGAGGAAATTCTCCCGATTTCTCATTCCTCCTTGTTTACTCTTGGCTTCCAACTCCTTGTAAATCATGTCTTACTCCTTCCTGTTCAACAGTTGTGTGTTGATGAGGAACGTGAGCAAGCCCAGGTTCTCTTACCCCTTGTAGAATGGTGTCAACAAGATGCTTGACGTCTTTTGGCCGTCTTCACCTGGATGGAAGTTCGCCTTCTTGATCACCAGCGATACTGTTTGCTTAGCTTTTAGGATTGGGTAGAGGATTAGAGTGTTGTACTTCTTGAATGCTTGAGTTGAGCAGCCGCCATCTGTCAACGCGTTGCTCATCAGGCGGACGTCGAGCAGAACTTCGCCGAGAAGAACCTCCCTCACTACAGCTGTCGTTGAAACTGTAGATGCTTTGATGAGTGTTTGGACGACACAGGTGACGAACTCCTTTGTCAGCGTCTCTGTTTTCATCTCGTAAACTTGGGTGATGGTCTTGTCCGAGTTGAGTGAAGTTTAAGAATGTAACTTGTTCATCGGGAACATCTTAGGACCGTTTGTCAACTTTGACTCTTGTATGATGCTACACTAGGGCCTAATCAAACTATAAAGACTTTCGACCACAACCTTCAGCAGCTAGTCATCCTTGTAGAGCTTCTCCAGGTGGAGGAAGTTGTACACGATTTGTAACAGTCTCAGTGCTTTCGCATTCGTTTGCTTCGTGATGGGTTCTTCAAGTGTTTACTTTAGCTTCGCGAGGATGTTGTCCGTGAGTAGATCGTTTGTGAAGAGAACGTTTATATACGGAAGTCTTACGGCTAAAACTGAGAACAATTGAAGTCTAATTGTTTCATCTTGCTCGCTCTTCGGCACTGCTGAGGACATGAAAGCAACCGTTAAATCGTCGAATTGCTCCTCTTAGTCAAGTAGCTCCTGCTTCACAAACTCTATCACTCCACTTTCTTGTGCTGAGTACTGCGTGCCTTCCGCTGACTATTCGAGCTTGTCGGCTCCTTCTGTCACTTCTTAAGACGTTGTGTCATCTCGAATTGCTGTGTCTTTTTAACTAGTGTGCTGGGAGGCAGGTTGAGTTCGACTTATCTCAGAGTTGACAAATGGCTTCGGCGGCGCTAGCAAAAACACTGTCAATGAAAGGTAGGCCTTCAAGTCACTCTTCCGTGTCAGCTTGTACGCCATCGAAATCACATCTTTCAAGTCCTGTTTCTTTACTTTCATCTCAATTCGCTGCTGGGTGGAGTTTGAAGAAGTCAGTTCTTGGCTGACTGTGATTGCGTTTTCTAGGTAGAGTCGGATTAAGCGGGCCAAGAAGTGTACTTTATTAGGGTCAGGCTCCCCAAAGCTCATCATAGCATTCTAAAAGGTAACAAACTCCAAGACCTGGTTAAGTCTTTCAGCACGCTTGTCACGATTTGCCATGATAAGCTCCTCCATGAAACGAAGTTTGTGTTTTTAAGACAGTGAAGTTGAATTGTTGCCCTCTGATATGAAAGAGCCGCTGTCCTAGGTATCGAATATGAGGAGTCGTTTAGAAAGTAGCCAATCACAAAGCTAGTCACTCTTTTCAGCAAGTTTGACGAAGATAGGTTTGATGACAGTTGACTGAGTCGCCAGCATCGGTTCAAAGTAGTCATAAGTGTCAATGAACTGCTAGATAACGCTCTGCCGACTTGCGATCACCTTGAGTGCTTTCTGGAAGTTAGACGACAAAAGTGAGTAGATGGCTTCGATGGCGTTGTTCTTCTACACGCTGTGCAACTCTTAAACCATTTCGCTTGCTTCCTAGATCTTTGCGCCCACAACGCTGATAAATTTGATTTAGTACTTGTGCTAAGCCCCCGCTTGTTCATTCTGATTATGATGCGCGCTATACTAGCTATCTAAGTGATTAATCTTAGTGTTGTGGTAGGAGGTGAGGTCTTGAAGACGTAGCTTGAATCGGAGGTAGCGACAGACTCGCTTGCCAACCGCGTCCAGATGCTAGTGCAGAGTCTAGCCACCTCGCACGGAGTCTTCAACTGGACGAAGACCAAGGAAGTTCTCCCCAAAGTCGATCTGAATATTCTATCCAGCTTTTTGCTCTCCTGACGCTCTTAGAAGCACTTGCCAGTCGGGTTGTGACTGAGTCAATGGCTAGTGAGTGTCTTTGTTCAGATCATTTTTCAAGTCACCTTTCTTGTTCTTTCGGCTCTGGAAAGCGGCTGCTTGTTTGCTCTTTGACTTGTCTGGAGAGTTGCCGTTCGTGCCATTGGTACTAGTTGTAGAATGGGAGCCGTTGACTGTTGGGAATGGGCTTTCCTTGTTGCCTTCGAGCAGGATGCTGAGTGGAATGACGCCGTCTTTCAGGCTAAACGAAATGCTGGTCTGCGATAATTGCACCTTCTCACCCAGATCGAAAGTCAGATAGTACTCATACTTGAACTCTTGACTTTGAGTTAGGTTGATGGTCGCAATAGCAGGCGTATTTCTATGGGTGCCCATAAAGCCGCCCCAAACGACCCCATTGTGCTTCGTTGTGCCGAGGTGCCCCTCCGAGCAATCAGCAAGCTTCATCGTTTAGCCGTAGTCAGTTTCTGTCAAGTTTTCGATCGTCTTAAGAGCCATCGTATTGATAGAGCCTTGCCTGTTCCAGTAAGGCTTTGGCTTTTTACGAAGTGTGGCGCTCACGGGCGCATCATTTTACTTATACATCGCAGTTTGACGGCGAAGAACAGTTGCTGTGGCTGCAGCTTCGAGCAGCTCAGTGTCTCGCTTGCGCAACGTCAAAGAAGCGACCTATGAAGTTGACTTGATAAGCTTCTGTCCAATCTTGTCGCCGACATAGATGAGCACGTCGCGATCATACTCATTCTCGTGACTATCTTCATCTTCACTCGAGTCCAAGGAGTCTGAGTTAGAGAACTGGCTTGACTTCTTCGACATCACGAGAGAATGCTGTTTCATGTACTCCAACTGGGAGAAGTCGTAGAAGCTTCGGGCTTGCTTATTCCGGAGCCTGGAGATCAAGAAGTCGAACCCTTTAAGGTCATCAAAGAACGTAATCGCCAACTCATCAATATTGATCCAAGCTTTGAGCAACGTCATCAGCGCATGATTGGTGTTGTCTTACAGCTGGACAGCTCTAATGTCATTAATGCTTTTAGCTTGTACTAGCTGGGGCAGTTCGATGTCAAATTAAATCGTCACTTGCATTAGAAGCGGCAAGCAGTACTAAGAGTTGCTTTGGGACACTTGGCCAATCTTGACAAGTATCTTCTTGAGAAGCTTCAGTAGGTTATGGGATTCTTTAAGTGCGGGTTGAGTTGATTTCTTGTCTCCATGCATATTGATGATCCAAAACCTGATGAGCTAGTACAGCGGTGTCCACTCGCCATTGCCTCCTTCAACTTCCTTCTCAATCACGTACGCCGACAACGCCGTCTTATCCCACTCACCTTCATCGCCACTCCGACGTGCCTTTAGAATGACTTGGCAAAGTTTCTAGGCTAGCGTTAAGTTGATTAGTACTTCACGCTCGTATCCTGTCACGCCTTTGACAGTGTGATAGTTGCAGCGGTGGATTAGAAACTGGGAAAGGATGCCGATCATTTCGCCAACTTGATTGCTCTCTAGCCGCACATATGCAAGTGCTTCTTCATTCTCTAGACTATGCCTCTGAGGATCTCCAGTGAGTAAGATGTTGAGAATCCGAGTTGTGAAGGCGTAGACCTAGTCCTGCCTGTCATGCTGGTTTGGGATGCAGCACCAGTTTTCAGACAGTAAAAACGAGCTCATGAGCTTGACAACAACCATGATCTTTGAATTCTTCATCGCAGCACCTGGCTCTTCCTTCTCCTCCAATGACGCGGCTCGTCGAGGAATCTGATCAAATTGTAGTCCACTTGTTTGCGATTGAACAACCATCTCTTCAACCTTTTCAACAAGCTAAGGTATCAAGACTTCTTGACTAACTCTTGGCAAGGAGTAAAACTTCTTAGAGAGCGCTAAGATGACCTTTTTCTTGATTTGCTGATCGTCAAGGTAGACAAGGTTTTGGAAGATCTCGATGAGGACTTGCAAGATTTGAGGAGAGACGTGCTGCTGCGGCTAGTATTCCATGCTCGTGGCCACTTGGTCTTCAGTTGCTTGCTACGCGAGAGTGGTTAAGACTGAACTGCGACCAGCGAGGTCGAGTTTGGGACTCGAGTTCGAAAATGCATCATGCACTCCGAAAACATTATCTTCTCCTGCCATGCCGCTTGCCATGCTCCTTCCAGGCAAAGCGCGACTTCGTTATTAGAGCGGCGTGCTGAATGAAATCTAAGCCAATATTTACTAAATGAACTCTCCTAGCTTCTACTGGGCTTCTTTCAGACTTGATTAGAGGTCGGTGGATCTCATGTTGTCAGATGGCGACGTGACTTCTTCTTTCTTGTCGTTACTGCTGATCAGATCTATGTACATTTTGAAGAGTGCGGAATAATGTCTGAAGAGCTTGGCAAATCCACCACCTGCACCTTCACTGTCTCTATCAGCCTGCTTATACACCTTCGACTTTAAAACGACTTCTCTGTTCTGGAACCAATTAAGGCCAAGTCGGAACATCTTTGCGATTCTTTGCCGGTTTAATGTGCTTGTTTTCAAGTTCAAGAGTGCCGAGATAAAGTTAGAAAGAGCTTGCTGCATATCGCTCTGGGTTATGGCGATCAGTGTCACGAGGAAGTAGGGCTCGTGAACTTCATCTTTCTCGCCATCTTCACCAAATTGAACAAACTCTAGCCTCGACAACGAATGGAACACTTCGGAGAAGTAGAGCAGAAAAGCTTTGCATTTTGGAGCATCACTGCCCGAGTGTAGCTTCATGCAGAACATGATGTGGTCAGAGGTCAGTTTGAAGAGCAAGTTGAGAGAAATGACGTCTTTCAGCCCCGGAGTCTGCGGATGCGTGACCATTAGCTTCTCATGGTACTTAACATGTTCTTCAGCGTAGCTTAGACTTGCAAGCACCATGTTGGCTGACTCCCTGAACGTGCGTTCGCGCTTGCCTGCCGCTTGTATCAATAGCTTGATCGACTGAGGCTCGCTGCTGATCGTGTTAGGTCGGATCTCTTCGCACTCAAAGATCTCGAGGTACTAGCGGAACATGTCATTGAAGCGCAAGAAGTGGAACTTGCCAGGAGTTTGCAAGAAGGAGATGAAGTTTGAGAAATTGCACTTCTCGCAAGGCTAGATTAGGAACTCATTGACAAGCTCTACATGGAACGCAGCTTTCTTGTCATCAGGAATACCTAAGGAGTACAGGTCATAGAGTAACGCTTCAACATCTATGTGGGCGCCGAAAATATCGTTGGCAATGAAAGCTTTGAACAGGTCGATGAAGAGGCGGCCTGGATTAGTGATCACAGACGTGTCCACCACAAATCTGGCTCGCAGGTAAGAACACGCAGTCTTGACGAACTCAAATGAATACTGTAAGGTGCACTAGTTGTTTTCCTTAGTGTCGCACACGGCAAGAGTTGGCGCAATCATCTACTTTGGAAGTTCATTGAGCAGCTCACTGAGCTCAGTCTTGAACTTTGCGATCAGGTTGAGCAGCTTCCAAACATTCTTCATGTCAGACTTCGACGTCGTGATCAGATCTTGTGCCTGCAAGAAATGTCTTAGCTCTTGTTGACGATCGTTTAGCAAGTGGACCTGTTTCTTGATCTTGGAAAGTTCTTCCGGCGAGGGGTTAGCGTTGCCGAGCGATGCTGAGTGACGAAGACGGTTTGGATCCGAAGTCATCGTGAACGTGAAGTTGTTCTAGATATGCTTTTCTTGAGTTGAAGATGACTGTGAGGAGCCACTGGCCATCATGTGGTACTCGATGCCTGCTATTTTACATTTTGGACCACTTTGATCAGCAGTGACGGGCGCTGGGGTCTCTCTTTGTGATACTGTAACTTAGTGTTCCTAGCCAAAGAATTCAGGTGTGATGACCACATCAGAGCAGTAAGTACTCGAGACCTTATTAATCGACCGGTAGCTCTCCAGCAGCTCCACCTACACCTCCACCAACTCGTTCGCGGCCTACGTCTGATAGGATAGATCGATGTATAGATAGTTCAGTTGTTGGGTTGGTGACAGGGCTTGAAGGGTTAGAGCACGTGACTGTGACCTGAAGGATTAGATGTCTTTCACAGCTTGCGTTTTCTGTGTCTCCGAGACTTCATCATTGCCGGTTGCAGAAGACGAATTGATGGCTTAGTTGTTCATAAAGTAGTCGACCAATGTTTACCGATGGTTCTTGTCGCACACCTGGACGAAGTTGGACTCGTCGAAGTGTTCAACTGAGAGCACTGATTTGGTCACGGGGTTCACTACTGTCACCTTAACTTTGTGCACGTGCTTGCTGTCTTGTCTAAAGTAGAGTTTTAGGGAACTAACTTTTGAAGCATGAGCAAGTCGGCATCTTAGCAAGTGTGTCTAGTTTATCTTAAGTAGTTAGAACGATGCCTAGAGGAGCCGCTGGGCCTGTGTTCCTTTCAAGATCTGCTTACAAACTTCCGAGGAGTTTTCAAAATAGTTTGAAGTGCCCATGTGATCGCTTTTATGAGTGAAGTAGTCCATGTCGAAGGGGTAAGCATCGAAGAAGAGGACGGAGCGCAGCCTGAAGTACGTCTTCTCCTGCGACACTATCGAGCTCAAGTTCTATTGGATCAGCTTAAGTAGTCGCAAGGTGACAAAGGTGGCTTGTTACGGAGGCACAATGCTTAGGATGTGTTTGAGTGAGGAAATAGACATGACTTCTTGTGTCGCTACCTAGTCTTCATTCTCAGGCACCGTGGTCGATGTTTCAACCACATCTAATTCTTCTTGTGAGTCGTCAAAAGAACCATAATCATCATCGTTACTGTTATCCGATATACCTATCTCATCAAACGAATTGTTGTTTTTCATCAGCCTAGTTGCTTCCACGCTGTGTCTGTATGAGTCTTGAAGTTTGAGAACATTGCCGTTAAGTTGGATTTCGGTCAATGATTCTGTGATTAGCTACTGGACTGCCTCCCCTTGCGACAAATCTAAGAGTGTCAGCAAGTTGATCAGGTACTTCTGGTATTCGCTCGAGTAGGTTGTAAGGAAGACTGTTCTGTTCAACACGCGATCCAGATCCACTTACTCCTTCAGGTATGCTGTGATGTTTTGTCTTGTCTAGTCTGAGATCTTTAGAGAATGATCTGCGATCAACCGAGACAAGCAGAGTAACGCGATCAACCTTGGCTGCTCACTTTCATTCTCAAAGATGTCTGGCTAGATTCTTGCTAGTAGCGAGTCAAGTAGAGGGTTGAGAAGAGTTGGCTCGCTTGCTGTCAAGGCTTGTCTGATTGCAGTATCGTCTCTTGTTACCTAGTAATAACGGAAGGAGTCTAGTGAGATTTGAACACCTGAGAGAACCCATTCATCAGAGGTTGCTTTCTCCTGCTCGACAGACACTGTAAATCTAGACTAGTTCGAAGAGAAGCACGGCAATTTAACTTTTGCAGTAGCGACCAGTCGGGGCAGTCCTCTATTTTGGCAAAGAATAGGAACTGGCTCCATACTCGAATTTGTTTGATCTGCATGCCGCACTTCGGTCAGCGTCACTCTGTTCACCTCGTGAATCACTTGGTCATCTTGGGCTTTCAACGCGAGGTTCACAGGAAGTTAGAGGTCAGGGAACTGAATTCTTCGCTGAGTCTCAGCTTGGTGACTTGTGTCCGTGATTTGCTCGGTCATGTAGCCGGACACACCAAAGAATTGTCCTTCGCAAGGGTTCTAGTTGAACTGTTTGAACTAGGCGAAGTTTATGGGTTGCGATCTGAACTGTGTAGGTACGAACTTGACGTAAGTGCAACTCTTTCTAAGTTGACTTGGCAAGTTCATTTCGATCTAAGATTTGGCACCCATGTCGAAGAAGGCGATCGGCTCATAGTACTTCAATGGTACACCGGGCAGAACTGCTTCTCGCCACTTCTACCACTTCATGAAGTCTTCCTTCGAGAACTGAGCAAACCGTTTGCTAGCACTGGTGTCTTGCATCTCCACTAGGCTGTCGCTCATGAAGATCAGACCTTAGCCAACCGGGAAACCACAAGAGCTTTCACGTGATGCTTTGGACCAAACCGAGAATGACTGCGGGATAAAAGGCTTGCCGTCTTAATGACTGAAGACGTACTCAGGCTGTGGGTACTTCGAGATGAAGACTGAGTGGTCAGGCGTGGTCAAGATGCTCGATTGGATCAGATCGTTGAGCTAGGACCCTGAGTGGTAGACCATAATCAATGGAAGTCGTTTGCGCTCGTTGTCCAGGTTTTTGATTACTTGGAAGCTAGCGCGAGTCTGGGCAGATGGCTTGACACGCTTTGCTGCAAGTCTCATCGGGGTGTTATTCTTTCTGGTGAAACTAAGTTCGACATTGAGCTACTGAGGAAGGAACTACGATTGATGATCGGGCAACGTGACCGTGAAGTCTGCAACATGACTATCCGAGTTGGCTATCCTTTGCCAGAAGTGTCTTGTAAAATGATTGGTCTCGCTGTCCAGAATCGAAGAGCCACTTAACACAAATGAAGAAGTGCTTTTCAATGCTTTCAACGGTGTCACTGTAGTCTGGAGCAGCTTGGGAATGTCACTTATTTCGCAAGCTGTTAGACTCTTGAAGTCTTCAGTTTCGCTCTAAGCGCGCGCTCTACTCGTAGACAAGGATTGCTCGGTGATTTAGAACCTGTGAAGCGATTGTTAGTCGGTGTTAGCTCCCTGAAGACAAAGAACCCATTTTTGTGATGGCAGTGAGTCACGATTAAACTTCTTGACGTTGTAACAATTGTAGATCAGGTCAGTTGATGTCTCGTTAGAGATTGTGGCACTTTGAGCAGATCGGATCGTTTGGTGGCAGGAGGGCGCCAGCTAGACACTTTTCTCAACTTTGAGCTCGATGTAATCCTCTATGTCTTTGTTAAGAGACATCGGTACAACAAGGTATTCCTTCGATGCTAAGATAATGACCTGGGTGTCAAGCTGGAACACACGTAGAGAATCTTGAGGCAGGGAGAGTGATTAGTCCACGTACTGCGAGAGTGCCATGGAGCCAACAACTTTGTTTCTCGGTGCATTGAAGGTCTCACTGAGGCGAATGTGTTTCAAGTGAACTCTACTGTTGTCATCCTCTGCATGACACAAGATGTGCATGTCTTCCTGTCGATCGATCGAGTAGCAAACGCGGGTGAAGTCAATGATGTTGGCGCAGTTCTCAAGTTCGATCTCCGCTTCGCAGACCTCAGTCATCATCGAAAACTTCGACTCCCACTTCGGATACTACTTCTTGAATACTTGATTCCTGATGAAGACAGGATACAAGTCGATAAGAGTGTCAGTGTGCTTGAGAACACCTTCGAGTTGCGCTTGAATCGAAGCTTGTTACAAATTCTGCGCCCCATCGAGCAAGTTCTGCTGCATGCCTGAGGAGTGGGAGTCACCGATGAAGTTCATCAAAAATGGGATCTGGAACATGATCTTGCGCACCTTGATGTAGTATTTGCCATTCACCAGATTCTGGTAAACACAAGCGACACGAACTGGGTCAAGCACGGGCGTCGGATCAGGTTTCGTAAACAGGGAGTAGCCGAGTACACGGGTTTGAGATGCGTCGACTTTCGTCCTTGGAGTGGTTTTTGTTTGCCTGTCGGCTGTCTCCGACTGCTGATCTGAAGTCTCGTGATGACCTCCTTCGAGATGACTTTGGTGTTGACTTTGGGATTAGGTGTGACTTTTAATCGGAACTGATTCGTCGACCTCCTCGGCGGTGTCGATGTTTATAATTTGATTAGAGGACCCGGAACCAGATTTGAAAATTTCGCTTCCCTTCTTGCCCGGAAGGACACTCTGTGCTTTTTAGATCGCTGTCTTCTTATTTAAGGCAAGTAAGGCTGATTTGCTTTCTTAATCTTTGTTGAGGTTCTCAGCCACCTTCTTGCTGAATGTCTAGTTTTTCTTTAACTTTCCGAGCGTAGTCGACAAGATCGTGACCCCCTTCTTCATTTTTTGGAGTGTGTTGCTTTTCTTTGAAGATGACTTTTCACCGGACAATTAGCCCGACTGCTTGTCAACTGGAGTAGATGAAGACGCATTTACGGACTGTTTCGGGGTTGTGCCGCTACCTGTCTTTTTCTTTTTTATCGATGAACCGTCCTTCTTGGAAAGGATGTCGTTGAAGTAAGGAACAATGGATTCTTTTTTGCAGATTGATTGCTGGAACTTCATGCAAGCTTTGTTCTTTGATTCAAGCTTGGAAACAACTTCGAGATACTTCTGCAACTTCTTTTCAATGTCGTGCGAGAAGAACTGCACTGACCTCAGTGGGGTAAGTTGAAGTAGTGATGAGCAGAGTGAAACAGAGCCGTTTTGGCCACAGATGAGGACATAGCCGGAGTTCTAAGACGAGATCACTTCGTTGACAGAAATGAATTTCTGCGGGCTTAGATAGTTGAGCGACCTGCTCAGCGGCACGTTATCTGCGGGTAGTGCCTTGAAGACCCTGTTGTTCTGTCCCATCAGCTGCTTGGTCACCTTGACGCTTTCTGAACAGTTTTTCAACTTTTAGACCTCGACTCTCGGGTTGAAATGATTTGACAGGGTGTCGTTCGGCTTGAGGAAGAAGCCATTGTCACAGAGTTAAAAAGCATTGTCTTCCAGCTTGTCAACCTGTGCGCTCTCATTCTCACTGTAAGTCCTGACAAAGGGCCATTTAATGAAAGTTCCAAGCCTGTTCAGCGCCGAGAAAGGCCTGCTTACTGTGGTCATTAGAAGTTTTACCTCCGCTGAGCATTGGTCAGAACGCGTCTTCGCCCACAACTGCTCGTTCAAGTCAGTGATCAGGCTTATTACAGAGTTAAGCTCGTCAATCGAAGCTTCACGCTGCACGAATCCAACTTTGTCAGTGACCTCAGCTGTCTAGCTCGGCAAACAGTAATCTTTGCGAATAGGTCCCGTCTGAATTCCGGTGGTCGCTACATCAGAAAGAACTCTTTCAATCTTGCTAAGCATCGACTTAACTTGGAAAAGAATCACGTCAAGAACTGTCTTTGCTGTGTAGATAGGTACCCAAAAAGTGACCAAGTTCTTAGATATTCTTCCGATTGACAAGTAGGCGAAGAACTACTGAAACAGTCCGGAAAGCATCTTTTGCTCCGTCGAGATCGTGGCGCCTGCAGTCAGTGGGAGAAAGGTTTGCCAGGGAAGTACTTCGAGGGCGAACGAGAGCAGCTTCTGGTCGGTCTTCAACGGCACCTTGCTCCAAAGTGAGTTCGGTTCTTCAGCCATGAATATTTCCTCCAAGTCGTAGGACTGAGTCGCTA
>Ga0075467_10003491_pt1 | contig 12056 bp, 8 predicted proteins | sample DEB08_DNA_9_FD_75067 | JGI IMG/M metagenome (GOLD analysis project Ga0075467, IMG submission 75067) | Aqueous microbial communities from the Delaware River and Bay under freshwater to marine salinity gradient to study organic matter... | ecosystem: Environmental > Aquatic > Marine > Coastal ...
CGCAATTCATCAAAAACAGGGTTCTCAACACCACGAACCGTCGAATCACCTGACGATCCCACAGATACGGGCTTCGAAGCTGCGCCTCTCAATGCTTTAATATGCTCTTCGAGTGCAATGACATCGGGATGCCTGCTGGTATAAGAGAGCTTTAAGTTATCTAACTGGGTAACCGCCTCTGCAATACGCTCACGAAATTCTTCAGACCTCGCTTTGCGAGATAAATATCGGTCCTCTTGCGTAACTTGAGATTCAAATGATTTAACTCGCTCACTTGCCTGCCCCAAATCTAGTTCTAGTTCAGCAATATTTTGACGTAACCCTTCTATATTACCCTGCACTCTCCCCTCATCGCCGTCGAGATTAGAGGCATTAAATTCTTTTAGGCGATCTTCAGCCTGGCGCAACTGCTCCTTATAAGAAGCCACTTGCTTCTCTATAAACAAAAAAGCCTGCTTACTTTGGCCTCGCTTATTGGCTGAACTTTCTTTTATAAATAGATCTACCAATTGCGTAACTAGGTTATAGGCTCTATCTGGGCTGACATCAGCGAAAGACACACCAATGTAGTTTTTTCCTAATGATCTGACCTCTACCAGTTCTCGCAAAGTATTGATAATTGCAGATTGCTGAGCGGGGTCTTCCAGACCATTTAAATAATCTTCGCCTTTGACAATTTGTTCTAGGATACGATTAGAAAGCATTAAATCTTTGACCACCTGTAATTGATCTTCGACTTTGGTCACTTGCGCCTGGCCTTGTAATAACGGTGCAATAATATTTTGCTGATCGGCATAGAGCGATGTAGAGACCGTGTATTTTTCTTGCCAAAACATACCGTATACAAGAATAACGACGGCAATAGCAAAACCGCCAAACAGCGCGGCGTAGCGGTGCAACCAAAGCTCACGAAACCCTGCTCTTGCGAGCTGCAATATAAATACAAAATCCAAAACGTCTACTCTGTAAAATTAAATTGAAAATGCTGATGAAAAAATATCCGACCGTAACGGTCAGTTGTTTTTTAAAAACTGCGCTCAGGCACGCTAATTACATCCGAAGGTGCCAGCGGATAATTTGTTTCGAGCTTACCTTTGGTAAGGATATCTTGTAGCCGGACTTTGTAAGCACCCATTTCACCCTCAGCCGTTTTACGATGCAGCAATGCCTTGTTACCGGACGCAAATGGCGACAAACCGCCTGCCTGCAACACCAAATCGAGCACTGTCATACCCTCTTCAAAGGCAATGGACAAAGGGCTATTGACAGCACCCGTTACCCTAACGCGAAGTTGAAATGCCGCACTACTTGGCGTTTCTATTATTACAGCGACTTGCGGCGTGCGAACAAAGTCTTTTAATTTTTCCTCAAGATCTTTAGCAAGCTCATTAGTTGTTTTTTGGCTAGCGAGCACATCGCCAATCAGGGGGATAGAAATTTTTCCGTCGGGGCGCACCAACACAATGGAGGATAGGTCAGGGTTTTTCCAAACATCGACTTTAATCCTATCGCCTGAACCAATGCGGTATTCGGGCAATTCCAAAACACCTTGCGCGGGTAATTCGGATATACCTTGCTGCGAAGAGCAGCCGGCAACAAAAAATAGTGTTAACAAAAAAACACGCGCGGTACTGCATCGCAATGCTGTGAGATAAGTATTCATACTATCGGACTCCCATTCCTAATAAAATAACCTGCACGGTTTGAACCATAATAATCAAATCGAGCATTAAACTTTTATTTTTTACGTAGTAAAGATCGTATCGCAGCTTTTGCGCAGCATCTTCAACCGACGCTCCGTAAGGGTAATTGAGTTGTGCCCACCCCATCAAACCGGGCTTAACATGATGGCGTTCATTGTAATAGGGTAACTCAGTGATCAGACCCTGAATAAACTCAGGGCGCTCTGGGCGCGGGCCAACAATACTCATATCACCGCGCAATACGTTCCATAATTGCGGCAACTCATCGATGCGCGTATTTCTTAAAAACGCGCCCACTCGAGTAATGCGGCTGTCATTTTTTTTCGCCCATATAGCAGCTCCATCTTTTTCGGCATTAGTGACCATGCTGCGAAACTTTAATATTTGGAAGGGCTTGCCTTCCAAGCCAGTACGCTGCTGCCGATACAAAATAGGTCGGCCCGACTCACAAAAAATAAGTACTATAGCCAGCGCCATCAAAGGCCAGGTTAGCAGCAGTAATACGAGCGACACTATAATATCGCAGGCACGCTTAACCATTAGCCCAAACTCACCACTGGTAAAGCCTGAACTAAACACTAACCAGCTAGGGCTAATTTCTGCCAGCGAAACGACACCTAGCTCTCGCTCACATAAGCCAATAGCATCGGACACACGAATACCGTGTAACTTGCACTCGAATAATTCATTGAGCGGAAAAGCATTGCCCTGCCCCGCGCGACGATCATCAAGCGCAACAACAATCTCACTAATATCTAACTTTTGCGCCATCTCTAACAAAGTCCCTGTGCGAGAGCGTAAATCGTGTGTCACAAAAACCGGCTCAGATTCAGAGCTTTGCACAAACGCCACTACCTTTGCCACACCCGCATGCCCTGCACCCAACTCTTCTGCGAGCCGACGGGCATTTTCTCCCGCGCCAAATATAAGCACCCTAGAACGCAGTGATTCGGCATCAACCAAACGAAGAAAAAACCAACGCACAGGAACCACTAAGCAAAGCGCGACGAGTGTTGCGTAAAATAATACCCCACGCCCCATGTAAAGGGATGGGAACAAATAGTAAATCACCGTTAAGGCAGACGTGCCGAGCAAGCAGTAAGCCACCACAGTGCGGATAGCCATGGGCCCATTACCACCGCGCAGCCCTGCACTATAGACACCCAGAGCCATCGTACACAACAGCATCAATAGCATGTAAACTGCGGCACTTGGCACCAACATTGGGTTTAGCAACAGTGGTGCGTCCCATGGAACATCACCAAACAGGCGGAAGCGCAGCGTGTGGCCGATGATTAAGGACGCATACAACAAGCCCGCCTCTATCACAGTTAATGCAATAATGGGGTAGGGCAAGAAGTGTTTAAATAAACGGACGTGGGCCAAGAATTTGCTCTGGTTTGTGATTTTGATTGAATTTAGAGTTTAGCATGCCTGCCGGTATCTGAAAGAAAAACACATTATTAAACAATGCTTTGTAAGGAAAAGATGAAAAGCTCTCAACCACCCTTGAAAAAAGACGCGATGCACTTCGAGCTAGCCGCTTGCTTAGATAGCTTAAAAGCCAATACTACAAACTCCATAACCGATTTATTCGCCCAGCAGGCCAATCGTGCAGCCCAATGGACATTTAAAGCAGCCGGTATCACCCTAGACCTGTGCCGCACTCCAATAAACGATAACTCACTGAAAATACTAGTAAAATATGCGCAATCGCAAGAACTAAGCAGCAAGATTCAACAGCTTGTGGGTGGTGGCGAGCTCAACACCACCGAACGACGTGCCGCACACCATACGGCTCTGCGCGATATCTTCGACGCAGCTGCATCCGATCATCAGCAAATGGCTCGGGACACTTTCGAGCGCGTATGCGAGCTAGCCGACCAATTAGGCAACGGCCAATGGCTGGGTGCCAACGGAAATCCTATCACCGACGTCATTAATATTGGTATTGGCGGCTCCGATTTAGGCCCGCGATTAATCTGCGCCGCACTCGACCACGGCCAACTGGCCAACAGCGCACGACCTAATGTGCACTTTGTAGCCAACGTAGATCCTGTAGAGCTCGACCAAGTGCTGGCAACATGCCAGCCCTCATCCACATTAATTGTTGTTGCTTCGAAAACTTTCAGCACCATAGAAACTCTCGAAAACGCTCGAGCCGCTAGACAGTGGTTGTTACGCGAAATACCTGATGCTGACCTAGGCAAGCACTTGATTGCCATTACCGCCAATATTGAAAAAGCCGTGGAATTTGGCATTGATGCTGAAAACTTATTACCTTTGTGGGACTGGGTAGGCGGGCGCTACTCGCTATGGTCAGCTATTGGGCTGCCCATAGCCATTGCTCATGGCAGCCAATGCTTCGAACAATTATTGCGTGGCGCCAACGCTATGGATGAACACTTTTCTCATTGTGAGCTAAGTCAGAACTTGCCGTTTTTATTAGCGGCGCTCGACTTAATCAACGTTAATGTATGCGGCGCGCAAAGTGTTGCGGTACTTCCGTACAGCCATCAACTAGCGCTGCTGCCCGCCTATTTGCAACAGCTATGTATGGAAAGTAACGGCAAGAGCGTTCGCTTGAATGGTGAGCAAGTGAACTATGCAACAAGCCCGGTGGTGTGGGGTAGCGCAGGCACAGTGGGACAGCATTCGTTTCACCAACTGCTGCACCAAGGCACGGGCAACATCCCTATCGATTTTATTCTGCCTCTGCGGCCCAACAAGGCCAGCACGTTTAATGATGATGCCAGACACCGGCAGCTAGTGGCCAACTGCTTGGCGCAAAGCAAGGCACTGACCGAAGGAAAAACCACAGAGCAAGCACTACAAGAGTTATTAGCGGCTGGCGCCGATCAACAAGAAGCGGAGCGGCTGGCTCCGCACAAGGCAAGCCCAGGCAATCGCTGTAATACCATTATTGCTATGGACGAGCTCACGCCCGCCACGCTCGGAGCACTGATTGCTCTTTATGAACACAAGATATTTGTACAAAGCGTATTTTGGGACATCAACGCTTTTGATCAGTGGGGCGTTGAACTAGGCAAGCAGCTGGGAGGCCCAATAGACACGGCCATGAGCCTATCCGAGAATAATTTAAGTGAAACAGACGCTGCAACCCAGCAATGGATTAACAATTACTACAAAGCCAACGCGAAATAGTCGAGCCTAACATTTAAACTAAGCCATTTTTTCGAGTAGCTCGCGAGTCTTTTCTTGCATCAACTCAATGTCGCCCACCGACTCAACATTCAGCCTCACCACCGGCTCAGTGTTAGACATACGCAAGTTAAATCGCCAGTTGGAAAATTCAACACTCAGCCCATCGGTGTAATCTACGGCAAGCCCCAATGGCGCATACTCTGCCTCGATGCGCGCAATAAGCTCCTTAGGGTTATCAACACGCCGGTTGATTTCACCACTCACTGGGTAGCGGGCAATCATGTCACTGACCATAGTCGACAATGGCACACCTTTTTTAGCGATCAACTCCGCAACTAGCAGCCAAGGAATCATGCCGCTATCGCAGTAGGCAAAGTCGCGAAAGTAATGATGCGCACTCATCTCTCCGCCGTAAATCGCATTTTCTGCTCGCATTCGCTCCTTGATAAAAGCATGGCCGGTTTTACTCATGATAGGCTCACCGCCCAACCCCTTCACAACGGCCTGCGTATTCCATGTCAACCGAGGATCATGAACCACTTTTTCACCAGGCGATTTTTGCAAAAATGCCTCAGCTAACAGGCCGACGATGTAATAGCCCTCAATAAAAGCGCCTGTCTCATCGAACAAAAAGCAGCGATCAAAATCGCCATCCCAAGCCACGCCAAAATCAGCACCCGAAGCGCGCACTGCATCGATAGTTGCCTGCCGATTATCCACTAGTAAAGGATTAGGAATACCGTGCGGAAAATTACCGTCTGGCTCATGATTAATTTTTACAAACTCAACCGGCAGCATACTTTCAAGCGCATCGATAACCAACCCTGCGCCACCATTACCCGCGTTTACCACCACTTTAAGACCACTCAATGCCGACGGATCAAAATAACCAAGCACATGTTTGATATAAGCATTGCGACTTTCAAATGAGCTGATGACACCTGGCTCCGACACTTCGGAAAATAAGCCTGACTCAGCCAACGCTTTAATTTCTAGCAAGCCGGTATCACCGCTTATGGGCACGCTGCCGCGCTTTACAAGCTTCATACCGTTGTAATCCATTGGATTATGGCTGGCAGTAACGACGATACCGCCATCAACGTCATTATTGAAAGAGGCGAAGTATATTTCTTCAGTGCCAACCATGCCGATATCTAACACATCTGCGCCAGCATCCGTTAAGCCTCTTGCCACAGCTGCCGAAATAGCCGGGCTCGTGAGGCGAATATCATGACCCAAGCAAACTTTTTTTGCTGCTAGATGCTGCGCAAAAGCACGGCCAATACGATAGGCAACCTCTTCATTTAACTCGTCAGGCACCCTGCCACGAATATCGTAAGCCTTGAAACAGCTATAATTATTGCCTTCATCGGGCATTCTTATCACCCTTGATAGATATTTTCATAACAATAGTTGGTTGCATCAATAAAACCTTGAATACTGCCGCAGTCATAACGCCGCCCTTTAAACTTGTAAGCCATAACCGCGCCGCGCTTAGCTTGCGTTAACAGTGCATCTGTTATTTGCACCTCTCCGTTTTTGCCTGCAGGCGTATCTCGGATAATATCGAATATATCTGGCGTTAAAATATAGCGTCCAATAATGGCCAAATTACTCGGCGCATCTTCAGCCTTTGGCTTTTCTACCATATCGGTAACGCGAAACACGTCTTCTCTAATTTGCTCACCAGCAATCACACCAAACTTCTCAATTTGATCACTGGGTACCTCTTGGATGGCAACAATCGTGCAGCGAAACTGCTTATAGAGCTCCACCATCTGAGACAACACGCCGGGGCCTTCGCCAAAACATAAATCATCGGCCAAGACCACACCAAAAGGCTCATCGCCTATTAAGGTCTGGCCCGTCAGTATTGCATTGCCAAGCCCTGCCATTTCACGCTGGCGCGTAGTAGAAAACGTTCCGCGATTAATGACATCACGAATACCAGTTAACAACTCTTCTTTACCCGAACCGGCAATTTCTTTTTCTAACTCATAATTTGTATCAAAGTGATCGTTGATGGCCCGCTTACCTCGACCAGTAACAAAACCAATCTCATACAGACCAGCATCTAACGCTTCCTCTACACCGTATTGCACCAACGGCTTGTTAACAATTGGCAGCATCTCTTTGGGCATGGATTTAGTCGCCGGCAAAAATCGCGTACCATAACCTGCAACGGGAAAAAGGCATTTCTTGATCAAAACATTCTCCTGACTTCTATTTCAAATCGATGTAATTTCGCGCCACCCGATAAGCAACGGCTTGACTACTAAACGATGGCTTAAGCACTTGAAAATAATTTAGGTGTCGCGCCCATAAACATCATCATAACGCACGATATCGTCTTCACCTAAGTAGCTTCCGGTTTGCACCTCAATCAGTTCGAGCGGAATTTTACCCTTATTTTCAAGTCTATGCTTGTGCCCCAGCGGGATATAAGTAGATTGATCCTCACTCAATGTAAACACTTTATCTTCACAAGTAACTTGCGCTGTACCGGCCACCACAATCCAATGCTCTGCACGATGATGGTGCTTTTGCAGCGATAGCTTATGTCCAGGTGTGACAATAATCTTCTTCACCTGAAACCGCTCACTAAGACAAATGGTTTCATAGGAACCCCAAGGACGATAGACAATTTTATGCGTAGTGCCTTCATCACGACCGCTAGACTTAAGTTGACTGACCACCGCTTTGACGTCTTGAACTCGCTCTCGATCGGCAACTAACACCGCATCGGCAGTTTCGATAATGACTGCGTTATGAATACCTAAGGTGGCAATCAATCTGTGCTCGCTGTGCACGTAAGAGTCGGACGTGTCTAGCGCAACCACATCGCCAATACTGACATTACCTGCCGAATCTTTTTGCTTCACATCCCATAAACTCGACCAACTGCCTACATCACTCCAACCCGCGTCCAAATCGACCACTGCGCGCGCAGAAGCCTTTTCCATAACGGCATAATCAATAGAGTCTTCTGGACACGCGTTAAAACTGGCATCATCGAGACAAGTGAAATCGAGGTCACGCCGCGCATGATCCACCGCAAGCTTACAGGCATCGAGTATTTTAGGCGCCTGCTCACCAATCTCTTCGAGATAGCGCGCCGCCTTAAACATAAACATGCCACTATTCCAAAGATAATTGCCTCCGGCCAGATATTGTTGCGCGGTTACCAAATCGGGCTTCTCAACAAACTCCTCAATACCACTAGCCAACAAACCCGCCAACGACTTAGTTTTGCAAATATAACCGTAGCCAGTTTCTGCATGCGTTGGCACGACACCGAAGGTAACCAAATGACTTTGCTCAGCAGCGGCTGATGCTGCCAGCAAAGATTCATGCAGCGCTGCCTCGTTAGTAATCAGGTGATCTGCAGGAAGAACCAGCATGGTTGCATCAGGATTGGACGCAGCAATATGCAGCGCAGCGCAGGTCACAGCAGGGGCCGTATTTTTAGCGCAGGGCTCGAGTATTACCGCATCGAGGTCTGCACCTATATCTTGCATTTGCTGAGCAACCAAAAAGCGATTTTCTGCATTGCACATAATTACGGCCGCACCCAGATCAGGAACACCCTGCAAACGCAGCCAAGTTTCTTGCAACATTGATCGCCCAGAGCCCGTTAAATCAATAAATTGCTTCGGGTATGCTTTTCGCGACAGCGGCCATAGACGCGTGCCCGAGCCTCCGCACAAGATGACTGGAATGATCATTATTACTCCTTTAAAAACCTGACCGATGCTCCACAATTAAAACCATTCGCACCGGCTTGAATCCCAAAAGCTTCTTTTGGGCTCGTAAACACTTAAATAGGTAACATCACGAAATGAGTATGAAAAATACAGCCCGTCCATACTTCTGAAACTTTAGCATTTGTGAAGCACTTGGTAAGCGACTCACTCACCACGGGCGGTACTTGCCAACTAAACGACGCTGCCATTTTCGCAGAGGCAAGCTCTGCATCGATCTGCAATAGAATTGACCCTAAATTTTCAATGCACATTGGACACTGAATGGATTGAAGTTACAATGCTCTTGGAAATAATAGCGCAGCATTATTAGAGGCGCAAAATGCACATCGAAGAGCCGCACAACCAAACAGCGAACGCTTTATTACTGGCCTAGTGCCAACCTCAAAGGAATCATACTCTCACCATGACTCAAGCTACTCATCAAGCAGACCCTCAAACGGCTGCGTCAAAAGCCAACTCATTCAGCAAAGAAGAATTAGTGGCCTGTGGCGAGGGCAAATTATTCGGCCCCGGCAATGCGCAATTGCCCGTTGACAACATGCTGATGCTCGATCGCATCACTAATATCCAAAACGATTTAGGTGCATTTAACAAAGGCTTTTTACATGCCGAACTAGATATCAATCCGGATTTGTGGTTTTTCCAATGCCACTTTATCGGCGACCCTGTGATGCCAGGCTGCTTGGGCCTCGATGCTATGTGGCAACTAGTAGGGTTTTATCTAGGCTGGCGCGGCAACCCAGGACGTGGTCGCGCGCTAGGCGCTGGCGAAATAAAATTTAGCGGGCAGGTTCAACCCACTACGCAGCTGGTGAGCTACGAAATTGATTTCAAGCGCATCATCGAGCGCAAGCTCATTATGGGGATTGCCGATGGCAGAATGCTGGCCGATGGTAAAGAAATCTATCACGCTAAAGATTTGCGCGTGGGATTATTTCAAGATGAGAGTAGTGAGTAATTTAATCGTCGATCGCTTCGATGTTAAAACATTATTGGCAGAGCCAAGCTCAAGCCAGTAAAATTAGTCGCCCAACATTGTCACTCCACCCTTTAGATAGCTAGCCGCGCCCTGCTGCTGCAAAGCAAACGGTTCAGAAGGCTTAGGAAAAAGCATGAAAAGAGTTGTTATCACAGGCCTAGGTATCACATCGTGTTTAGGCACAACTGCCGCAAGCGTGAGTCAGGCATTGCAAAATGGCACTTCCGGAATTGCGCATCGACCCGAGTATGAAGAATTAGGCATGCGCAGCCATATCGCCGGAGTGGTCGATCTAGACCTCAGCCAACATATCGATCGCAAATCTTTGCGCTTTATGGGGCCAGCAGCAGGCTACGCTCATATCTCAATGACCGCTGCAATTGCCGATGCCGGACTAGCTGAAGCTGATATTTCCAACCCACGCACAGGCATTATTGCAGGCTCCGGCGGAGCATCATCATCAAACCAAGTTGAAGCAGCGGATATTTTGCGCAATAGAGGGCTGCGACGCGTTGGCCCCTATCGCGTAACGCAAACAATGGGCAGCACCGTTTCTGCGTGCCTTGCAACCGCCTTTAAAATCAAAGGTGTGAACTATTCAATTTCTTCGGCGTGCTCAACCAGCGCACACTGTATTGGCAATGCTGCCGAGCAGATTCAACTGGGCAAGCAAGACATCGTATTTGCTGGCGGTGGCGAAGAAGAACACTGGACCTTAAGCAGCTTATTTGACGCAATGGGCGCACTATCCACCCAATACAATGACACCCCCACCCAAGCATCTCGAGCTTACGATGCCGACCGTGATGGATTCGTTATTGCCGGCGGTGGCGGCATGGTGGTACTCGAAGAGCTTGAGCATGCACAGGCACGAGGCGCTAAAATTTATGCCGAGGTTGTAGGCTATGGTGCCACCTCTGACGGTGCCGAAATGGTCGCCCCTTCGGGTGAAGGCGCAGTGCGCTGCATGCAACAGGCCCTTGCCAGCGTAGACGGCGACATTGATTACATCAACGCCCATGGCACAAGCACCCCTGCCGGCGATATCGTGGAACTCAATGCAATGCGCTCAGTGTTCGGCGAGCAAGGCCCGCGAGTCAGTTCAACTAAGTCACTCAGCGGCCACTCGCTTGGCGCAGCTGGCGTGCAAGAAGCTATTTACTGCCTGCTGATGCTGCAAAATGGTTTTATTGCGGGCTCAGCCAACATTGCCACGCTCGATCCTGCCGCCCAAGGCATGCCCATCGTGCAAAAAACCGAGAGTGCCGACTTACAGCGAGTGATGAGCAATAGCTTTGGTTTTGGTGGCACCAATGCCAGCCTCGTCTTGCAAAAATGGGGCTAGTCCTCCCAGAGTTGGCCCCCATTGACGTAAAATCAATCTATTCGTAGCGCGCGATAACCGCGCATAAGCGCCGGATAGGCGATGGGCACCCCTCGCCTATCCGGCCTAGCCAGAGGGCCTTGGCAAGCCCATGGTAATTGTACCGCCCGCGATTTCAATTAATTCAAAAAAAGCTATGCTTAAGAAGAGCTTAGTTACCAACTAGTTTCGTACCGCTATGCGCAGTGTTTAGGCAAGGTCGAAAAAGGAAATCCGACGCAGCAGACTACCTAAATCATTATTCGTTAAACCGAATGACGCATGCAATTGAAAACCGAAAGGGAAAATACCCATGAACAAATTATTGAGCCGCTCAATCATTGCCACCATTTTTAGCGGGTGCTTGGCTGCACTTGCACCCCCAATATCGGCCATGGACTACAGCGTCAGCTTATCTGCTGATAATCAATACGACACCGATGGAGGCCTGAATGGTAGAGATCAAGAAGAACTCGAGTCGAGCATCGGACTTGGTTTAAATATTAGCCAAGACAATCAACGCCTCGATTTCATGGGCAATTATAGCTTCAACTACCTCAATTTTGACAACAACACCAGCAGCGACCGATCTCAAATCACAGGTAATAGCGACTTCGTATTTAGCGTTATTGAGCAGCGTTTTGACTGGCTTGCCGCGCATAACATCACGGAAACCTCACCCAGCCGGCGCGAGGCCAACAATACTGCCGATGATCAAGAAAGGCGCCAACAACTTACCACCGGGCCATTTATCACCCTACCCATCACAGGCGTCGATCAATTAATATTAAGTGCCGAATACAGCGAAATTTTCTTTTCGAAGCCCAAAAACACCAACTTACAAACGGCAGAGAGCGATGACACCCAAAGCCTTTTAGGAAACATTAATTGGGAGCATGCTTTATCGGAAATAACGGATATTACTGCCGGCTACCAATATCAAGAGTCTGAGCGCGATGACAGAGAGCAGAACCTAGAATTTCACCGATACTTTCTCGGCTTCTCCCGCTCACTTCGCAATTTAAACTACAGCTTATCAGTAGGTAGCAATACGTCTGAGCAAGAAGGGCAAAGCAGTAACA
>Ga0075467_10003492_pt1 | contig 12056 bp, 10 predicted proteins | sample DEB08_DNA_9_FD_75067 | JGI IMG/M metagenome (GOLD analysis project Ga0075467, IMG submission 75067) | Aqueous microbial communities from the Delaware River and Bay under freshwater to marine salinity gradient to study organic matter... | ecosystem: Environmental > Aquatic > Marine > Coastal ...
CGGTCACTCCCCTATTTGGGGGGGAATTTGGGAATAATCTGGTAAACCTTATTCCTGATCCGTGGTTGGATCATTCAGCAACCCCAGTTTGCTTGCATGTATTGCCGCCTCTGCACGGGTTGAAATTTCAAGTTTGCGGTAGACTGATTTGATATGGGTGATCACCGTACTGTCAGCAAGGCCAAAGGCCTCAGCCACTTCAGTCACCCGCAGACCCCGGGCGATCAAGCGCAGAACTTCTATTTCGCGTTTGGTCAGTTTAGTTTTCGGTTCAAAATGCGGGCCGGTTAGCTGGAAATGCTGCATGATCCGCCGCGCGATTTGGGGGCTCAGCGGGGGGATGCCGGTCAACAAGAGCCGCAGTTGATGCTCCAGTATCTCTTCGGGGTCGCTTTTGAGCAGGTAGCCCTGCGCGCCCGCCGCAAGCGCAGAGACAATCGCACTATCGGCGGCCATCACGGTGGTCACAACATTCATGCAATCAGGTTGCTCTTGGGTCAAACGGCGCAGCAGGATAGTTCCGTCGCCATCAGGCAGACTTAGATCAACCAAGGCCAAATCAAAATGCTGTCGTCCACAGGCATTCTGTGCGCCGCGCAATGTGCCTTCTTTGACGATTTCAGATGAGGGAAAGATATTCTGGACAATACCAGCCAACCATTCCCGAGATTGACGCACATCTTCAAGAATGAGAATGCTCTGGATCATTGGTTTTGTCCGTCCCGAGGTGTTTGTGCGTGCAGGGGCAATATTATCTCAATCCATGTGCCTGACTGACCATCGGCGCGCGCGCTTATGGTGCATTCCCCCAAAAGGGCATCGGCCCGCTCGTGAATATTGGCCAGGCCATTGCCGTCTTGGTTTTGCTGTTCTGGGTCGATACCTTTGCCATCGTCCTGAATATCAAGCGTCAAAACCATATCTGTCTGGGTAATTGTGACCCAAAGGGTGCGGGCTTGTGAATGGCGCAACACGTTTGAAACAACTTCGCGAAGCATGGAGCGTAGCCCATTCACTAATGCAAAGGAAATAATCGCCCCTTCGGCGGCGGCATCATTGACAGGGTCAATCCAGTTTAACGCAATGCCTTTTGCCTCAAGCCGTTGTGCCGTTTCCTGCCGCAAGTCCGCCAGCAGGGGCAGCAGGCCAAAGTCTGATTGAAAGCCATCATTGATAATCGAACGCAGATCGCTGAGGCTGTCGCGCAGCAGGTCATCTTTGCGAGAGACCTCGCGGGAATGCAGAGCGCTGAGCAGTTGCGCCCCGATGTTGTCATGAACATCCCGGCTGATCCTGTCACGCTCCAGATTCACACCGCGTTCATAGGCGCGGCGGCTTTCTGCGGCCAGCATGTAGGTTTGAACCATATTCGACGCGACCTCTGTATCATCGGGGGAAAACAAGCGCCGGCCATTCAAGGCATAGCGCAACCGTCGCGGCGCGATGCCGTCCAGCCCCGGAAGCAGCAAGGCAAGACCGTTTTCGTCGATCATGGGCGTTGTCACTGGCCTGTCTGCTTCTTCTGGTGGCGCGAGAGGGGCAAAGACGTTGCTCAGCAATGCATCCCAACGCTTTTCGCTTTCTGCATGGGTCTGTGACAGGGCCGCCCCAACGATTTCTGGCATCCGGCCTTTCAGCGTCGCGCTGCGGCTGTGCAGCAAGAACCGCAACAGCATTTGCCGCAAAGGGAAATACAAAAAACCTGAAATCAGCAAGGCCGCGCCAAGCGAGAACCAAGGCTGCCATTGCAAAAACCGGATCAGCAGGATGTCGAGCAGAATGATCATCACCATCCCGCTGAGCCAGAGCCAGATGTAATAGGACCAGCGGTCAAGGTTGAACACCTTGTAGCGCATCACGCCAAGGGCCAGTCCCACATGCATGATGTTAAAGAACGAAAAGGCGATGCCTTGGGAAACCAATGCCGTTTCGGTCAGGCCTAGGGTGGTAGGTGCCATGCTCAAGAATATGAACAAGGAACAGCCCAGCAGAGAGACAAGGATGAACCACCGCAGACCTGCACGGTTCAGCGGTTCTCTGCGGCTCAGATACCATTGGACGGCCCCCAGAAGCAGAGCGACCAGCAATTCCGACAATGTTGTAATACCGATCGAATTGTCCGGGCCGATGTGAAAGGTATTTCCGACAATGCCTGCCCCGAAGATGACCGTCGGGATCAAAAGCCAGATCGGGCGGAACAAGGACCGAGGGTATTGCGAGAAAAGTCCCACCAAGGCAATGCCAAAGGTAATGGCACCAAAGGCGTTGATATTGGATAGGGTCGCAAACAAAGCGCCGTCCAAGGCAACCTGCCGGGTAGAGTAAATGGCCGCTGAATGGGTTGAGAAAACAAGGAAAAAGGCGGTCAGCGAAAACATCCTGGCACCCCAATCATCTGGACGCAGGCTTAGCACCCAGATGCCGATCAGATAAGAGATCATGCCAACCGCGATCTGGAACCAAAAGGTCCAGGGCAGGTCAGACAGGCCGCGGGGACGGATGTCAAAGGTCCCTGCCACCTGCGCACCCTGCGCATTCATATAGGTGGCCGAGATTTGTGATTGATCCAGTTGCGCCCTGATGTCAGATCTGTCGATCTCTGAACGCCTCTATGGCGGCATAGCTGCCCAGTTGATCGGGCTCTTCAATCAGATCGCTGGGAATGATTTCGATATCGCCAATCTGGACTGGAACAGCATTTTTGGGAATGTCGATATGGGGCTGGGCCAGCGCCACCAACAAGCTCAAGAGCGATAAAGCAAGGCCAAGCATGGCAAGGCCAAGGAAAAGATGGGCGGGCGAAAATCGTTTATAAAATGGGTTCATGACCTTGGGGTATTACTGGCGGTATCAAAGTAAATCCCCCAAACAGGGGGCCATCCTTTGACATTAGCTGCCAGATTGCCTTGGGCAAAGGTAGAAACGTCAACTGATACACAGCCTCGCGCCATGGTGCTGACTGAATGATGCTGGCGCAGGATGGCCGACTTGTGCGGGTGGCATTGAGGTGCCGTTTGAACAATGATCAGATGCACAGGGGCGTCATCGTGGTTAGGGGTGGTGCCTGAGATCAAAGAATACGGAAGGGCGACCATGGATTATCAGACACTGCGTTTCGAAATTGCAGAAGGCATCGCGACCATCACACTGGACCAAAAGGATAATCCGGCCAATACGCTGGATGCCCGAATGGCCGAAGAAGTGTTTGAGGTCAGCCTGCGCTGCGGTGCGCCCGAGGTGCGTGCCGTGATCCTGACGGCGGTGGGCAAGATGTTCTGCGGTGGCGGCGATCTGGCTGAAATGCATGCCGCCCCTGACAAGCCTGCGCATTTGACCCGCATGGCGACCTTGCTGCATGCGGGGCTGTCGCGCCTGGCGCATATTGATGCGCCTGTGATCGTGGCGGTGAATGGCACTGCGGGTGGTGGCGGGTTTTCCATGGTGCTGTCGGGCGACTATGTCATCGCCTCAGAGAAGGCAAAATTCGTTTCCGCCTATACGGCATCGGGTCTGACCCCTGATGGGTCGTCGACCTATTATCTGGCAAAACATATCGGTCTGCTGCGTGCCAAGGAGATGATGCTGTTCAACCGCGTGCTGACAGCGGATGAGGCGCATGAGTGGGGTTTGGTGAACAAGGTGGTGCCGGCCGATGCGGTGCTGGCAGAGGCGCAGGCGGTGGCACGGCAACTGGCTGCGGGCCCGACCAAGGCCTTTGGCGGGGTCAAGCGGCTGCTCGACACGGCCTTTTCCGACGGGTTGGAGACGCAGCTGGACCGGGAGACCCGTTCAATTGCCGATATGATGCAGACCCATGATGGCCCTGCCGGCATTGCCGCCTTTCTGGCCAAGCAAAAACCGGTCTTTGAAGGCAAGTGAGCCGCCTTTTGCCGGTTCAGACCTCCAGGGTTGCCGCCACGGCGCGTTGCCATCTGCCATAGCGGGCGGCGCGTTTATCGGCAGTCATATCGGGGGTGAAACTGCGTTCAACCGCCCAGTTTTCGGCAAAGCCTGCCATGTCCGGATAGATACCGGCCCTTTGACCGGCAAGCCAAGCGGCCCCCATGGCTGTTGTTTCAACCACATGGGGGCGGTCAACCGGGGCGTCGATGATATCGGACAGGAACTGCATGGCGCGGTCATTCGCGCTCATCCCGCCATCGACGCGCAGGGTCGCGTCCGAACCATGGCCCTGCCAGTCCGCGCGCATGGCTTCCAGCAGGTCGCGGGTTTGAAACCCGACGCTTTCCAGCGCGGCACGGGCAAATTCCGCCGGGCCGGAATTGCGGGTCAGCCCGTAGACCGCGCCGCGGCATTCGGCATTCCAATAGGGGGCACCCAGGCCGGTAAAGGCGGGAACGATGATCACGTCCTGCTGTGGATCGGCCTGCGCGGCCATGGCAGAGGTATCGGCCGCATTCTGGATGATCCCCAGCCCATCGCGCAGCCATTGCACCACCGCACCAGCGACAAAGATGGACCCCTCAAGCGCATAGGTGGGTTTGCCGTCCAATTGATAGGCGATGGTGGTCAGCAGGCGGTTGTTTGAGGCCACGGGCGTGTCGCCAGTGTTCAGCAGGGCAAAGCATCCGGTACCATAGGTGGATTTCAGCATGCCGGGCTTGAAACAGGCCTGCCCGATCGTTGCGGCCTGTTGATCCCCCGCGACGCCCAGGATCGGCAGGGCGGCCCCCAGATGTTCTGGCGCGGTGGTGCCAAAGTCTGCGGCGCAATCCTTGACTTGTGGCAGCATGGCCATGGGGATGTCGAACAGATCGCAGATTGTGCGGCTCCATTCTCCTGCGTGGATATCATAAAGCAGGGTACGGGCCGCATTGGTTGCATCCGTCACATGCGCGGCCCCGTTGGTCAGCTTCCAGATCAAGAAGCAATCGACGGTGCCGAACAGCAGCTCTCCTTTTGCGGCGCGTTCTCTGGCACCGTCAGCATTGTCCAGAATCCATTTCAGCTTGGTGCCGGAAAAATAGGGATCGGCCAACAGGCCGGTCTTGGCGGTGATCATCTGGTCATGGCCCGCGTCGCGCAGGCTGCGGCAATAATCGGCAGTGCGCCGGTCTTGCCAGACGATGGCGTTATGAATGGGGGTGCCTGTCTGGGCATCCCAAACCAATGTCGTCTCGCGCTGGTTGGTGATCCCGATGGCGGCGATATCAGACGCCTGCAGCCCCGCCTTTGCAATGGCATCGCGACAGGTTTGCACGGTGGTCGACCACAGATCGGCAGGGTCATGTTCAACCCAGCCGCTGTGCGGGAAATGCTGCGCAAACTCCTGCTGCGCGGTGGCTTTGACCTGGATGTCCTTGTCAAACACCAGGGCCCGAGAGGACGTGGTGCCCTGATCAATAGCGAGAATATGGGTCATGACGGGCCTCCGGTTGCGGGGTGGAATTTTGCTCGGGGCAGGGCTGCATTGTCAAGCGTTGCGCATCCATTCATCCAGCCGCTTGGCCTGATCCGGTGACAGGCGCAGACCCAGTTTGCTGCGCCGCCACAGCACGTCTTCGGCGGTGCGCGCATATTCGCGGGTCATCAGCCAGCGCACTTCGGCCTGTGTCAGGTTGCTGCCAAAATCCTGACCCAGCGCCGCCTTGTCCGGGGCACCGTCCAGCATGTGCCAGGCCTGTGTGCCATAGGCGCGGATCAGGCGGCGGGCCCATTTTGGATCAAGGAAGGGGTGATCGGCCAGCAGCCGTGCGATCAGGCGGTCCACGTCACCCACAGGGAAATCGCCGCCGGGCAGGGGCACTTCGGCGGTCCAATGGGGTTTGAGGCCGGGCAGGACGGGGGCCAGCTTGTCCATCGTGTCCTGCGCCAGTTTGCGGTAGGTCGTGATCTTGCCGCCAAAGATATTGAGGATCGGCGCACCGCCCCGCGCCTCAACCTTGAGGGTGTAATCCCGCGTGGCTGCCGCCGCCGAACTGGCCCCATCGTCATATAGCGGGCGCACGCCGGAATAGGTCCAGACGACATCGTCACTGGTAAGCTGCTGCTTGAAATAGCCATTGGCGAAATTCAGCAGATAGTCTTGTTCGTCGGGGGTGCATTCTGGTTTGACGTTGGGGTCGGGGTGATCTGCATCGGTGGTCCCGATCAGGGTGAAATCGGTCTCATAGGGGATGGCAAAGATGATCCGCCCGTCGGTGCCCTGAAAGAAATAGCATTTGTCATGATCATAAAGTTTGCGCGTCACGATATGACTGCCGCGCACCAGCCGCACCCCTTCCGTTGAGTTTACGCGCACCGTGCCCTGGATGATGTCGCCAACCCAGGGACCGCCTGCGTTGATCAATATCCTGGCGTGATGCACCCGGGTTTCGCCGGTCTGGTTGTCCCGGGTCATGACCTGCCACAGATCGCCGGTTCGGGCGGCTGAAATCACTTTGGTGCGCACCATGATCGTGGCACCACGGTCCTGGGCATCGCGGGCGTTCAGGACCACCAGACGTGAATCCTCGACCCAGCAATCGGAATATTCAAAGGCCTTTTCGAACTGTGGCTGCAACGGTGCCCCTTCGGCGGTGCCGCTGAGCGCGATCGTCTTTGCCCCGGGCAGAATCTTGCGGCCGCCAAGGTTGTCATACAAGAACAGACCAAAGCGGATCAGCCAGGCAGGGCGCCGCCCGCGTGTCCAGGGCATGACGATGTTCAAAATGCGCGAGGCGGGCGTGCCTCCTTCAAACCGCATGTCCTTGTGATAGGGCAGCACGAACCGCATGGGCCAGGCGATATGCGGCATGGCCTTGAGCAGGGTTTCGCGTTCCTCCAGCGCGTGACGCACCAGATTGATCTCGAAATACTCAAGATAGCGCAGCCCGCCATGAAACAGTTTGGTAGAGGCCGAAGAGGTTGCCGAGGCCAGATCGTTCATCTCTGCCAGCGCCACGGACAGGCCCCGGCCCGCAGCATCGCGCGCAACGCCACAGCCGTTTATCCCACCGCCGATGATAAAGATATCATAGGGGTCCTGAGAGCTGCGGGGGGCGGTCACGGGGTCAGTCACGCGAAAAGGTCCGTTTGGTTGTTATTGGGGTCAGACAATGGGCTGACCGACGGTTACCATTTAGTGCGTTTTTGGAAAACCCTGAAACATTTAGCGCGGCCTGCAATCAAATTTTTCAACGCGTTAAGCGGTCCGTGATCTGTCAGGGGGTCCAAGGAACGCATGGGTCGTTCGGAACCAAAAAGGCAGCCCATTGGGCTGCCTTTCGGTCATTCCATCAATGGATAGGCTTAGAGGCTGGCGTCAAGTGCCGCCAGGATCACATCGCCCATCTGCGAAGTGCTGATCGGGGTGCCGCCCTCTGGTCCCATCAGGTCAGCGGTGCGGGCACCATCGGCCAATACTTTTTCGACTGCGGCCTCAAGGCGTGTGGCCTCTTCGCCCTGATCAAAGGAATAGCGCAGCGCCATGGCAAAGCTCAGGATGCAGGCAATCGGGTTTGCCTTGCCCTGACCTGTGATGTCGGGGGCAGAGCCATGTACCGGCTCATACAGCGCCTTGGGGCGGCCATCTGCGTTGGGTGCGCCCAGCGACGCCGAGGGCAGCATGCCCAGCGAACCGGTCAGCATGGCCGCGCAATCGGACAGGATGTCGCCAAACAGGTTGTCGGTCAGGATGACGTCAAACTGCTTGGGTGCGCGCACCAGCTGCATGGCGCCATTGTCGGCGTACATATGGCTGAGTTCGACATCGGGGTAATCCGCGTCATGGACCTTTTGCACCACTTCGCGCCACAGGATGCCGGATTCCATCACGTTGGCTTTTTCCATGGAGCAGACTTTGTTGCCCCGGCGGCGCGCCAGTTCGAACGCCGACCGCGCCACGCGGTCAATTTCGGATTCGGTATAACGCTGGGTGTTGATGCCGACGCGTTCATTGCCTTCTTCAAAGATTCCGCGCGGTTCGCCGAAATACACGCCCGAGGTCAATTCGCGTACGATCATGATATCCAGACCGGCAACGATGTCCTTTTTCAAAGACGAGAAATCGGCCAGCGCATCAAAGCACTGCGCAGGACGCAGGTTTGAGAACAGGTCCATTTCCTTGCGCAGGCGCAGCAGGCCGCGCTCGGGCTTGACCGAGAAATCAAGGTTGTCGTATTTCGGTCCGCCCACGGCACCCAGCAAAACGGCATCTGCCGCAAGCGCCTTGGCCATCGTGTCATCATGCAGCGGCGTGCCATGCGCGTCATAGGCGGCACCACCGACCAGATCATGTTCCACGTCAAAGGCCAGACCGCGCTTTTCACCGAACCAGTCGATGACGCGGGTGACTTGGCCCATGACCTCGGGGCCGATGCCGTCACCGGCAAGGATAAGAAGAGTTGGGTTTGCCATCGGGCGCTCCTTGAGAAAAACTGTTTCAGGCGGGGTAGCGTGATGGCGGGTAAGGGTCAAGAAGACCTAAGGCCCGGATCCCAAGCTTTGCCTGATCCTGCTAAGGTGTCAGTGCGACCCAGACCAGCGAATGACGGCTTGCCAGCGGGGCCTGTGGCATCACCTGCGCGTCGATGACAGTCCAATCGGCAGAGGGCAGGACGTAATCCACGCGCATGGGCCCGGTTTGGGGCCAGTTGACGGTTGGCTGATCCGGCAAGGGGTCCTGTAGCATCGGGTGGCGCAGCAGATCGGCCATCGCCGCACCAAGGCCATCGCCGCGGTCAGGGTCAAGGTTGGCATCCCCCAACAGCACCAGTCTGCCTGCGGGCACCGCACCAAAGGCCCCGTTCAGGTAATGGGTCCAAAATGCTGTTTCATCGTGATTGCGTTTGCCATTGCGGTCCTCTGGTCCGTCAAAGACAGGGGGTGTGGCGTGATAGGTCAATACGGTCACGCGTCCCAGTGTCGGATGGTCAACAGGCACCGCCCAGCCCCCGTGAGAGAACAGGCGCTGCGCCGCGAGGGCAGGGGCGCTGGGAAAGGGCAGGCCGTCCTTTTCAGGCAGCAGCGCCCCGGGCATGTCCTGCCACAGCATCTGGGTGAAATCCTGCACGTCCTGCGTTGCCACAGGAAACCGAGAGAGCAGCGCCATGCTGCCTTGACCAAAGAACCTGCCGTATCCCTGCGCGTCGCCCGCCCCGCCGGTCTTGCCGTCACCATCCATGTCGAATGCTGTCTGACGCCCGGCATTTGGCGGGGCGGCAAAGACATAAGGGTATGCGGCACCTTTGGCTTTCAGCGCATCGGACAGGGCGGCAAGGGTGAGGTTTTCCATATCATAATCAATCCCTTGCAATGCGATTACATCGGCATCAGCGGCGATGATCTGCGCCAGCACGGCATTCACCTGCGCGTCCTTTGCCGCCAGAATATCACGCAGCAACAGGCCCGGCCCCTTGCGGGACAATTCGGTGTTAAAGGTGGCGAAGCGCAGCGTATCGGCGCGGCCCGGGGCCGTCATGAGCAGCCAGATAAAGACTGCGGTCAGGCTGTTTGAAAGCCATCCTCTGCGTCTGCGTTGGCATAGGTGCGGCGGCGCTTTTGCTGAATCATCTCCGCGACACGGGCCATTGCGATGCCGCACATGATCATGCTTGCAGGAATAAAAGCCCATGCGCTTATGGTCCAAATGATGGTTTGCGGGTTGTTCAGTGACATCGGGTCTATCAGATCAGTCGCCGCTTTGACCACGGCGGGGATGATGAAGGGCAAGAGAAAGCCGATCGCGATATTCACCCGCGCATCACGATGCAGCCGTTCCAGCACATCGCCACCGGCGGTGGGGTCAAACAGCGGCAGGTTTACCCAGACATTGAACGCCCCCTTGCGCACAGGCCAATTCAGTAGGCGGACAAAGAGCACCATCAGCACGATCGCCAGCAAGGATATGACATAGGAGATGCCCGCAGCGGAGCGGACCATATCGGCAAGGACTGGTTCTGAATCAGCAGGCAGCATCAATACCGCAAGGCGAATGGGAGAATAGGGAAAGTCGAGCGTATTGCCAATGATGGTGGCCATCGAGGTCAATGCATTGGTCGCAGGCGACGGTTCGCTTAGCCCTTTCAGCATCATGCTGAGGGCCAGGACCGTCACGAACATCGCCCCGAACCGCAGGCGGTTGAAGGGGGGCGCATCGCGGAATTCCAGAATGCTGGGAGAGTTGGAGTAGTATTCGACGAAGGTCAGGAAACCCGCCAAGAGTGCCACAAGAACCGTGATCTGGCTTGAATCGGCAGCGACGCCCGGCAGCAAGAGAGCTGGCGACGCGATCAATAATGCCATCAGCAGGCCACGCGTTGCCGCGCCTGTTATACGTCCTAACACTTAACTACCCTTCCAAACTGGCCAGCTGCGATACGGTGCCGCAAACTTGTTCCAACTTGTTGCCTCCAGGGAACCGGAGGACCGCCTCAATTATGCCCAATTTGTGCCTTCTTTCGCCTTAGTGCTCAAGTCATTGGTTAATAGAAGGTAAAATCTGAGGCAATTTGATGGTGGGGGTGGTGCGTTCTTGCATCTATTTCAAGGCAATACAGAGGCACTCTACTATATATTGTGGGCACCGCCGGGGTGCCCACAAGTGTCGCTTGGTTTTCCCGTGACTCGACAGGGAAGGTGTTAACGATTTCTCAGACCCAAGGACGGCTTTGGGCGGCCTGAGTTTCAAAGCTGTCGATGGAGGTGGCTTTTTCCATGGTCAGGCCGATGTCATCGAGGCCGTTCATCAGGCAGTGTTTCTTGAAGGGGTCGACGTCAAAGGTGAACACCTCACCGTCAGAGGAGGTCACGGTCTGGGCGTCCAGATCAATGATCATGCGGGCATTGGCCCCTTTTTCGGCGTCTTTCATCAGCACATCTACCTGTTCTTGCGGCAGGGCGATGGGCAAGATGCCGTTTTTAAAGCAGTTATTATAGAAAATATCCGCATAGCTGGGGGCGATTACACAGGTAATGCCAAAGTCGGCAATGGCCCATGGGGCGTGTTCGCGTGACGATCCGCAGCCAAAGTTGTCGCCTGCGACAAGGATCTGCGCTTCGCGGTATTGCGGTTTGTTCAGAACGAAATCGGGGATTTCGTTGCGGTCGTCATCATAGCGCATTTCGTCAAACAGGTTCACGCCAAGGCCGGAACGCTTGATCGTTTTCAGGAACTGTTTGGGGATGATCATATCGGTGTCGATATTGATCAGCGGCATGGGTGCCGCGATGCCGGTGAGTGTTTCGAATTTGTTCATCTTAATGAACTCCTAATTTCGGGCCACCAGATGTTGTGGTGGTTAAGGAACGGTTAATTGTCACACGCTGTACACTGGGCGTACACCGCGCGTGCAGACGCAGGGTGCCCATCCGGCCTGACAGGACAGATGGGCGATGGGTCACATCAATTCCCGCACGTCGGTCAGTTTGCCGGTGATTGCCGCCGCCGCCGCCATCGCAGGTGACATCAAGTGGGTGCGACCGCCCCGGCCCTGACGGCCCTCAAAGTTGCGGTTGGAGGTCGCGGCGCAGCGTTCGCCCGGTGCCAGCTGATCGGGGTTCATCGCCAGACACATGGAACAGCCCGCCAGACGCCATTCGAAACCGGCATCCAGGAAGATCTGTGCCAGGCCTTCCTGTTCGGCCTGCGCGCGCACGAGGCCAGAGCCGGGGACGACCATCGCGCGGATGCCGTCTTTTTTCTTTTTGCCTTTCAGCACCTCGGCTGCGGCACGCAGGTCTTCGATGCGACCGTTGGTGCACGAGCCGATAAAGACCGTGTCAATTTCCACATCGGTCAGCGGTGTGCCCGCTGTCAGGCCCATGTAGTCCAAAGAGCGCTGGGCCGCGCCGACCTTGCCGCCTTCGAAATCGGAGGCTGCGGGAACCTTTGCAGTGATTGGCAGCACGTCTTCGGGCGAGGTGCCCCATGTGACCACGGGTGCGATGTCTTCGCCCTTGAGGGTGATGACCTTGTCCCAATGGGCGTCATCGTCGGAATAGAGGGTTTTCCACCATTGCAGCGCGGCTTCCCATTGGGCACCTTTTGGGGCGTGGGGACGGCCCATGCAATATTCATAGGTCTTTTCGTCTGGTGCGATCAGGCCCGCGCGCGC
>Ga0075467_10003493_pt1 | contig 12056 bp, 11 predicted proteins | sample DEB08_DNA_9_FD_75067 | JGI IMG/M metagenome (GOLD analysis project Ga0075467, IMG submission 75067) | Aqueous microbial communities from the Delaware River and Bay under freshwater to marine salinity gradient to study organic matter... | ecosystem: Environmental > Aquatic > Marine > Coastal ...
GATAATTCTCATGTGTGGTTTGGTCAGTTGTACGGTATGAGTGATCATCTTACCTTTAATATTGCATCGGAAGGCTATAATGCTGCTAAATACATTCCATTCGGACCGGTTAAGGATGTAATGCCCTATCTAATTAGACGAGCTGAAGAGAATACTTCAGTTGCTGGACAAACGAACCGTGAACTTACATTATTAAAAAAAGAAAAAAAACGAAGAAGGCTCTAGTCAATTTCTAATTACTTTTTAGACGGGTTATTCATCACTTTTTCTTTGAGGGCATTTTGTTTATTCTATAAGATGGTTTTTTTATCTTTTCGCAGGTACGTTTCAGATGCCAGCAAGAAAATACCAATACAGTAAACAAGAGCAGTAAAAAAAGAAAGCAGAAAAGAGATTTCAACCGCACCAACTCCCCAGTTAGACTTAATTTTAAAATTCTTTAAACTGCCTTCTTTATGTCGTATTGACACCGTAAATGTTTGTATTTATCACCATAAAAACAAGTCGTATCTGGCGTAATTCTAGAATTTTCCAGTCTATATTTAAGAATTCCAGCTTATATAGCAGTATCCAAATACATTATAATCAGTAAGTTATATGTGTAAATTGAAAAATAGTTTTTGAGTCTATTATTTATGGGGATTGAAACTATAAATATCTTAGATTTAGGTATTCGGATTAGCTTATGAAATTTACCATCACTTTTTTCTTTTTACTACTAACATCTTTGATGCAAAGTCAGAATTACTCATTGTCGGAATTGGAGCAACTTGAAGATGAGGAATTGCTTGCGTATTTTGATAGTGTCAAGAGTGATTCGATTGCTGGAGAACAGGTGGCTAGGGTCTATTTAGATCGTGCACATAAGGAAGGAGATACTATAAAAATGGCCCGAGGATATGATCGCTTGGCAAGGATTTTTCATCCAGAAAAAAATATCAGGTTTGCAGATAGTCTCATCCAACTCACTATAAGCATTAAAGACAAGACTTATCCTGCTTTAGGATATATGCTGAAAAGTTATGAATATCATTGTCTAAATGATCTGATTTTGAGTTCAAAATATGCATATAAGGCCCACGAGTTGGCTTTAAAAAACAATAATATTTCGCAAATAATATACATTTCAGATATACTAATACACGATAAGGCGATTTGGGGAGATAAAATAGAGGCCTTAAAATTACAGAAATCAAGGCACAAGTTAATGAGTGAGCCAGATTTTTATACTAATATAAGAAAAGCAACAAGAGAAGGCTACAAGGATAACATTCAGGAGGTTTTCTTGTACAATGAAATTTCATCAATTCGCAATTTTGTTTTTTGTTACTTGAATTTAAGGATGTTGGACTCAGCTAAGTTATATTTAGCGCGAGGTTTAATTGTTAATGATAAGTTACCGAGGTTTTATAAAGATTCTAATCTAAATTGGTTTGACGAAGCATCTATTGAGATAGATTACTATTCTGGTGATTTTCGGAAAGTTATTAATAAGAGCGACACGTTGTTAAGTAAAAAGAAGTTTGAATTAACGGAGTCATCAGTCTTTAATTTGAACATTTTCAAAGGACTTTCGTATTTAAAATTAAAGGATTTAAGCTCCGGAATAAGGTCTTTAAAACTTGCAGATTCTTTATATGACATAAAAAATTTCTCTTTACAACCATATCAGCGCGAACTCTTCGATCAACTTTTAAAACATCACAAGTCTAATGGAGATACAGAGGAACAAATAGAATATCTTAATAAATTGATTTATACGGATAGTGTATTTAAAATAAATTACCAGTATTTCGAACCAAATATTATTAAAAATTTTGAAACACCCTGGTTACTTCGAGAAAAGGAGGTACTTATTGAGGGTCTTGAAAGGGGGAATAGAATCTCGAAATACATCATGAAAGGAGGCTTTTTTATTTCGATTATTCTTCTCATAACTCTAGGATATTATGTTGAACAACAGTTACGATATAAGCAGAAATTTTTATTATTGGTGGGCAAGAACACTGCAGTAAGCGGGGGTAAGGTCAAAAAAAGTGCAGAAAAGACAGAAATTGGGACAAAAATAAGGGATGAGATATTAAGGAAATTAGATCAATTTGAGAATGAGAAAAAATTCTTGTCACAAAACACTTCTCTTCATAAACTAGCAATAAAATTTAAAACCAATACGAAATACTTGTCGTATGTTATTAATGTTGAAAAAGAAAAGAGATTTCCGCAATATATTAATGATTTAAGAGTGGATTTTGCCTTGAAAGAAATTAATGGAAATTCGAAGTTTAGAAAATATACAATTAAGGCTATTGCAGGTGATTGTGGTTTTAATAATGCAGAGTCTTTCTCTAAAGCCTTTCATAAGAAACATGGAATAAAACCATCGTATTACCTTAAAGAGATAGAAAAATTAAAAGATAGGGTCTAAGATCTCTTGATCAATTAATTTTCCATTAAATCTAAAACTGTTGCCTTGTTTTCACAATTCTCCACTCTAATTTTATATTCTTTATCTACTAAAGTACCTCTAATAACGTACTGCTTACAAGAGTCTAAGCTAGTATTGCTTTCTGAAAACAAAACGTCTCCTTGTGTTAGAAAAGAAGAAATTGAAGCGGTATCAACTTCATAATTTCCAAATGCTTGGAGTGCATTTTCACTAAAAACGAGTTGCTTTAGTTTTATGTTTTTAAGAGTTCTAGCTTCGGGCCCATAATCGCAAGACGTTTTTTTTCCACTTAAAAAAAAGAAAAGTAGCATAAGGCCAATTACAAATCCGCCTAAATAATAGCCTAATCGATGTGCAAACTTCATAATTGTGAGAAAAAATTAAGTGAATTTATTCAGAAATTAAAAAATCAAAAGATTTAAATCGCTGTGCGGCATATTAAACCAATCGCCAATTGCTTTGTTGGTTAATATTCCTCGGTAAAAATACAAACCATTTTTCAATCCACTATCAAATCGAATCGCATTTTCTAAACCACCGCACTCTGCAATGCTCAATAAATAGGGCGTGAAAATATTACTAATAGAAATAGATGCGGTTTTTGGATATCGCGCAGGAATATTAGGAACTCCATAATGTATAACCCCATTTTTAACAATTGTTGGCTTATCATGGCTTGTCATTTCGGTAGTTTCAAAGCAACCACCCATATCTACACTTACATCAATAATAACAGCTCCGTTTTTCATATTCTCTACCATTGTTTTAGAAACAATAATAGGGGAACGGTTTCCACCTCTTACCGCACCAATAGCTACGTCGCAACGACGTAATGCTTTCATGAGGTTCTTTGGTTGGATGGTAGAGGTATATAAAGTTCGTCCTAAATTATTTTGTATGTTACGTAATTTCGTTATCGAACTATCAAATACTTTAACATTTGCTCCTAGCCCAAGGGCAGATCTTGTCGCAAACTCTCCCACAGTACCTGCCCCAATAACAACAACCTCCACAGGTGGAACGCCACTAATGTTTCCAAACAGCAGTCCGTTTCCTTTTTTTGCATTCACCATGAGTTCTGCCGCAATAAGAACCGATGCAGTTCCAGCGATTTCACTCAACGCCTTTACTGCAGGATAACTATTATCCTCATCTTTAATAAATTCGAAGGCAAGTGCTGTAATTTTCTTTTTAGTAAGAGTTTCGAAATAATTTAATTGTCTTGTTTTAAGCTGAAGAGCAGATATTAGGACGGACTTTGGTTTTATAAACTGGAGCTCTTCAATAGTTGGAGGTTCTACCTTTAAAATAATTGGACAGCTAAAAACCTTTTGGGTGTCCCCGGTAATTTCTGCACCTGCCTCGCTATAATGGGTATCTGAGAAACCAGCTTCTAGACCGGCACCTTGCTCAAGCATCACTCTGTGGCCATTAGCAACTACGGCGGCAACTGCATCTGGGGTCAGACAAATTCGTTTTTCTTGGAAATAGGTTTCCTTTGGAATTCCAATAAAAAGTTCTCCCTTTTGGCGTGAGATTTCTAAAGTTTCTTCCTGTGGAAGGAGTTGGGCTTTGGTAAAAGGAGACTTTGACATTGAGATAGTGTTAACATCGCCAAGTTACATATTTAATCTTAAAATGGAAGGTGATACAATTATCGGAATAAATCTTTTATTTGCCCCCATAAAGTTTTTTTTACTAATAAATCTTCTTCGAAGGTTTCTAGGTTATTCCCTCTTAAATTGTTAAATAACTTAGCTCGAATTAAATATACAGCAGGAACCAAGATCATCATAAGTGGAAAAAGATAATAAATTTCCAATTCATCTAATCCCCAATTCTCGTTCATTATACCCCAAAGTTGAAAGGTATACATAGCTATTGGAACCAAGATAATCCAGTGCCACCAATGCCTACAAGTAAAGAACCATAACATTAAAAGTATTATAGGAACTCCTTTACTTACAGAATACCATGCTAAATGAGCTACGCTCGTATATGTAGTTTTAAGTGTAAAAAATGAAGTTTCCCAAACTTGTGTATCTGGGAAACTTTCATAAGAATAAAATAAAAATGGAGTACTTGCTATTATTAATACAATAATGCCTCCAATAAATAAACTCGACTTACCCTTGTCTTGGGATGTCTGGTCTGTCAATTTGTTGTGGATTTTGTCCATCTTCAACGTTTTCTGGTGTACAGGATGCAAATAATCCCATGCCAAAAATTGCTACGATAATTAGGTTTCTTGCTACTTTCATAATACTTGTTTTTTGTGAGGTTAATAGTACAAACCTAGCACGAAATTTGACAAGTATTCCAAAAACTTTAGCCGTATCTTAATTAGTTATTTTGATGTCATTTTTGTGACAGAGTAAAAATAAAAAAAATACGAATAAAACATTTAAAATCAAGGAGTTAGCCTAATTCAATCAAAACAATTTTTAGTTCACTATTCTTTCTTTTAAGGTTCTACTTCCGTTTTTATTTCTTAACAACTCTATGATCATTTTTTTTTCTGGCAACAGATTTTCAATCTTTTCAGGCCATTCAACAAGGTTCCAGTGACCAGAAAATAAGTAGTCTTCCATACCTAAGTCTAAAGCTTCTTCTTCCGATTCTAAACGATAACAATCGAAGTGAAATAATTTGTCATTTTCAAGTTCATATTCATTCACAATAGAATAGGTTGGGCTGTTTATCATTTCTTCTACTCCAATTCGTTTCGCTATTTCTTTTATGAGCGTTGTTTTACCCACCCCCATTTCTCCATAGAAAAGGATGATTTTAGACGTTGATTTCAAAACTATTTGATCTGCGATCTGGGGTAAATCTTTGAGCATATAGGTGTTAAACATGAATTTTCAATATACGCAAATATAATATTTAATTCGGATAATATCCATTAAATACCGACAAACGGCATATTAATAGGAATAAACCTACAATTATTTAGGATCTAATACTGCAAACGGTATAACCATTTCCTCCAATGATACTCCCCCGTGCTGATAGGTATTCCTAAAATAACCAACATAATGGTTGTAATTGTTAGGATACGCAAAGAACATATCACTTTTGGCGAATATGAACGAACTACTCATGTTTATAGAGGGTAGGTGGATGTTTTTTGGATTTTTAGCTACTATTACGTCTTTGTCCTCGTAGGTTAAACTGCGCCCTGTCTTGTATCTTAAATTTAAACTAGTTTGTTTATCCCCTATAACCTTTGAAGGGTTTTTAACGTTAATCGTTCCGTGATCTGTAGTAATCAATAATTTAAATCCGAGCTGTGATGCCTGCTGGATAATGGCCATTAATGGAGAGTTTTTAAACCAACTTTGAGTAAGAGAACGATATGCCTTATCTGTTGAAGCGAGCTCTTTAATTACTTCCATTTCAGTTTTTGAATGTGACAAGATATCTACGAAGTTGTATACCACAGCCGTGAGATCTTCATTTTTATGACTCTTAAAGTTTTCGACAAAGCGTTTACCTTGCTTCAAACTTGAAATTTTGGTGTAACTCCAATTTAATTTTAATCCGAGTCTTTTTAGCTGAGCTTCTAAAAATTCTTTCTCGTATAGATTTTTACCTCCTTCGTCAGTATCGTTAAGCCATAAGTTAGGATGTAATTTTTCCATATCTCCTGGCATCAAGCCGCTAAATATTGCATTTCTTGCGTATTGTGTCGCTGATGGTAAGATTCCATAATACATTTCTTCACTAGCTTTCTTATAACTATTTGCAATAAATGGCTCAATTGCTTTCCATTGATCATATCGAAGGTTATCAATAACAATCAGTAAAGTAGATTTTGAATTTTTAATATGAGGAACTACTTTATCTCTAAACAAGGTATGGGACATGGTTGGGGCATCCACCTTAGAATCAAACCAATCTGGGTAATTTTTATCAATAAATTTACAGAATTGAGTGTTGGCTTCCGTTTTTTGAGACTCTAAGATTTCAAACATTCCAGAATCTTCAATTCCTTCTAGTTCCAGTTCCCAATAAACGAGCTTCTGATAAAGATCTGCCCACTCTTGGTATGAATTCACCATAGAAAGGTCCATTGCGATTTTTCTAAATTCCTGCTGATAGTTTGACGTGGTCTTCTCTGAAATGAGCCGTGAATGATCTAGATTCTTCTTTAAACTCAATAATATTTGATTCGGATTGACAGGTTTTATAAGGTAATCGGCAATCTTCGAGCCAATAGCCTCCTCCATAATATATTCCTCTTCACTTTTGGTTATCATCACTACAGGTAAGGATGCTTGAAATTCTTTTAATTCAGCAAGTGTTTCCAAACCGCTTAAACCAGGCATGTTTTCGTCGAGAAATACAATGTCAAAATTTTGTTCATGTACCTCTTCCAGAGCTTCCGTACCACTTTGGCAGGTTGTAACTTTATAATTTTTACTTTCTAGAAATAAAATGTGTGGTTTTAATAAATCAATTTCATCATCTACCCAAAGTACTTTTATGTCGCTCATATATGTATATTTGTTTGTTATTTATTGAAGGATTTGTTCGTTAAGACATACATTTTGAAAAAACAAAATTACTTCCGAATGCATTTAAATTTCCATCTATTAGTAATAATAAATAGTTAAAGTTTGAATCTACATCATAAACTCAAAATAGTAAACGATCCTATCTATGGTTTTATTACCATACCTAGTAGGCTAATTTTTGAATTAATTGAGCATCCTTACTTTCAACGCCTTCGCCGCATCTCGCAAATGGGAATGTCTTACCTCGTCTATCCCGGTGCCCATCACACTCGATTTCATCACGCTTTAGGGGCGATGCATTTGATGCAGAAAGCAGTCCAAGTGTTACGTTTAAAGGGAGTTGCCATTTCTGAAGATGAAGAAGAGGCTTTGTATATTGCAATACTTTTACATGATATAGGTCACGGACCTTTCTCTCATGCAATGGAGCATAGTATAGTTGATAATCTAAGTCACGAGCATATTTCTTTGTTATTCATGGAACGATTGAATCGTCAATTTAACAACAGATTAACTTTTGCTATACTCATTTTTAAAAATAAGTATCCTCGAAATTTTCTATACCAGCTTATTTCTAGCCAACTAGATATGGATCGTTTGGATTACTTGCGTCGTGATAGTTTTTATACTGGTGTTCCCGAAGGTGCTATTAATTCGGAACGTCTAATTACAATGCTGAATGTTGTAGATGATAATTTAGTTGTTGAGGAGAAAGCGATTTATTCAGTTGAGAAGTTCATTGTTGCGCGAAGATTAATGTATTGGCAGGTTTATTTACATAAAACTAGTCTTGTTGCCGAACAACTTTTGGTTAGAGTATTAAAAAGAGCTAAGGAGTTGACTCTTCAAGGCGTAGAGCTCCCTGCTAGTGATTCTTTGTTGTTTTTCTTGAAGAATGCCGTGTCAATTGACCGTTTTTCGGATGATATGCTAGCTACGTTTGCCGATTTGGATGATTATGACATTGTATCTGCATTGAAGTCTTGGGTGAAAGTTGATGATTATGTTCTTCAAAACCTTTCCAAAATGATACTTAATCGAGACTTGTTGAAAATAAAATTAAAAAAGAAACCCTTTTCCCAAGATAGAATCAATAAAGAAAGAAAAGAATTTATAAATAAACACAACCTTTCTGAAGGGGATGCATCTTATTTCGTCTTCACTGGTCAGATTTTTAATCAGGCCTATAATATGGATCAGGAGACAATTAACCTGCTTACAAACAGAGGGAAGGTGATAGATGTAGCAAGGGCTAGCGATCAATTAAACCTTAAGGCGCTATCAAAAAAAGTGGTAAAATATTATCTATGTTACCCGAAAAGCAATTACTAAACCTTTTTTTCTATTTTTGTAACAATGAAAAGCACTCCAATACCTTTATTATTTATTAATGATTCCCCAGTTATTCAGAATGCATTTCAAATCAAAACCAACTAATGAAATTTACAGCAACACAAATAGCAGGTATTTTAGAAGGTGAAGTTGAAGGTAATGGAGATGTGGAAGTATCGAAGCTAGCTAAAATAGAAGAGGGAATCGAAGGAAGTTTAACCTTCTTGGCCAATCCTAAATATACACCCTATATATATACTACCCAAGCGTCAATTACGATAGTTGATAAAGATTTCATTGTGGAAAATTCAATCGACACCACGCTAATAAGAGTTGAAAATGCATATAAGTCATTTTCAAAACTTCTTGAGTATTATAATCAGGTGAAAATGAACAAAACGGGTGTAGATAAACTTGTATACATATCAGAATCAGCTAGTTATGGAGAAAATGTTTATCTAGGTGCTTTTAGCTACTTGGGCGATAATGTGAAACTTGGGGACAACGTCAAGATATACCCAAATGCGTATATAGGTGATAACGTCACGATTGCGGACGATGTAGTTGTTTTTGCGGGTGCCAAAATATATTCGGAAACTGTAATAGGAAAGAGTAGCGTGATACATAGTGGGGTTATTGTTGGTGCAGATGGCTTCGGGTTTTCACCAAATGAAAAAGGAGAGTTTATAAAGGTACCTCAAACCGGAAATGTGATCATCGAAAATAATGTTGATGTTGGAGCAGGGACTACTATAGATCGTGCCACATTGGGATCAACTATTATTAAAAGAGGAGTGAAGCTTGATAATCAAATACAGATAGCACATAATGTAGAGATTGGTGAAAATACGGTAATTGCTGCCCAAACAGGAATTGCTGGATCCACCAAGATTGGAAAAAATTGTTTGATAGGAGGCCAGGTAGGTATCGTTGGGCATTTAACAATTGGGGATAATGTGAGAATACAAGCGCAGAGTGGTATTGGGAGAAATGTGAAAGACGGCGAAACACTGCAAGGATCTCCTGCTTTAAATTATGCAGATTATAATAAGAGCTATGTACACTTTAAAAACTTACCAAAAATAATGGACCGATTTAATGCCATGGAAAAAAAAATAGGAAATGAGTAAGGCTATTAAAAAACAGCACACCATTGCAAAGGAAATTACCCTCACAGGGGTAGGATTACATACTGGTAAGGAAGTTGCGCTTACCTTTAAGCCTGGCGCGATCAATTCGGGTTACGCATTTGTTAGAGTAGATATTGAAGGTAGTCCTGTAATAAAGGCGGACGCTAATTTTGTCGTAAATACTCAAAGAGGTACTAATCTTGAAAAAAATGGCGTAAAGATTCAAACATCTGAACATGTTTTAGCTGCATTAGTCGGAATGGGTGTCGACAATTGTTTGTTAGAATTAAACTCTTCCGAACCGCCGATTATGGACGGTTCTTCGAAATTTTTCGTTGAAGCCATAGAAAATGCAGGGATCGTTGAGCAAAATGCTTATCGAGAAGAATATATTGTAAAAGAAGTTATTACGTATTTAGATGAAGAATCTGGAAGTGAGATAATAGTCATGCCAGCAGATGAATATCAAGTAACTGCAATGGTCGATTTTGAAACAAAAGTTCTTGGCACTCAAAATGCCTCGATTAATCATATTTCTGAGTTTAAGGATGAGATTTCAGATGCACGGACTTTTAGTTTTTTACACGAAATTGAAATGTTATTAGAACACGGTCTTATTAAAGGAGGTGACCTTAATAACGCAATTGTCTATGTGGATAAAGAACTATCCCCTAAGACTATGGAAAAATTAAGATCAGCATTTGGAAAAGATGAAATTTCTGTTAAGCCCAACGGGATTTTAGATAACCTTACCTTGCATCACCCTAATGAAGCAGCGCGACACAAATTGCTAGACGTTATTGGTGATTTAGCACTAATAGGGACTCCAATTCGAGGAAAGGTCATTGCAAACAAGCCGGGACATTATGTAAACACAGAATTTGCGAAAAAGCTATCTAAAATTATAAAGGCTGAAAAAAGAAAAAAAATACCTCAATATGATCTTTCAAAAACTCCCGTTAAGGATGTTAATGAGATTATGGAAATGCTACCGCACAGACCTCCATTTTTGTTTGTAGATAAAATTTTAGAATTGACTGATAATTTTGTTGTAGGTATTAAAAATGTAACAATGAACGAGCCGTTTTTCGTTGGACATTTTCCTGGATCGCCAGTAATGCCGGGTGTTTTAATTGTTGAAGCAATGGCTCAAACAGGGGGTATTCTTGCACTGAGTACAGTTCCCGATCCTGAAAACTACCTCACATATTTTATGAAAATTAATAATGTGAAATTTAAACAACAAGTACTACCTGGAGATACTCTGATATTTAATCTTAAACTAATGGCGCCAATTCGAAGAGGTATTGTTCTTATGAATGGGCAGGCCATCGTAGGTGATAAGATTGTAGCGGAAGCAGAATTAATGGCACAGATAGTAAAAACAAAGAACGCCTAGAAAACAAGTATAATAATAAAGACGCATGAATCAACCTTTAGCTTATGTCCATCCGGGCGCGAAAATTGCCAAAAATGTAGTTATAGAGCCTTTTACAACAATTCACAGCAATGTCATTATTGGTGAGGGAACATGGATTGGTTCTAATGTAACCATCATGGAAGGTGCTAGAATTGGTAAAAACTGCAATATCTTTCCAGGAGCCGTAATTTCTGCAATCCCTCAGGATTTAAAATTTCAGGATGAGGATACCACAGTGGAGATTGGAAATAACGTTACCATAAGAGAGTATGTAACAGTCAATAGAGGTACAGTTGATAGAGGGAAAACTGTTATAGGCGACAATTGTTTGATCATGGCCTATTGCCACGTTGCACATGATTGTATTGTAGGAAAGAATTGTATTTTTTCGAATAATAGTACATTGGCAGGACATTGTACTGTTGGTGACTATGTTATCCTAGCAGGTATGACGGCAGTGCATCAATTTTGCATGATTGGAAACCACGCCTTTGTAACAGGAGGGTCTTTAGTGCGTAAGGATGTGCCTCCATTTGTAAAAGGGGCGAGAGAGCCTTTATCATATGTTGGTATCAATTCAATTGGTTTACGACGTCGAGGATTTAGTCCAGATAAAATACGGGAGATTCAAAATATTTATCGCCTGTTATATCAAAGAAATTATAATACCACGCAAGCTTCGGAAATAATAGAAGCTGAAATGGAAGCAACTCCCGAAAGAGATGAGATTCTTCAGTTTATCAAAAACTCAAAACGTGGAATTATGAAGGGATATTTTCAGAGGTAATTAATAAAGACTATTTAAAAACATTAGTTTCAGAATAAATATAAATAATTTAGAAGAAAGACTTTATGGCTACAAGCTCAGATATTAGAAAAGGTTTATGCATTAAATACAATAATGATATCTATAAAATAATAGAGTTCTTACACGTTAAACCTGGTAAAGGTCCTGCGTTTGTTAGAACCAAATTAAAAAGTGTTACTTCAGGTAAAGTCATTGATAACACTTTTTCAGCGGGTCATAAAATTGAGGATGTACGCGTAGAAACACATAAGTTTCAGTATTTATATAATGAAGGAGACACCCATCATTTTATGAATACTGAAGACTATTCTCAAATTCAATTAGAAAAGGATGCACTAGATTCTTCAGACTTAATGAAAGAGGGTGAAATTGTAACTGTGATTATTAATTCTGAAGATAA
>Ga0075467_10003494_pt1 | contig 12055 bp, 13 predicted proteins | sample DEB08_DNA_9_FD_75067 | JGI IMG/M metagenome (GOLD analysis project Ga0075467, IMG submission 75067) | Aqueous microbial communities from the Delaware River and Bay under freshwater to marine salinity gradient to study organic matter... | ecosystem: Environmental > Aquatic > Marine > Coastal ...
CCGGTTGTTCTAAAAGAACTACGCAAAGCGGGATTGATTCACGAAGACTGTATGACAGCAACAGGCCGTACGATGGGCGAAGAGCTTGATATGATCAAAGGCGATGCCGACGGCAAAGTCATCTATCCTGTCGAAACGCCGATCACCCCGACTGGCGGCGTCGTAGGCTTGCAAGGCAACCTTGCCCCTGAAGGTGCGATCGTCAAAGTCGCCGGCATGTCAGCGGCAGAGCAAACATTTACAGGCCCTGCACGCGTTTTCGAAAGCGAAGAAGAAGCATTCGAGGCCGTGAAAGCACGTAATTACGAAGAAGGCGAAGTTCTTGTGATCCGCAATGAAGGCCCTTCCGGCGGACCAGGCATGCGCGAGATGTTGGCGACGACAGCAGCATTGTCAGGTCAGGGTATGGGCAAAAAAGTCGCTTTGATCACTGATGGACGCTTTTCGGGGGCGACGCGCGGCTTCTGCGTCGGTCATGTCGGTCCAGAGGCGGCACATGCCGGTCCCATCGGTCTGCTCGAAAATGGCGATCTGATCACAATCGACGCCGTCAAAGGCGAGTTGAGCGTGAATTTGACAGACGCCGAATTAGCTGAGCGCAAAGCCAACTGGAAAGGCCCAAAAGAGACGATTTACGCCTCTGGCGCCCTTTGGAAATATGCACAGTTGGTCGGCGGCGCGCGCCTTGGTGCGGTCACGCACCCCGGAGCCAAGGATGAAAAGCACATCTATATGGATCTATGATGCGTTGGGGCGCTGGATTATGCGGGATGCTGGCCCTTGCGGCCTGCACCTCGCCGGCGCCCTCAAAGTCGGTGACCCTCGCTGAAGGCGAAGTTTTTGCCGTACCGCCGTCAGGTTATTGCGTCGACAATGTTTCCAGCCAGCCAGGGCGTGATTTTGCCGTATTCGTTCCTTGCGTCATGTTGGAAGTCGGGGGAGATACTCAAATCGACGCGCCCGATGTTGTTGGTGTGGCAACTGTCCTGGTTGGCCCTGAAAACAGTGGTGCAATCGCCCAAGATGAAATCGCATTGCGTGATTTCTTGATCACCGACGCGGGCGCCAGCCTGCTAAGCCAATCTGGCGACGCTGACGACATAACGATCCTTTCCACCCAAGCGTTTAGCGATCAAGTCATGGTCCATTTCGCTGACAGTGGTGCCCCCCCATTTGCAGGGTTGCAGCGCGAAGAGTGGCGGGCATTTCGCAATCTGAATGGTCGACTATTGACGATTGGCGTGCGTGGCTTGTCTGCTGCACCGCTGCGCGATGGGCCGGGAGCGGGCCTGCTCAAGTTGATCCTTGCGGGCATACAAAGCACTCCTGAAACTGGGGAATTGGACGCGCCGGACGCTTAGGCTGTTCTATCGCGCGCCCACCTGCCAAACTGCCAACGGATCAAAGGACGAATCCTGAAATGCTGTTCTCGCCTCATGGAATGATCGGACGTTTTTTACACCGTCGATCAATGGCCCGTTGGAAAGCCACCATCAGGCAGGCCGATGATATTGATTTGGCAGCCCTTGAGGCGCAAAACCAGATGGCCCAAAGGCTGATTAGGATCATCAGCAACTTTCGGGTCGAGGCCGAAATCCGTCTTGCATTACCGCGCCCCGGATCCACAACCTTTCCCCGAACTTCGGGCACGGATTGGTCGTGGCGGCCCAAGCTCTGGCGCGCGGTTTATCCGGAAGGGGGCCTAGCCCCCGCGATGCCCAAGGACAGCATGACAAATGAAGTTGTGATTTTTCACGACTGCAAAAGCGCTGAAGTTAGTTTGCGGCAAACCCGAAACATGCGTGAAATTGATCTTTCGCCCTACGGAATGTCCATTTAAGCATTCCATTTTGATGGAAACTACCTTTCCATCGTTGTCGAAATTCCGCCTTCGTCTTGTGAGGGGTTGCGCAAAAAGCACCTGATCCGCCTAGCCGCTGTGATCGAACGCGAACGTCCAAGCAAGATTTACGCGCGGCTCAACGTTAAGAACGGACCCAACACAGAACAGATTTTGCTGACGTTGCCCGACGACAACCCAGAGACCATGGTCGAATTCGACCTCGCCTATAGTCAGTTGAACGAACAACGCGCGGAACGCATGTGGGTTGATCTGATGATCGAAAGCCCCGCCATGAACAAAATTACCTTTCGTGATCTCAATTTCAGCCGCTACCAGCGCGCCGAAATTTAGGCATAGGACAACCAGAACCGATGACCAAACAGCACATCATAAATGCACAAATTCACGCAGGAGTCTGGGAAGGTACGCTAACAGGTGTGGACCATGAAGCACCCGACGTGACTGTGGCGCACCAAGGCATTGTATTGAGCGATGTCACATGCGCCTTCGACAAAGCGCGCGGCGTTTGGCACATCAAAGCCCCGATCCCTGCACAGTTGATCAACGACGGTATGCAAACCTTCACCGTTACCGGCGACAACGGAATGGTACTGGCGCATTTCACGCTATTGGCAGGAGAAGCTTTGGCCGATGACTTGCGTGCAGAGATTGAACTATTGCGCAGCGAGCTTGAAATTCTCAAATCAGCCTTTCGTAAGCGCTGCGCCGAAAGCTGGCTCGTACGCTTTTGGCACTGCATCGGATCACTATAATACAAGACATAAACTCATTGTCAGAATGAAAACCAATCCGGCTTTGGCTGCGTAACAAGAACGTTAACAAAGACTAGAAAGGTCAAACAATGAACCGTCGTTTTGCTATTAAGTCCACTATTCTTGCCTTTGGCGTTGCCGCAGCTGCTGCCTGCGCCCCAATGATGGAAAAAGAACCAGACATCGTTGATATCGCCGTATCCAACGGTAATTTTAACACGCTAGTCGCCGCAGTTACTGCTGCAGGTTTGGTAGACACCCTCAAGAGCGAAGGGCCGTTTACAGTATTCGCGCCAACTGACGCCGCCTTTGCAGCACTTCCAGCGGGCACAGTGCAATCACTTCTGCTGCCAGAAAACAAAGACACGCTGGTTTCAATCCTGACGTACCACGTTGTACCAGGCGCGGTCACATCAGACCAGCTTGCCGGTCAGCGTTTGAGCGTAGCGACAGTCAACGGCGCCAATGTACACATTGATGGCCGTAACGGTGTGAAAGTCGAAGACAGCAATGTCACGACCGCAGACATCATCGCGTCAAATGGCGTGATCCACGTGATCGACGCCGTTTTGCTGCCATAAGAACCCTCCCTCCTCAGGAGTTCTGGAACCCCGCCGCGGCAACGCGGTGGGGTTTTTCGCGGCGAATGGCAGGTTTTAGTCCACTCAGACGGATGCTGCGCTTAGCTCGTACGGAATTAATGAGAACCAAACGGCATGTCGACAATCAGGTTTTGGTCGTGAATTCTTTGAGCACACGGATCGCGTCCATTTCTCTGCCATCGGGCACGAAAAGATGATCATGGAAAATCCCCGAAACAGGGTTCACCCCCATATCATGTCTCGCGAGTGCGGTTGTAATACGTGCCAGAAAGCCCACGGCCTCGAGTGATGAATGGATATTCAACGTGATCATGCGACAGGGGAACTCGTAAGCCAGGCCATTCGCTTCAGCCTCTTCCTTCAACACAATAAGTGTCATTCCTTCGGCTTCGTGGAACAGCATTTTGGGGCGAACCCTTGCCGGCACCACACCATCAGAAACAGTTGCAAACACATACAGACCGTCGACAAGTTCCGCCGCCATGCTGCCTAAGAGCTTGTCCAGATTTGTCTCACCGACCATGATTTTCCCCCGGTTTTAATGAGTTTCAAGGCTAACAAGAAACATACCGATTATCAGGCAGGCCACTCCGGCAATGCCGAACACGCCGATGTCTTGCTTGAATAGGGTGACCCCGACAACAACAGACCCGACAGATCCGATGCCCGTCCAGATTGGGTATGCGACCCCTAAAGGCAAAGAACGCATCGACCAATACAAAGCCCCAAGGCTGGCAAGCATCAAAGCCGCTGTTGCAATGAGCAAGCTAAATCTGAAGCCACCGGATAGGGACTTTAGCCCGGCAGCCCATGCTGTTTCCAATAGACCTGCGATGAAAAGTGCAATCCACGCCATTTCGACCTCCATAGTATCGGGTCGTCCCGGAAAGCCCAAATGGTGTCAGGTCGTCCTGACTGAGCATTTCGTGGCTCTTACCGCTTTTTCTTTAGGAGCACAACGGGTTGGTGCTGGCAGAAGATAGCAGCAAAGTCCCGTACAGCAGTCATCTGCCAATCCGCCCCGACCTCACCCATCTCCGCCCAATTCATCCCAAATCTCGCGTACCCAGCCCATGATCAATTGCGCCTCGGCCCAGCGATCTGACATCTCGCGGCCTTGCGCATCAGTCATCGCATATTCGGGCGGCCCGAGTTCGCATACAAAGATACAATCGCCCGACGGGTTTCGGTTCCGCCAGTCGGCAAGGCCCTCGCGCCACCAGCCCTTAAACAACTCCACCCATTTCTGGTGCTGCGGGAAATGCAACTGCAACTGGATTTGCTGGCGTGATGCCACCCGTCCCTGAAAGCTATCAGATCGCCGCAGAATGCGGCTCATCAATTCCATGTCGTGATCTGACAAAGGGAACCAAAATTCGCGGTCCACGACATAGTGCGACAGGTCCGCGCAGATCCGCATATCTGGAATGCGGTCCAGCAATTGAAGCGTCGTATAAAGGTCATTCGTGATGCAATTGCGGTGCGTTTCAAACTGGATCGGCACGCCAATCTGGTCAGCCATACCGATCCACGTTTCAATAGTTTGCACCATGTCGTCCAGTGCAATAGGCATCACTTGCCCGATCACATCGACAAATGGTGCGCCGAAATCAGCGGCCATATGCAGGGTATCTTCAAGGCTCTCAATTGTCTTTGGAAAGGCCACGATCAGCGGCGTCAAATTGTTCGCCTCCATATACGGGCGCACCGCATGGGCGACAGCGACATCAGACGCCCCCAGATCAATCGCCATACCGTCAAAGCCGGCACCCGAGACCATTTCGCAAACCTGATCATAGGGCAATTTTACCCCCGTCTGATCATGTGGTTGCATTGCCCAAAGCGAGGTATAGACCTGTAGCCGTCTCATTCCGCAGGCATCCGTGTGATGCGCCCACCATTGCATGGGATCACCCAAACCTCATCCATCGGATACTGGCTTTCGTCTTTCGCCATCAGTTTACCGATCACCTCAACCTGGAATTCAAGCCACCCCATGCGATGCACTTCGCCCGCTTTTTCTTCAATCCGGTCGTTCAGATCGCGCAGCTTCCAGAACGGCACGGCGGGAAAGGTGTGATGTGCCGTGTGATAAGGCATTTGCCAACACAACCAGCGTTGCAGCGCATTGGCACGGGTTGATCGTGTGTTCTCCATGATGTCGTTTTCATGGCTTAACCCCAGATGTTCGATGGTGTTTTGCAACTGGTGGATCGGCTTGGTCAGCAACATAGGCAACAGCCAAAAGGTCAATGCAGCCCATGATCCTATGGTCACTGAAACCAGCGCAATCGCGACGTACCCCAAAACATGCAGTCTGCTTTCGCGGATCACGCGAGCTCCTTCCTCTTTACGGATGAAGGGCTCGATGATGATGCCGCGCGCACGGCGAACGACCCCGAAAAAACGGTTCCGCCAATAGGTGATCCCGCTCATCCACAAAAGATAGGTGCGGATGGTATAGGGTTCGCGCACCAATTCGCCGTCGCGGTCCCAATCTTGGGTATATTGGTGGTGAGCGAAATGCATGATCTGATCGTAATCGCGCGGAAAGATTTGAATGAAGCCGATGATGCGGCCAAAGATCTCGTTCAGCTTGCGGGTCTTGAACACGGTCGCGTGGCTCAACTCGTGCTGTGCCGCGTAAAGAAAGTTCAGCAAAACGCCCAACGCTAGCCCTGTCACCCAGACCCATGCAGTCCCCATCGCTTGCGCATGCAGGATGCCGACAATGACAATTGCCCCCACATGGCTAGCCATCTGAAGACCACCTTTCAGGTCAGATCGTTCGGATAAGGCCCGCAACTCGACTGGTGTCAAAAGTTTGCGTCGGGAAAAGCTGGCTTCCATGATCACCTCCGGTTTTGTCCTCAAAGCCTAGCTGCTGCATCAGTTTTGGCAAAGCATGAATGATCCCCGCCTTTCCCCTTTCGATTGACGCCGCGTTTGGGGGTGACTGGAGCGTCAAGTTTGACCATGGTTTGCACAAACCGGAGGCACACTATGACCCAATATCCTAACCTTCTTGCACCACTTGATCTGGGCTTTACCACGCTGAAAAACCGCGTGTTGATGGGGTCCATGCATACCGGACTTGAGGAAACAAAGGACTGGAATCGCGTCGCCGAATTTTACGCGGCCCGCGCGCGTGGCCAAGTCGGCCTGATGGTCACTGGCGGCATGGCGCCGAATGCGGAAGGCGGAGTGTTTCCGGGTGCGGCAGGTTTGTTCAGCGATTCCGACGTTGCAAACCATAAGATCGTCACCGACCGCGTCCATGCGGCTGACGGCAAGATCGCCATGCAAATCTTGCACGCGGGCCGCTATGCCTATTCGCCCAAATGTGTGGCCCCTTCGGCCATCAAATCTCCGATATCGCCGTTTCCGCCCGCCGAATTGGACGAGGACGGGATTGAGAAACAGATAAGTGACATTGTGACGGCCGCCACCCGCGCGCAACAAGCTGGCTATGACGGCGTCGAGGTGATGGGTTCTGAGGGTTACTTCATCAACCAGTTCCTTGTCACACACACAAACAAACGAACCGATCGTTGGGGTGGTTCATATGAAAACCGCATGCGCCTGCCAGTCGAGGTCGTACGCCGCGTTCGCGAAGCTGTCGGCACTAATTTCATCGTAATCTACCGCTTGTCGATGATTGATCTGGTCCCCAATGGATCAACTTGGGCAGAGGTCGTGCAGCTTGCAAAAGCAGTCGAAGCCGCGGGTGCTACGATCCTGAATACAGGCATCGGCTGGCACGAGGCCCGTATTCCGACAATCGCGACCTCTGTACCGCGCCGTGCATTCACCTGGGTGACCAAGAAGCTGATGGGCGAAGTACAAATCCCGATCATCACATCGAACCGCATCAACATGCCGGAAGTCGCCGAAAATGTCCTGTCCGAAGGCTGCGCCGATATGGTCAGCATGGCACGACCGTTCCTTGCTGACGCTGATTTTGTCGCCAAAGCTGCCGAAGGTCGCGCAGCTGAAATTGCGCCCTGCATCGCCTGTAACCAAGCCTGCCTTGACCACACATTCAGCGGCAAACTGTCGTCCTGCCTTGTGAACCCGCGCGCATGTCATGAAACCGAATTGACGCTGTCACCAACGACCGCGTCTAAGAACATTGCTGTAGTTGGTACAGGTCCTGCTGGCTTGTCTGCGGCTCTTGCTTCGGCTGAACGCGGTCACAACGTTACACTTTTCGACAAGGCCGACGACATTGGGGGCCAGTTGAACATGGCCAAGCAGGTTCCTGGCAAAGAAGAATTCTGGGGCCTTGTCGATTACTACCGGACGATGGTGTCAAAGGCGGGAATCACCTTGCAGTTGGGAACCGTTGCTACCGTTGAAATGCTTGCCCCGTTTGATGAGATCATTATCGCGACTGGTGTCGCGCCCCGCGACCCGGCGATTCCCGGTCAGGACGGTCCGAATGTCCTGTCTTATATCGATGTACTGCGCGGCAAGGCGCATGTCGGCGAAAAGGTGGCGATTATCGGTGCGGGCGGGATCGGTTTCGATGTGGCAGAATATTTGGTCACAGGTGAAAGTCCGACTGAAAATCTAAGCGAATGGCTGCAAGAATGGGGCGTCGGAGATCCCGCCGAAACGCGTGGCGGATTGCGTCCCGAAGGACCCCAGCCAGACGCGGCAACGCGGCAGGTCACTCTATTACAGCGTAAATCCGAAAAGCTGGGAAAGCGTCTGGGAAAAACAACAGGCTGGATTCACCGCGCAGGTCTGCAGATGAAAAACGTCCAGATGATTGGCGGCGTGAACTATGACAAGATCGATGCGTCGGGCTTGCACGTCAGCGAAGGCGCTTCGCATGACAACCCCCGCCTGATTGCAGCAGACACCATTGTCTTGTGTGCAGGTCAGGTTCCGGAACGTAGTTTGGCCGATACGCTAATCGCTGAAGGGCAGTCGGTTCACGTCATTGGTGGGGCAGATGTTGCTGCAGAACTTGATGCAAAGCGTGCGATCGACCAAGGCACACGCCTTGCAGCAACGCTGTAACGCAAGGTCAACTAAGGCGTTAGAGCGGCAGCGTTTTCAGCGTGTTTTACCTTATTCATATAGCATTTTGCCAAATCCGGCTGTTTCCTGATTGGCACCAAAGCTGATTCATACCCCCATATTGTCAGGCATTTGTCCCATTCTTGCCTGAATTCAGAAGCAAGGTGTTTCCCAACGGTATTCAAATAGAACGGAAATGCGCATGGATCGTCTGACGGAAATGGAGGCCTTCGCAACTGTCGTCGATCAGGGTGGGTTCACGGACGCTGCCAAAAAGATGGGCATTTCAAAATCTGCTGTATCAAAACACGTCTCTTCGCTTGAAACGCGTCTTGGTGCGCGGCTTCTCAACAGAACCACCCGCAGGGTTAGTCCTACTGAAATTGGTTTGGCCTATTATGACCGCGCGCGGCGCGTTTTGAATGACGCGGGCGAAGCTGACGCGCTGGTGACATCGATGCAGTCCGCACCTTCTGGTCTTTTGCGCATCAGCGTCGCGACCGACTTTGGTGTAAACCACTTGTCCCCTGTTTTGGGTGAGTTCTTGACTGAATTCCCCGACATCACCGTCAATATGGTGTTGAACAACCGCTATGTAGAACTGATTTCCGAAGGCTTTGACATGGCCGTCCGTATCGGAGAATTGGAAGACAGCACATTGCGGGCCCGCAAGCTGACAGAAACAACAAAACGTATGATCGCGAGCCCTGCATATTTCGCGCAATACGGGCGCCCGCAAAAGATTGATGACCTGAACGATCACAAGCTGCTTCACTATTCCAACCAAGCTGATTCTGCGGTGTGGAAATTGACCGCGCCATCCGGTGAAAGGCGGCAGGTTCGCACTGCTGGTTGGCTCACAGTCAATGATGGTCAATCGCTCCTCAACGCGTGTGTCGGTGGCTTGGGCATCGCTTATCTGCCCAGCTTTTTGTACGCAGATGCGATGCGCAAGGGTCTGGTTGAAGAAGCAATTCCAGAACTGCCTGCAGAGACGCAAGGTATCTACGCCGTTTACCCACCCGGCCGCTTCACGCAGCCCAAAGTGCGCGCATTCATCGACTTTCTGGCACATTCCTTTGCCGACAAGGGCCCCGATATCTGGTAATTCTCCCTAAGTGCTTTGGCGCTTTATCAGCGCAGCCATGCTTGGCTGCGCATTTTTTTGGCGCTAAGCAAATCGTAACCAGTCTGCATTAGACCCGTCGAGGGATTGCCTCGGGGGATTCATGGACAGGTTAATGCAGTGGTTAGCTCCCAAAGGCGTTATGGGGTTTTTGCTACGCTTGATAGGATTGATCAGTTTCGTCGCTGCCGCAAATGTCGCGTTCGGGGTGTTCCTTGATGACCATCCACTGCATGAACTCTCTTATTATTTCTTGCACGCTACGCTTGTTGGCGGTCCTCTGATTGCCTTCTTTCTCGCGGTCAGCACCTTCCAAATCAGATTACAGCGCAGGTTGTGGCTTCTTTCACGAAAGGACGGGCTAACCGGCCTCGACAATAGACGCACCTTCTTTGACAGGGCCGACAAGCGACGCAAGCAAGGCGGTCGCGGCGTTCTTTTGATGCTGGATGCAGACCGGTTCAAGAATATCAACGATACCTACGGCCATCAAACCGGTGATTCCTGTCTCAAAGCGATTGCTTACCTGCTGCAGCGCAATCTGCGTGACGGCGATGTCATCGGCCGCATCGGTGGCGAAGAATTTGCAATCTATCTGCAAGATGCGACAGTCGAACAGGCACGGGTGATCGGCACGCGCTTTACCATCCCCATTCCATTTAAGGGCGATAACAGTCCGCATTTGACAATTACCTTGTCGATTGGCGCTGTCATCGCCTACCCACAAAAAACACTGGATGAGATGTTTATCTCTGCGGACAAAGCACTCTACCACGCCAAAGAAAACGGAAGAGCACAGATGATTTTCTGGGATGAACTACGCGCTGCGGATCGTGTACGGATTTAAGAATCCACACCTATTCACTTGTCGACAGCAAGACCACTTCCACCCGTCTGTTTGCCTGCCGACCAACTTCGGTCAGATTGCTTGCAATCGGCGCAAGATATCCGATGCCCTCTGCTTTGAGTTGCCGTCGCGACACACCGAAGTCAGTCACCAAACGTTCAAGCACCGACGCCGCCCTGCGCTTGGATAGTGCAATGTTCAGCCCAAGGTCTCCTGCGGCATCCGTATGACCAACCAGCGCCAAATTCCGATCAGGATAAAGCTGTATATAGTCAGCAAGGGCACGCAGCGACCCAAATTCTCCGACTTCCAATTGCGCCGAGCCAGAAGAGAAAACCAAGTCAGACAGCACTGCGCGACCTACCTGATCCAGTTGCGCTGCAAAATCTGTCTTTGGAATTGTTTCGCCGGCACGCGTTGGCGCAACTTGCATCGGCGTTGACGCGATGTCTCCGCTTTGCGTCGGACCGACATGCGTAATTTGAACAAACCCAGCCTGCCGTGTGCGACTGACGAAAAGGCTGATGACCTCAGGCCCTTCTGCCGTCGTTCTTTCGGCTGCAAGATACCGAAAATCACCGATATTGATCTGCATTTCAGGCGGGGGCAGCGTCTGCACGGCAAACCGGAAATCAAACCCGCCGCATGCTTCTGTCTGACATTCGAAAATGATCTGGTAGCGGTCATTTCGCAACTGCTCGCGCAAAGGGCGGACCAATTGCAGGGTCGTCAAAGACGGTGCATTTATCCTCCACGCTTCCTGGGTCAAACGCCCCTCAACCGTGCGGAGAGGTACCGCACCGCCTTCCCAAATTCCGACCGCCAATTGATGGCTGTCGACGGGGCTATTTACGGTCCGCTGCATGGCCGCATTGCTGGGGAAATCTAGCATCTGCGCCTGTGCAGCACCTGCCATACATATCAAAAGTGTTGCGACTATGCGGATCATCGGGCCTGCGCGTGGTAGCCATCATTAGGCCGCATATCAGTGGCGGACGCGATCCGGTTGCTCATGTTATAGAAACCCGCAACAGCAGCGATGTCCCAAATGTCGCGGTCGCTGAAACCGACCTGCCGCAACCCGTCGCGATCTTTTTCCGTGATTGTCGCGCTTGCGACGGTCATCAGTTCCGCAAATGCCAGCATCGCATATTGGCGCGCGTCCAGCGGCGCCACCCGCCAGTTCATCACCAGCATCTCGCCAAGCTTGGGATCACCCGATAGCTGCCGCACCGCTGCGCCGTGTGCTGTCAGGCAATAATAGCACTTGTTGATGGATGAGACCGCGACAGCGATCATCTCACGTTCCAGTTTTGACAGCCCTGAATCAGACAACATCACGTCATTATAGATCGCCGTAAATGCATTTAATTTATCGATATCAAAGGCATAAGCTTGCAAAACATTGGGGATCATCCCCAGCTTTTCCTGACAGATATCAAAGTACTTCTGGGTCGCTTCTGGCAGCGGGTCAGCCATTGGAAGGTCAAGAGCAGTTGGTTTATCGGTCAAGGGTTCACTCCGGCAAAGTTCGATAATGGTACTGTCCCACAAGCGTCATCCCGAGGGAAGAGTAGAGCGCATTCGCACCTGCGTTTGCCTGCGTCGTCACGAGCGTCAGATAACTCGCGCCCTGATCCTGCGCCCAGAATGCTGCCGCTTGTGTCAAGTGCCGCGCCAACCCACGACGGCGATATTCAACGGCTATTTCAAGCGCGTGGATCATTGCGCAACCCACGGCGATCCCCACAAAACCAGTGCCTGCTGGCCTGTCATGCACGCGGCCCAGCAAGGTTGTTTTCGGATGCCGCGCACGATCCATCACGGCCAAGCGCC
>Ga0075467_10003495_pt1 | contig 12054 bp, 19 predicted proteins | sample DEB08_DNA_9_FD_75067 | JGI IMG/M metagenome (GOLD analysis project Ga0075467, IMG submission 75067) | Aqueous microbial communities from the Delaware River and Bay under freshwater to marine salinity gradient to study organic matter... | ecosystem: Environmental > Aquatic > Marine > Coastal ...
CCCAAAACCCCAAAACCCCTTTCATATGGTGTATTTAGTTTTATTTTATCAGTCACTCAATCCTGAATTTTAAGAAGTTTAGACAGGAGAGTGTTCTGCTCAGGTGAGAATCTCTCACTCATCTCGCTTTGCCTGAGGTTGCTCATTGCGTAGGTTCTGCTGGCCTCCCGCGACTTTCATTGTCTAAGAAATCCCTTTGAATGCCTTTTCAATAGCCTGGGTCTAAGAGTGGTTCTGACCAGGGCCATACGAAGCACCTTCTTCGTAGGGGTTTCTAGGAGGTGCATTCTTGGCGGCAGACCCAACTCTGGCTGGATTAATAGTGACCTTCACGGGTAATGAGTTTTCACCAGCAAAGCGAGTACCTTGTTTTCCGCTTGAGCTTTGGCGGCCACTTGACCCGGTGTTTATTCGGAGCTTGCCTCCAGAAGCGCTTGGGGCATTCTAGCCAGAAGAAGGCTTCCCTGAAGCGCTGTTGTGTGGCGCACTGGCACGAGGGCCAGACGGAGACTTACCATCGTTGCCGCGCATCACTGCCAAGCTTTGACCGCTCATTCCAGGTGGAAATCCACCTGTGGGAGCCTTCAGCTGCTAACCATGGCCATAATTCTCTGCATATGCTTGATGCTGGGGGCCTGACTTGGCGGGGATCTTTGAGCTGAGTTTTTTGCTTGTAATGCTCTGGCGCAGAGACATGGTGGTTTACTGGCCAGCGCTGGAAAGCGAAGAGTCATGCTTGCTCGAGGACAGGTAGATGCTGCCACTGTTTATTGACTGGCTCGGCAGTCCCTTGATGCTCGATAGCATGCTCTTTTACTACGCCGACGAGTGCACTGAGCCTAACGTCGCATTCGAAATAAAAGACGAGTCTTGTTGCGCCTCCGTTCGTGAGGTGGCCTGTGAAAGCTGCGAGAAATGCTGAGCGCCTTGGCTACTGACAGACTGTCCTTGGGAAGGGGTGCTGCCTGGAATCTGACCCTAAGTTGAGAGGCTCCCAGTGCCATGCGAGTGTTGAGTGGCACTGATGTTGTGGCTCTGAATCTTTGGCTTGGTCTTCTACTTGGCAGCCTAGGCACTAGAGAATGGCTCAGTGATGACTGTGAGGCCACCTTCACCACAGCCAACGAGGAGAAACCTGCGGTCCTTGGAGACAATAAAGGTGAGTACTGGCTGGATGAGGTTGTTTGTGGAAATACTTATTCTTTTCAAAGGCGCCATGAAAGGCAGTTCGCGGATGACAATATAGCCCTTTTCAGTGCCGTAAATCAGCCTCTCCAGGAAGAAGGCGTTCTGAATCACCTTGGGCGCAACGATCTGGCTACTCTCCTCAGAGCAGTTCTTGCGCACCGTCTCTGGCTCCTCGAGCTCGTTCAAGTTCTGGCCGTTGATGGAGAAGGTGATCCAGGTACGGTCTGCGGGCGAAAACATTGCGAGGCACACCAATGGCTGGCTAGAAAGGATGACCGAGACAACGGGGCTGAGACTAGGGTGTCTGAAGCAGCGCATGAGCTCGAGCTTGGAGAGGTTGTAGAGGTTGCAAGAGCCATCGATGGAGCTGGTGGCGAAGTATTGCATCTCTTGGTGCAGGAAGATGCTTGTGACCTGGCCGTCGTGGTCAAAGAAATGCTTCTGCTTGGCCAGTGCGGCCGAGGGTGATTGAGCCTAGTCTGCCTAGAACTTCCAAACGATGACATCGCCTGCCTTGCTCCCGGTGATGACCAAGCAGTTGTCGTTCTAGGAGCCAGCCTGCGAAGAGCTCTGCTGACTCTTGGACACGATCTTGTTCGGGTCCTCGATGGTCGAGGCAATCACAGTGCACGTCGACTTGTGGGCAGGGATCTAAGCCAGTGACTGAGCGCTAGTGAACTGCTGACTGTTGCTCCGGGCCCTGCTTGCTTCGTGCTGCACCTCCTGGGTGTACGACACTGCCAGCTGGCCATCCCAGTGACCTCCGCTGACGACCAACTTGCCCCGGTTCAAGATGAGCAAAGGCTTGTTGAGGTTGGCCTGTGTAAAGTCGTTTTGCAGGATCACAGGGCTCAGTGCATAGTCGTAGAGCCGCTTCTTTTCCTTTCCGCACGTGAATGGAGTCAGAGGGTTCAGGTCGTTGGCCTGGTTGACCCACATGTAGAACCGCATCTTGCCGTCAACCCTCGCTGCCGCAATGAGACCCTCGTTCACGAACTGGGCCTTGATAATGGCTTTGCGCTAGATGAGGGGTAGTCTTCCAAGCTGGATGTGTGCGAGCACTGCCGCCTTGTTGTTGCCCTGAGCGCCCTTTTTCTTGTTGACAGGCCGATAGACCTTGAGGTTCGCAAACTGGTCAGTGACGAGGCTGTACTTGAAGACCTCCTCCCTGTACTTTTTGGGAGGGTGCTCCTTCAGTTTGAACTGCACCACGTTGGTCGGCGTCTGCCCGTAGTTGTACATCTACAGCTTGTACGACTCAGCGAGGTGAGGGTCTGACTCGGCCAGCTTCTCGAGGTCGACTTTGTCCTCGTAGGTGACGTTCGAGAACGTGTTGAGGGACCTCTCTGCATCTGGGCCCAGCTGTTTGTAGCCGAATATGTAGTCGATCCACTTGCAGATGTTCTGGCTCACGTAGTTGCTCTCCAGGGCCTCGCGCATCGCCACCACAAACCTGAAGGGATTTCCGCGGCACAAGTCAGGCAACACGACGTCATGGACTTATTACTTGTCCTAGCGTCTGCCGAAGTTTATGCAGTTTTGGTTGAGGTACATCTCGGGGAGGTAAAAGAACTCGGGCAGGATCTCGCGCACGTCGGAGAAGTCCTTCAGGGCATTTTGGTAGGAGTCCTGCAGCGAATGGAAGACTCGGTCGGGGTTGTCGTGGTTCATGCCCTGCAGCTCCACGAGGGCGTCGATGAAGGGACTCACGCGCGCCAAGTAGTGGAGGGTGATGCCTGGGTTCGAGTAGTGCGAGCCGCAGTGGAATCTGTCGTTGAGGTCCAGGAAGCCGTCAATGTCTTCGAATTTCTTCTTGAACTCAGCCTGCCTCTCAGCGGAGCCAAGGAGCTGCATGTTTTTGCTGAGGTCTCGGAACGGCTCTGGAGGAGGGTCTCCTCGCTAGTAGCCCTGGGTGAACGCGACGTGGTCGAGCGTGGCGCCTGGGTCCATCTGGGCGTAGTCGGAGAAGACCCACGGGAACACGGGGTACTGGGAGAGGTCGTTCTGGCTCCTTCCGCCGAGGTAGTTGAGGTTCATCAGGTAGCTGAAGTTCGAAATGCGCCACTGCCTCCAGCGGTCTGTCAGCTCCCGCTTCTTGATGATCTTCTTGGGGTCGAAGGAGTCGTAGTATCTGAGATTCTTGCAGCTGGCGCCTCGGAGCTTGAGCATTTTCTTGCTGAAGCCGTCCCTTTCCTCCGTGCTCTCGAACTGGAGCAGGTAAGACGAGTTGTCAACCATGAAGATTTCGAGGCTCGTCTTGAAGCCGGTGAACTTTCTGCGCTGGATTTCTCGGATGCCGTCCAGACTGATCATTTTGCAGAGTTTTCTGCCCTGCTGTGGCTTCTTAAAGAAAAAGAGGCTATCTTGGTTGCGGATGTCGACCTCGTTAGGATTTGCTTGGTGGGGCTCATCGACATAGACGAACATTAGCTGGTCGGGCGTCAGGATGAGTGTGCCCTTGGCCTGGTAGAAGGCCTTCATCAGCACGCAGTTTGCCTGCATGATTTCCTTCTGGCCTGACCTGTTGAAGGAGCTTACGTGCTTCACGAGCTGGATGTACTGCTCCCGCTTGCTCAGAATGGTGTCCTTGTCGACCTGGGACTCGAAGAAGCAGAACAGGAGTGAACCTTTGTCCTTGCTCTGCGCCTCGGAGTCTGGCCTCACGAAATCATTGCAGCCTTCTACGTGCGAGAATAGTTTGGTTTCGAGGGCTCCAGCGTTTTCGATGAACCTGAAGCCGTTAGACGGGCGTTCTTTCATAAACGACTTGATCCCGAAGCCAGCGTAGCCCTGGTTGGATGACTTGAGGAAGCGTGGCCCATAGTTGGCCCAGAGTCCTCGGTTGGCGCTGATCTTGGTCCTCAAGAGCGAGTACTGCCGCTTTGAGTGGATACTTTGCACGTACATCTGCAGCTTGCTCACCACCTTCTGGTCGTAGGCCTGCTCACTCATTTCGGAGATCTTCTGGTTTGTGTCTGCGTGGATCCTCTTCTGGATTTCCTCCTTGGTCTTCTCACTCCTGGTGTTCATCTCGCTGATGCCCTTGCTGTAAGTCTGCCTCCGCCTCAGGAAGAGCTCCTCGATCATCTGCTGGCTCATCTGCTCCCGCACAATCTGGGTGATCTCCTTGTTGTGGAAGAAGGTCACCTTCCAGTCTTCGTGGCCGAAGCACTCCGGGAAGTCTTCGAAGTTGGTCGCCTTGTAGCGCTTGATGTCCTCAAGGGTGATGAGGGAGCTCTCACGGTCAGAAAGCTTGTTCAGCAGGATCTTGCTGAAGATGTGCTGCACTGCCGAGGGAGTGGCCGGCCCAGCGGCACCGGCCCCGCCATCGGAGTCTCTGCAGAACTCCTTGTAGTCCACGATGTTGACAAAGTAGATCATCAGGCTCTTCAGCGTCAGGGAAAACAGCCGGTTTGTGGCCTGGTAGTCCTTCGGGCTTGAGGTGTTCGAAGTCGGCGCCTTGAAGAAGTTGCTGGCTGCCTGCGACGAGTTGCTTACCTGGTAGTTGGTCGAGTGGAGCTGGTTGAACAGGAAGGCAAACCCGAAAGTGATCACGTTGGAGAACTTGAGCTGCACCTTCTAGTAGGTGTGCTCCGACTTCTGCGGGCTGAGGGTCTCGCTCAGGAGCATGAGGTAGCGCATGAAGCACTCCAGTTTGTTGAGCCACTTCTGGATCACTTCCTTGGTCTACCCTTCCACCAGGGCGGTGCACAGCATGTTCATCACCGAGTCGACGAGGCACTGCTGCTTCTGGGACTGGAGCTGCTGGCTCGCTACTTGGGACTGGTTTACGGACCCAGGTGGTGCGATCTGGGGCTGGAACTGCAGCTTGAGGCTCTTCAGTCGTCCTCCTGGAAAGCTGAACTTGGTAGAGTTGCTCTAGAGCGAGGTCTCGACAACTTGAGGCGCTTGAGTCTCGCCACCCCTGGGCGTCGTCTAGCTCCCCACCAGGCACTCTCGCATGAGGAGCTGGACTTCCTGCTCGAACTGGGAGGTCTGTGAGAACCGCTCGAGGGACTCGAAGACCTTCTCCTGAATGATCTGCGTTGAGACCTGGTACTGCTGCGACTGCAGGAGCTGGCTACTCGCAGCCTCCGCCTTCTCGTCTTCGCTGACGATGCCGAGCTTATTGTAGAGCAGCTCAAGGCCCTCGAAGAGCGTGTCGAGCATCTCCCACTCGGCCCACTGGACCTCGCAGACATTGTTATCGTAGACGGCCCCCGTCTCGAAGTACATCAAGTGCTTGCGCTGCCAGTCGAGCAGACTGAGATTGAGGTTGATGTTCTTCTGGTCTTCCTCGGACTGGCTCTGGTGCAGGTCTGAAGACGCGTACATCATTTCTTCGCCGAGCTGGACGATGTGGATGAAGTTGCGCCACGCGCACAGGCTGGCTGCCGAGTCACCGCTGCTCAGGTGGGGCTGCAGGTTCGAAAGCAAGTTGATCAGGAGGACACGACTCAGCTTCTCTGCAGTGGTGCGCGTGTCGGGAGGCACCGTCAGCGGGTACCTCGAGATGAGGTTGAGCTTCTTGAAAGCTTCCTGCTCTGGATTTATGCAAGAGTTGGTCACGAGCAAGGTGTGGAGCTTGCAGCCCATGTCGAAAACTGCTCTGCAGTTCTCATCCTGCTCGTCGGTGAACTGCTGGTAGGGCAGCAGCAGGTCGAGCAGCCAGGAGTGGAACTTCTGGTGGTACAGCAGGATGTAGCCGTTCTGAACATCCCACTGCGCAAGCATGTAGAAGTCGAGCAGGGCCCGCTGCCGGAGCAAGTTGTTGGACTGCCCGACCAGATTCATGAGTAGCTCGAGGGCGGCGGGCTGCTGGATCTTGTCGTAGTCGTCGATCATGAGCTGGGAGTTCAGACCGCTCACGGGCCTGCACAGGATCCACTCGAGGCAGCTGGTGTAGAGGTTGCTGAGCTCCTGCGTGGTCTGCTCGTTGTCGAACTACTCCAGCAGCTCCTGGTCGCGCCGGTCGCTCTCTGACTCCTCCTAGCTTTCCTGGAGGGGCTCCATTGCTTCCTTTGGCTCGCACTCGTATAGGATGTGCTTGTCTGTCCTCGTCTGGGAAATCTCGCCGAAGCTCTCGGGCACAGCGTCGAACTTGGAGTTGTTGTTTTGAAAGTCAGCGTCGGATTTCTGGCTCTGAGACTTGTCCGTCTTGGCGACGACGGCCAGCAGCTAAGCGGCTTGCTGCTCCGCCTCCGCCTGGTTTGTCTCGTCCTGGTCCTGGATGAGGTCGTAGTCGATGATCTGTAGCTTGTTCTTCGGCTTGTATGGCTGCGCCTCGATGCGCTCATGGTCTGCCACCACGCGAGCAGGCTCGGACCTCTTTTGCCCGCCAGCAGGCTTCAGTGGGAGGTGCAAGTCGGCATCGTCCTCGTTATCCTCGTCCTCCATGTCGTTTTCCTGGATGTCGAAGTCCGCGTAGGCCACCGGATCTGCTCTGGCCTTTGCGTTCATGCCCGAGTTCTTGAGGCCTCCCACGCTCAGCGCCAGGTTCTTGATGCCACGCATCGTCTGGGGCACGTTGAAGTTGGGTCTGAAGTAGTTTGGCGTGTCGTCGCTCTCCACCTTCTTGTCGGCGCCTTCGTTCTCGGAGTCATCCTGCGACTCTGCGATCTGGAACTTCTGCTCGAACGAACGCTTGATGCTCTGCTTCTTGTCGTCGTAGACTATCGGCTCCGAGGGCTTCTCGCGCCTCATGGCGGCCAAGCACTGGCTAGCCAGCTCTAGGATGCCGTTCTCGAAGTCCATGAGCTCATTCTCCTGGCTCTCCTTCTTCTTGCCCTACTCGCCGCCGTAGGTGTACAGCTCGTTGATGGCCTCGGTGTCGATGCCGATCTGCTTCTTGAAGTGCTTCTTCATCATTTTCTTCGTGCTGCTCCTCCGGTTGGTCGGCACTCCTGGCTTCGGGCCCTCCACGGCTGCTGAGTCGAGCTCTTTAGAGTGGGAGAGCCCCGAGACCTGGTCGGTCATCGATGCGTCACCACCAGCGGTCTGCTCGGTAGCCATCGCCGAGTTGGGGTTCGTCGACTGCTAGTGCAGCTCAGCAGCACTGGGCTCGCCGTCATCGAGCTCGAGGTAGTTTTGCCGCATCTTGGCCGGAGGCCTCATCGAGTCAGCGGCGGGGGCTCCTATCGGAGCGCTCTTCTGTTCCTCCTCGGGGAGGGCACCCTCTTGAAGCTATTGGGCAGCCTTCTTCTGCTACAGCTTGAGGGCTGCCTGCTTGTTCTTTCGGATTTGGCTGGGCTGGAGCTCCTAGTTCCCAATCCTGGCTGCGAAGGGGTTCCTCTCCTTCTTGCGATTCATCATGAGGTGCAGCTGCATCTCCTCGTCCGAGTCCTCCTTCCCCGGCTCAGGATCTGCCTGCTTGGCGCCGTAGAAGTTTATAGGCTGCTGCTCTGGTTCCTCCTGCTCGCTGTCGCTCAGGCCCGCGAAGCCACCGAAGTTGAACTTCTTGTCTTTCTGGCGGAGGTTCGACCCTGCCATGGCGTTCTCGTTCTGGAACTTGGCCTTGGGCTTCTGAGTGGCTTCTTCGGGCACTATTTACTCGAGGCTTGGCTCCCTCTGAAGCTGCCTGTCCGACTCGTTCTGCTCAGAGAGCGACAGCTTGTCTCCTTCGCCGAAGTTGGGTCTGTCGTTCCCGCCACGCTCGCTCTTCTCTTCGCCGCTTGATAGGTTGATCTGGAGTTTCAGCCCGAACTTTTTCTTGCCGCCGAAATCTTTGAGGCCGGGAAGCTTCTGGGTCTGCAGCATCATCTGGCTCTCCCTAGCAGGGAGCTCAAAGTTGTCAGGCTTGCCTGCCTTTGCCCTGCCACCAAACCTCTAGGCTGGCAGCCGGAGCTGGGGCTCTGGCTCGTCCTGCTCGTCGTCACTCATCATCATCCCGAAGCCAAAGGCACCCCTGGTCTTGGCCTGCTGAGGCGCCACCGGGTCCTCGTTGGGAGAGAGCTTGCCCTCGGAGCTACCGTCGCCTGAGCTCATGGCGTCGAAGTCAAACTTGGGAACGACCTTGCTCTTCGGGGCAGGCGGCATCCTGAGACCACCGGTGGCATCTGCGAACTGCTTCTCGATCTCGTTCTGTGCTGCCTCGTCACGAGACTCCTGCTGGTCGTCTTTCATGTAGGAGTTGCTGCCTCCCGCCTAGTAGCAGTTCACTTCCTGCTGTTGGTCAGAGGCCATTTCGTCCTCAGCTCCGAAGAGGCGGTCGAGCTGCCTCTCCTCTAGCGAGTTGAGCTTGACGTGCATCTCGTTCCTGCTGATTGGGATACTCTGGCGCTCACTTGCTTCTTCGTCTTACGAAGCTGGCTCCTCCTCATCACGGCCTTCTTGGACCAGCATCTCTGACTCGTTGAGCACTGCCTTCTCCTGCGCCCCCGTCTCTACCTAGTCCTCCTGGTAGTCGACAATCTGGACTTGCTTGTCGAAGAACATGTGGCCGCCCTTCTTGCTATTGGCCTGTTCGAGCTCTTGCTCGCGCTTGAGCTTGAGTTTCATGTAGCGCTTCTTCTTGATGAGGTCGATGTCACACTCTAAGTCCCGAGGTATCATGATCTCGCTGAGGTAGCTGATGAGGTCGGTGTCTATCCGTATCATCTTTATCAGGTTGGTGTGTCGAGAGCACAGGACGTCAATCAGTTTGATGCACAGCGACTTCACATCGAAGGTGACGCTGATAGAGCACACGAAGAGAAGTACCTGAAGCCCATTTTCCTTGATGAACTTTTGGGCGAAGATTGAAGACACCTCTAGGTCTTTTGAGTCAACTAGAACCAGACGGAGAAGCCTCAGCATCTGGAGCTGGAAGCAAGGACAGGCCTTAGAGTTGGTGAGCGCGAGTGCGATAAACTTCACCGTGTCCAGAATCTCGGCTGGGATCTCTAGGGGCTGCTGAAGGACCTTAAACTGGCCGCATGAGGCGTTCAGGGCAGCCTCAAGTACAGCCGTGATGGGCTCGAGCAGCCTTTGCACGTCGAACTCCTGGTCCTCGAGGCTTTGAGCCTGGTCGTAGCCGTCTGGGAAGAAGACGAGTGCCCGCCGGCTCTCACCATCACCGAAGAACGAGGCGACCTTTTTAAAGTCTGCTCTCGTAGTAGGGTGTTCCTCGCCATCGATCGGCATGTTGACGACCTGGAATTCTTCACCTAGCTCTCGCATGCGAGCTTTCTGCTCCTCCTCGTCTCCCTCTTCAGCCTTCCTGAGACCATGCTGAGTGAGGAGCTTAGAGGTCTTCTGGTGATAGTGGCAGCAGTGCTGAATGGCACCTGTGTCTTGCGTATACACTTGGCCAATCTCGTTCATCAGAGTGATCAGGATATGGATGGGGAAGAGTTGGTTGTACTCGGCGGGATCCTACGCGTAGATGGTCTTGATGAGCAGCCAGAACTACTCGTTAAGAGCCTGGCTGTTGGCCTCGACGAGACTCTGGTTGATCCAGAAGTCAGTCGACTGGACGAGGCACTTGAAGAATGTGTCGTGCATCTGTTTGCTCTCCTCGCTCTTGTCGTCAAGCAGCTGGTAGCGTATCTCGGCTAGCAGGTTGATGCTGTCGACATCCACTTGCGCATAAGTCTTTGCGTTGAGCTTGGACTTGCCCATGGAGGCAGTGAGGATGTGGAATAGCGACTCGATGAAGCTGCTTGAGCTGATGGTATGGGCGCACACGATCTTCAGCCACTGGTTGACCATACCGCTGGTGTTGCCCTCCTGCGAGAGAACGATCTCGAGGAAAGGCAAGAGCTGAGTGGTGTCGAAGTCTGTCTCCACTTTGCACTGGTGCACGCCTGAGTTGAACAGCAGCATCAGGTTCAGGTCGTTAGAAATTTGGTGGCTGAACTGGTTCTCCTGGGGCTGGATGCACTGGAAGGCCTGGCAGGTGGAGGCCCTCAGGGGCGAGTAGAGCAGGCAGATCTTGTCGTAGAAGTTGAAGGACTGGCCGGAGCCGTTCTGGTCCGAGAAGAACTGGTTGAGCGAAATTTCGTTCTTGAGGATGACCTCGTCGAAGTGGTCCAGCTTCAGCAGCTAGGAGACGAACTTCTTCAGGTGCGTGAATCGGTCTTTGAAAAGAGCGAAGTAGGCAAGGTGGGACGTGATGCCTTTGCACACGCTGACGCTAGTAATTTGGGCCTTCTGGTCAAATTTGGGGTAATCCATCGGTAGATTTACGGCCTAGCGGTCATTCATGATCGCAAGTAGCTGAGCCCGTGCGAGGTAGGGCTTGTCGTGTTCGAGGACGAGCACACTCCACTGTTCAAGCTGGACGTCTGCCACTTTCACGCCATTGCTCTCGATGGTCGGCGGGCTGTAGGCGCGGGATAGCACTCGGTAGACGACCTGGTAGTGAGGGTTCAAATAGCACTCAAAGCCACCATACCCTTCTGCGAAGCAGTTGAACAAGACAGGCAAGCTTGTGGGGTCGAAGCTTTAAGCTCCCTGAGAATCCCCGTGAGTCTAGCCGAGCTGGACGCCGTGCTTGTGGCACTTGAACTTGATGATGGCAGTGTAGCCTTTCTGAAAGGGCCAAGCAGTCGAGTCTTACTCAAGAGCTGGCTGATCCTTTGCCTTTCCTGACAGAGCACGGCTGAACTCCAGGCCACTGTCTGCCCCCGAGAAGTAGAAATAGGTTCTTACCTTACTGCTCTCACTCTGTGCACTTCCGAACGCCTTCTGGGGCTGAATCATGTCTTTCCTGTTTGCGTTGAGACCACTTATCATACAAAGGGCATAGTTCAGGATACTCTTAAGCTTTTCCTGCTTAACGGTCAGTAGCTAGGCCTACAAAGCCACCTTGTTGCTTGACTTGTGGGCTTGTAAGGCAGACTGCATACCTGCGAGTTCTTCCTTCATCTTGAGGATCTTGTTGCTCTTCTGGCGAACATATTGGACTAAGAACTCGAGGTGTTGTCTTGAAAATTTGTAGCCTTCACTCAATACATGGCATACATGGACAATTTTGGCTGAAGTATCAGAGGATTGTTAGGAGGCCAACTTTGTACCAAGATAAATCAAGAGCATTACAAAGTCAACACCAGAATCATTGTAAAAATTTGGCTTTTTCTCGTCTGCTTGCTCGCTGTGGTTGTTTTTAAGTGCATACTTCTCGATCAGCTGGAGGTTGTTGGTCCTTACTGCCTGACTCGTGGTCTATATCTAGGTCTTGTAGAGGTTAATGTCGTTTTAGGCAATAAATTGGCGGACAATGTCACTCTTATTTAGGTTTTGCTTCTCAAAGATTGCAGGGTGACAGCTGAGAAGCTCAAGAGGCTAGGTCATCAAGCCAGCAAGGATGTGACTGTTGTTTGAAGGACAGCTGTTGATGATATCCATCAAGCGGTCTACCAGTTGACTCTGACTCCGCTCTGAAAGCCCACCTCGTAGGAAAGTATTGGGCTCAAACACTCCCAACAAAGCTCTTGGGTTTGTAATTGCGCTCAAATTTGAATCATCAGCCTTAAAGGATACTTCAATCGGACAGAATGGAGCGAGGTACGGTAAGTTAAGCTACTCTGAGTTTCTTGGCTCTGCTCTCCCTGCAACCACTGGCCTATCAAAGCATCGCTGCATGTGGCCGATAAGTTGGGCAAGCCTATCTTCCTCACTTTGATTCGAATAAACCTCCTCATTCTCCATTTGCTCGTCTTCATGGTTACTACTTGAGTCACCAACTGCGATGGAAAGTCCTGCTCTCAATGAAGGTTTTTCATCATTCGATGTTTTTTAAATACCTGATTTGCCCATGATGGGCACACTTTCCGCCTCATCAAGAGACGGCTTTTGGTGCTAGGCAAACTGTGCAAATTTGTTATTTGAATCCATATTGGAAATAATAATAAAATCTCAAGGAAGAGGGGTTTTGGGGTTTTGGGG
>Ga0075467_10003497_pt1 | contig 12048 bp, 10 predicted proteins | sample DEB08_DNA_9_FD_75067 | JGI IMG/M metagenome (GOLD analysis project Ga0075467, IMG submission 75067) | Aqueous microbial communities from the Delaware River and Bay under freshwater to marine salinity gradient to study organic matter... | ecosystem: Environmental > Aquatic > Marine > Coastal ...
TTATATGTTTATGATGATGAACGAAGCTCGCATTGGGGTTGGTTTCGGTGCAGCGATGATTGGCTATCGTGGTTATCAATACTCATTGGCGTATGCAAAAGACAGAACACAAGGGCGCCACACTGACCATAGCGAACCGAATAAACCTGCTCCGATTGTCCTCCACGGCGATGTAAAGCGAATGCTGCTTGCGCAAAAGTCCTACACTGAAGGCGGCATGGCACTGTGTATGTATGGCTCTCATTTAATTGATCGGGTAAATACATGTGATGATGCTGAAGAAAAGCTAGCATTGAAAGAATTGCTCGACCTATTAACCCCCGTTTTCAAAGCGTGGCCCTCTGAATTTGGCCCTAAAGCGAATGACTTAGGCATTCAAGTTTTGGGCGGATCAGGCTACACCAGAGAATATTATTCTGAACAGTTTTGGCGCGATAATCGCTTAAATCCAATTCACGAAGGGACTAACGGCATACAAGCATTAGACCTTTCATTCAGAAAGCTTTGGCAAAAAGATGGCTTGGGACTAAAGACCCTGCAACGTGAAGTAGAGCGTGATTTGTCACAAATAGTCACAGCGAAAACAGCGGCTATGGCAAAAGAACTAACGCATTATTTAAAAGCCCTGCATGCCATTATTGTGCATGTTTCTGGAACGATTCAATCTGATAAACAGGCAACACTATTAGCCAACGCACAAGCGTTGATGAATGTATTTGCGCAAATAGTAGTGAGTTGGATTTGGATACGTCAAGCAAGGGTTGCTGAAGAGAAGCTTAACACCGCTGATGTTACCGACAAAGAAGCCGCATTTTACAAAGGCAAAATTCAAGCCGCGCAATATTTTATTAGTTGGGAATTACCTACGATTGAACGCGATTTAAAAATACTCAAACAAGATAATGACGTTTGCAGTGATATGCACCCTGATTGGTTTTAAGGATGAGAATAATGAAAAACAAACAATGGCAATTGGCTAAAAGACCCTTTGGCGCGCCCACCATTGACACATGGCAATTTGCTGAAACTGAAGTGCCTGAATTAAAAGACGGTGAGCTATTAGTTAAAATTCACTATATTTCGCTCGATCCTGCAATGCGCGGTTGGTTAAACGATACAAAATCATATATTGAGCCGGTACAAATTGGTGCCGTGATGCGTGCCGGAACGGTTGGTAAAGTGATTGCTAGTAAGCATTCAATGTTTTCGGAAGGTGACTACGTTTGTGGTCATCAAGGTGTTCAGGAATATGTGGTCAGCGATGGTAAAATGCTACATAAGGTTGACCCTAAGTTAGCCCCACTATCATATTATTTAGGTGTGTTAGGTATGCCCGGGATGACAGGCTATTTCGGCTTACTTAAAACCGGCGAGCCGAGAGCGGGCGAAACCGTTGTTGTGAGTGGCGCTGCAGGTGCTGTAGGCGGGTTAGTTGGGCAGATAGCAAAAATTAGAGGTTGCCGCGTTGTCGGTATCGCTGGCGGCACTGAAAAATGCCAGTTCTTGATTGATGAATTAGGCTTCGACGCTGTCATTGACTACAAGTCACAAAATGTAAAAAAGGCACTGAAAGAGGCTTGTCCAAAGGGCGTAGATGTTTTCTTTGATAATGTTGGTGGTGACATTTTAGATGACGTGTTAACGCAAATAAACATGAAGGCACGTATTGTCATTTGTGGCGCAATTAGTCAATACAACAACACAACACCGGTAAAAGGCCCATCGAACTACCTATCTTTGCTTGTTAATCGTGCAAAAATGGAGGGCATCGTGGTATTTGATAATATTGCCGAATACCCAACAGCAATGAAAGATATCGCCGCTTGGATCCACTCTGGTGAAATAAAAGTGAAAGACCACGTTGTGGAGGGAATAGAGACCTTTCCAGATACCTTAATGATGCTGTTTAATGGCGAAAACTTCGGTAAGCTAGTCCTTAAAGTAGGGGAGGAATGATGAATCCCGCAGCAAATGTAGAAAATAAACGTATTTTAGTGACAGGCGGTGCGTCGGGCATTGGTGCAGAAGTGGCTTTGCTGCTTGCGAGCAGAGGTGCTAAAGTGGTCATCGCTGATTTGTCTGAAGACAATGCGCTCAAAACCCTTGAACAAGCAAAAGCTCAAGGAAATGATTTGCATTTCGTTAGGGTGGATGTTGCTAGTGGTGACTCCGTTCGAGCATTATTTGCACAAACAATAAAAACCTTGGGTGGTCTCGACGTTGTCATAAATAACGCGGGTATTGATCATACGCCAGCGCCAATGCACGAATTGTCCGACGACGACTTTGACCGCAATATTGCGGTCAATCTTAAAGGCGTTTGGCATTGCATGCGCGCAGCCATTGCTTGTATGGCGCCTAATGGGGGTGGTCATGTGATTAATGTGGCTTCCGTCGCTGGTTTGCGTTCATCTCCAATGATTTCTGCTTATTCAGCGTCAAAACACGGTGTAATAGGCTTAACAAAATCAGCTGCGGTTGAATATGCACGCGCGAACATTCGTTTTAATGCGGTCTGCCCAAGCTTTGTCGATACGCCTATGGTGCAAAATACACTGGCGAAGCTTGATGAGCGTGGTCAAAAGGCGATTATCAACGCAAATCCTATGAAAAGATTGGGTAAGCCAGCAGAAATTGCAGGAGCCATGGCTTGGTTATGTAGCGATGAAAGCAGCTTTATGACCGGACAAACGATGGTGCTGGATGGCGGAATGCTAGCGTAAATTTGGTGCTGGCAGAATTCGGTGACAGATATCATTAATAAAAATAAGGTAAGGACTAAACATGCAAGATTTATTCGATTTAACAGGTAAGGTTGCTCTTATCACTGGCGCGAGCCGAGGTATTGGCGAGTCAATTGCACGATTACTAGCAAGCAAGGGGGCGCACGTTATCGTTTCTAGTCGTAAAATTGATGGTTGCGAAGCGGTAGCTGCCAGCATTCGCGAAAATGGCGGCAAAGCATCGGCATTTGCATGTCACGTTGGTGAGATGGAACAAATAACGGCCGTGTTTGATCATATAAAGAACGAATTTGGTAAAATTGATATATTGGTCAACAATGCAGCTGCAAATCCATACTTCGGGCACATTCTTGATACTGATTTAGCTGCTTATCAAAAAACCGTAGATGTTAATATTCGAGGTTATTTCTTCATGTCGATAGAGGCAGGAAAGATGATGCGAGAGCAGGGTGGTGGTGTTATTTTAAATACAGCGTCTGTTAACGGTGTTACTCCGGGCGACATGCAAGGTATCTACTCAATTACTAAAGCTGCTGTTATCAGTATGACTAAATCGTTTGCCAAAGAATGTGGTAAGTTAAATATTCGCGTTAACGCTTTGCTACCAGGGTTAACCGATACTAAGTTTGCATCGGCACTCACCACAAATGACTCTATTCTAAAGCAGGCGCTAAAAGTCATTCCACTAGGACGCGTAGCTGACCCTGATGAAATGGCCGGAACAGTATTGTATTTGGTATCTGATGCATCAAGTTATACAACAGGTGCGTGTATTAATGTAGATGGTGGGATGCTGGCTTAATGCAGATATGGGTTGACGCAGATGCGTGTCCTACGGTTATTCGAGAAATGCTGATAAAGGCATCGCAGAGAACAATGGTGCCACTTACTTTTGTAGCTAACCAGCCAATTTCCGTGCCACCAAACGCACATATTACATCACTCCAGGTAAGCGCCGGTTTCGATGTTGCGGATGACGAGATTGTTAAACGCTGCAATGCAAACGATCTTGTCATTACCGGCGACATTCCACTGGCAGCTGAAATTCTTGCGAAAGATGCTTTAGCGGTCAACTTTCGCGGTGAAGCGTATGATAAAGCGACCATAAAAGCGATACTTACGATGCGTGATTTTATGGATCAAATTCGCGCAAGCGGCGAGCGCACTGGAGGGCCAAAGGCCTTTTCTGCGAAAGATAAAATGAATTTTGCTAACCAAATAGATAGGATTCTTGCTGCACGATGAGCACCGCTTATTAAAAAAAACGGCCATGCTTAAAAGTCATGACCGGCTCACGTTGCATTATCGTAGGTTTCCGTAATAAACCCGCTTATTTTTATAACTTAAAGTACACCAGCGATAGCCGCGGCTAACACTTCAACATTTTTTGTGTTGATCCCAGCAATATTTACGCGACTTGAATCTACAAAATAAACGCTGTTTTCATCCCTGAGTCTGCGCACCTGTTCAGGCGAAATGCAAAGAAACGAGAACATTCCTTTTTGTTGATTAATAAAACTAAAGTCTTTTGATGCGCCTTGTGCTGCCAAATTATCAACCAGCAGTTTGCGCAGCTGTATCATACGCTCACGCATTTCAGTGACTTCACTCTGCCACAAGGCATTTAAGTTTTCGTTAGCCAATATAATATCTACCAAAGCACCACCATACGATGGAGGCATAGAATATATGCCGCGTGCAACTGATTGAATTTGAGACTGAACAATATCCCGGTTCGCTGAATCACGAGTGATAAGAGCCGCTAATCCAACTCGCTCACGATATAAACCAAAATTTTTGCTACATGATGCTGCGATGATCATTTCTGGCACGCTTTCAGCCATTAAACGAACACCATAGGCGTCTTCCTCTAAACCTTCCCCAAAGCCTTGGTAAGCAATGTCAATAAATGGTAAAAAGCCAACTTTATTTGCTAATGTAGCGACCGCTTGCCATTGCTCTTTCGTTAGATCTGCGCCCGTTGGATTGTGACAGCAACCGTGCAATAAAACCACATCGCCTTTTTTGGCTTGCGCTAAGCAATCCATCATTTCGTCAAACTTGATACTCGCTGTTGCTTTATCAAAATAAGGATAAGTGGCTATTTCAAGACCAGCATTACCGATAAGTGGAATATGGTTAGCCCATGTTGGGTCACTCACCCATACTTTGGTGTCAGAATTGCAACGTTTTAATAACTCAGCCAATATGCGCAGCGCTCCGCAACCGCCAGGGGCCTGCACAGCGGCAACACGATTTGCTAACATAACAGGACTGCCTTTGCCTAATATGAGGTTAAGCATACCGTCAATAAAGCCCTGAACGCCTTGAGGAGTTATATATACTTTTGAGGTTTCGGTTTCCATTAACTGTTTTTGTGCTGCAACAACAGACTGCAAAATGGGCGTGTTACCTTGCTCGTCTTTATAAACACCAACGCCAAGATCAATCTTTGCTGGGTTGCTGTCTTTTTTGAAGTCTATGGATAAACCTAGGATGGGGTCGGACGCTAAAGCGGGCAAATGTTCAAACACAATTGTTCCTTAAAGATGAATTAATAGTGGCTTTCTTTCGTTGTGTATATTATGCCAGTTCTATCCTAATTTTCGAGTTAAATTACGCTTTCTTTATAGTGAACTCAAAATGTTGAACTGAAGTTTGTTCTGCTAGCGCATTGAACGTTCGCTCTTCCCAAACAACTTGTTGATGATGATCGACTAATAATACGGTCGATGACCGCGTCCCGTATTCAGGACTTTGAATAAATATTGACGACAGACGTCGTTCCCATTCAATAGCAACACCCGTGTTAGGAAGCAAATCATCTTGAGCTGGCTTGTCGTTACGAAGGAGTTCAAATAGGTGTTCTGTATCTAATACAGCGGCATGCTGGCAATACTTCAGTAGTGCGTCGCGTCCTGTCGATATTTTTGGCCATGGGCTATTAAGCGAGGCATTTGAGAGACCAAAAACGCCATCCTCTAATGGTATACAAGTGGCCTCATGGTTATTATATACATACAGCTGTTCCAGCGTCCCGAACACTAAATTATAGCCATTATACTGCGCTTTGGTATCAGCCAATGTTTTAGTGTATTTCTTTTGTTGCTTACCAGAGACCGTTAAAAAATTAAGAACTAATTCGCCTCGCGTAATGGCATTGGGTAAATCCTTATCTGGCGCTCGAATATTGGTTAGTGCAGCAATACTGCCATTTTTATTAATTCCCATCCACGTGCCGCCTGCCTTTTCATCTCGGCCAGCCAAAATGTCCGAATGGTTGCTCCAAAACGCAGATTTAGCGGTAGGCCGATCGTGAAATTCATCTCGATTTGCCGCGATGATAAGTGGGAATTTAGGGTGCTGATTAATGGCGATAAACAAGATACACATATATAGCTGAAGCCTTTACTTATTATCGGTTGTTCTACGCAACAAGGAACAACCAATTACAGAATAATTAAACCCATATTGTTCTAAGAGCGCGGCGTAGAACTGGCCGGTAACTATGGTATTATCTCGATAACAAGTCAATACGAGATGCATTTTGAGTGAAGAAATTAGCTTTTGATACCAAATTAGTCCATGCAGATAGGAAAATAAACAAACCACAGTTTGGTGCTGTTCATGAATCAACCAATAACTCCGTGTTATTTGAATTTGAGGATGTGCAAGACCTTGTTGATGTATTTCAGGGTAAGCAAGCTGGTCACGTATATTCTCGCTCTAGTAGTTCTTCGGCAGTTGCTTTGCAAAACGTTCTTAACGAAATGGAGAGCGGTGTTGGTGCCGTTGTTTTCGCAACAGGCATGGCTGCGATCAGCGCAACTTTTCTCTCTCTATTGAAGAGCGGAGATCATATCATTGTAAGCCAATATCTGTTTGGCAACACACGCAGCTTCATGTCCACTATCGAAGGTTTTGGTATCAGTATTAGCTATGCCGATGTGACAGATGTAAGCAACATCGAAGCCGTCTGCAACGCTAATACTAAAATGGTATTTTGTGAGACTATTGCCAATCCAGTAACCCAAGTTGCGGATTTAGTCGGAATAGGGAGTTGGTGCGAGGCAAATAATATCCTTTTTGCACTCGACAACACCATGACTCCTAGTGTTTTATTAGATGCCAAAGCGGTAAAAGCATCGTTATTGTTGACGTCATTGACCAAATACATTGGTGGGCATGGAAACGTGCTCGGCGGTGTTTTGATTGATACTGGTTTGTTTGACTGGTCGCGTTATACCAACATTGAAACAAACTACCGTATTGCAGATCAACAGCAGTGGGGCTTAACGCAGATTAAGAAACGCGGTTTACGTGACATGGGAGCAACATTAGCACCACAGTCGGCGCACTTAGTCGCTATCGGATTAGAAACATTAACCATGCGTTTACGTAAAACATGCGCAAACGCACAGGCTCTGGCGAAGTACCTGTCTACTCATAAAGGTGTTACAGCAGTTCATTATCCTGGGCTAGAGGGACATCCGCAGCATGCTAGAGCAAAAACCTTATTTAAGCGCGGATTTGGCGGCATATTGTCGGTTGAACTAAGTGAGGAAATTGAACCGCATGCTTTCTTAAATGCACTGTCGCTGGTTATTTCAGCCACTCACTTAGGCGATACTCGCACGCTGGCGCTTCCTGCTGCATCAACTATTTTTTATGAAAATGGGGCACTTGAAAGAGCTAAGATGGGTATAGCCGATTCACTGATTAGGATTTCCGTGGGTATCGAAGATATCGAAGATATTCTGGCCGACTTCGACCAAGCCTTCATCTCAATGCTAAGCAAATAATGGGGTCAGTGTTAATTAAATAAATATTTTAGAAAAAAGTAAAAAACTCATGAACTAATTCTAAATGTTGGTGACTAAATAATTACTGTTGGTTAGCTTGTTAGATTTCTAAGAAGTGAGTGTTTCAACTAATAGTGTGTTCCTAGTTGAGTGTGCTTAGCCCCGCTGTTTAAGACGGGGCTTTTTTTTGTGCTTTACAAAGAAGAGTCTACAACAACACTTATAGTGCTAGTGCAGTTTTAATATCGGCAACAAAGTCTTCGTTGTCAGGTTTTGTAAAGGCGCTATATGATTCAACGATATTGCCGTTTTTATCCATCAAATATTTATAAAAATTCCATTTAGGTTCCGTACCCGCTTTTTCTGCCAGCATCGCATACAAGGGATCCGCGTTTTCGCCACGAACAGAGATTGATTCGAACATTGGAAATTTAACTCCATAGGTTAGTTCACATAACTCTGCAGTTTTCTGTTCGTCACCAAATTCCTGGTTAAAATCATTGGATGGAAAACCAAGAATAACGAAACCTTGCTCTTTGTATGTACTGTAGAGGGCTTCTAGCCCTTCAAACTGAGGCGTAAATCCACATTTACTTGCCGTGTTAACAAAGAGAACTGTTTTGCCTTGATATGCATCGCACAGGTTCACAACTTCTTGCGAATTTAGTTTTCTTTTCGCAAATTTGAGTAAATCAGGGCATTCAGATGCAAGCGCTATCTGGCTGCTAGCTATCATTACCAACAAGGAAATTACTTTTTTCATTTTCGTTAGTCCTTTTCACATCATAATAGTTTGTGGTTAGTTTGATCAGAGTAAGGGATCGTTAGTCTGGTTAAAAACCAGTTCTGTCGCGGAACAATTTACAGTAACATGCTAAGTTCAAGAATGTTTTATCCAGGGGAGAAAGTAGCTTGTCCCTTATACAGATTAATATAACGTGATAATTACCTTTAAAGAACACTAATAATGAAAAAATATCAAAAAATAGTTTACTCAAGTGTTGGTATAGCTTTACTTAGCGCTTGCTCTGCGACACAAACCTCGCTTTCTAGCACGACTAATAAAAGCCTTGCTAAGTTCCCGACTGAAACAATATCTCAGAACAATAGTCCAGTATTGGCCACTACTAAAGTTGAATTAACACTTAAGCAAATTATGTCCGACCCAGACTGGCTTGGCCGACAACCAGAAGATGCATACTGGAGCGCCGATAGTGCGACAATTGCTTACTATCGTAAGCAAGAAGGCAATCCAATACGTGATTTGTGGCTAGCCACACCTAATATTGCAGGGAACGGTCAGAAGGCTAGTTTAGCAAGCATTCATCAGTATGAGTACGACGAAATTATTCGTGATAACGATATGGATTTTGTTGCTTGGATTTTTGAAGGCAACATCTTTGTTCAGTCACATACCGATAAGACTATACGTCAACTGACTAAGAGTTCAGATGGTGCGAGCAACCTTCAGTTTTATAAACAAGACAGCATTTCTTTTCAGAGAGGGAATAGTTTTTATATTGTAAATGTTAAAACAGGCATGCAGGAACAAGTACTGTCGTGGCAATTCGAGGACGAAGTGGAAGCGGTGAGCGCTCCAGAAGACTATATTGCTGAAGAGCAAATTAAGTTGATTGATTATGTGAAACTTCAACGCAAAAATAGGCAGTTGAGGGAAGATAAGGATAACAATTTAAGAAATGAAAATCGCAGTTTAACAACATCCCCGTTTTATTTTGCAGCTAACCATAGAACGGTGTTAGCGAGGTTTTCACCTGACGGTAAATGGGCAGTTGTGGTTACGACCGAAGATAAGCCTAGCAGTGACGAATCTGACATTATGCCTGATTATATCGAAGAGAATGGCCGCATAAAAGCACAGAGAGTGCGTCAGAGAGTCGCTGACGCTGAGCCTATCCAACATGATGTCTGGTTACTAGAAGTGCGCTCAGGCGAAAAAACCAAATTGGATTATAAAATATTACCTGGCTACAACGAAGACGTTTTAGCCGACGTCAAAAGAGAAAATGCTGAAGCTAAAGGTAAGACCTATCAGGAAAATAGATTACCACGTGATATCAGCCTACTTTTTGGTTCTCAATCCCCGGTTCAGTGGCATGATAACAGTGAAAAAGTGGCTATCATGCTGGAAGCTTGGGACAATAAAGATCGCTGGATAGCGACAGTCGACGTACACGATAAAGTACTCACTACGCAACATCGTATGCACGATTCCGCGTGGGTGAATTACCGTTTCAATAGCTTTGGCTGGTTCGATGACGCTGAAACGCTTTACCTTTTATCAGAAGAGTCTGGGTATTCACAACTTTATACAAAGCCATTAACTGGAGAGTTAACCAGAGTCACGCAAGGTAATTTCGTTGTAGATGACGTTGTGCTTACTCAAGACGACAGCTATTTTTACTACAAAGCGAACAAGAAGCATCCTGGCATTTATGAAATTTATCGTGTGCCATCCAATTCGACAGCATCAGAAGCATTAACTGATTTAAATGGTATGACAGATTATCAGTTATCCCCAGACGAAAGGTCGTTGTTGCTCACTCATTCGAAACTCGTGATGCCTCCTGAGGTATATTCGCTTGATTTGAGTGCTGATACCTTCACGCCAGTTAAAATTACCAGTACGGTAAGTGACGAGTTTCTGAGTATAGATTGGGTATCACCCTCGATTGTTGCGGTGAAGTCGGGTCATACAAAGCAACCCATTTATTCTCGTGTATATGCACCGAAGGGTCCGGCGAGCGATAAACACAGAGCAGTTATTTTTAACCATGGCGCAGGTTATCTACAAAACTCACATCTAGGCTGGTCAGGTTATTTTCGTGAATTTATGTTTCATAGCTTCCTCGTATCTCAAGGGTATGTCGTTATGGATATGGACTACCGCGCTTCAGCCGGATACGGGCGTGATTGGAGAACAGCTATATACCGCCAGATGGGCACACCAGAGACACAAGATTTAAAGGACGGTGTCGATTGGTTAGTGGAAAATGCTAACGTCGATCGACAAAGAATAGGTACTTATGGTGGTTCTTATGGTGGTTTTATGACATTTATGGCACTGTTTACCGAACCAGAATTATTTCAAGCCGGTGCTGCTTTGCGTCCTGTTTCTGATTGGGCGCATTATAATGATGGCTACACGTCTAATATTCTGAATAGACCTGATATTGACCCCATTGCATATGAACGTAGTTCACCTATTTATTTCGCAGAAGGTCTAAGTAAGCCCCTTCTGATCAATGCGCCAATGGTCGACAATAATGTTTTCTTTGTTGATGTGGTTCGACTTGTGCAAATCTTGATCGAAAAAGAAAAAGAAGACTTTGAAACAGCAATCTATCCTGTTGAACCGCATGGTTTCGCGCAGCCTAGTTCATGGTTGGATGAATATCGTCGGATATATAAATTGTTTGAAGAAAATTTGTAGGCTTTAAGAAGCTATTTACATTCGTCTAACTATGGAAGTGATATACCGTTGAGCTTTTATGAAAACCATGTCCTTCCGCATCTTATTAATTGCGCTTGTTCTTCAAGCGCAATAATGAAACTAAGAGAAAAAGTGGTTCCTTTAGCGTTTGGCAACGTTTTAGAGGTTGGAATGGGTTCCGGTGTCAATTTGGCGCTATACAATTCAGCAAACGTCAATATTATCTGGGGGCTTGAGCCTTCAATCGGTATGCGTAAAAAAGCGCAAAAAAATATCGCTTCATCTGCAATTCCAGTCGAGTGGCTAAGTTTACCTGGCGAACAAATTCCTCTCGAGGATAATTCGGTCGATTCAATCGTGTTAACTTATACTCTGTGTACGATAGCTGACTGGCGTGCGGCTATGAATCAAATGCACCGAGTGTTAAAACCAGATGGAAAATTATTCTTCTGTGAGCACGGGCAGGCGCCTGAACAGCGAGTGATCAAATGGCAAAACCGTGGCAATGGTTTGTGGCGTCGAGCCTTCGGTGGCTGCAATTTAAACAGGCCTATTATTAAAAGTATAGAAGTCAGTGGGTTTTCTATAGATTGGTTTGAAAGCAAATATGTAAAGGGGATGCCAAAATTCGTGTCCTATATCAGTGTTGGCGTGGCGTCAAAAGCTTCCTTGTTAGCAAACTAACGAGTCCAATAAGCAAACCACTAAGCGCGCCATATAAATGACTATCAACGGCAACATTTGCCTCAATAAGCGCTGGCATAAATGTGCCAGCGCCATTGATTTGTTCGTTTCCTACTTTAATCGTTAGACCAATAATTAGCAGCCAACCACTTAAACGCTTTTTCTCTAAGTCTCTTATGCAACCCCAAGCGAAAACGCCATGAATGGCTCCCGACAATCCAACGTACCAAATAATATCTGGAGAAAAAACATACATACACATCGAAATCATAATACAAATAACAATAAATTTGGCTAGATAAGAAAGTGTCTCATAATCGTCGCCATGTAATGCCCACAATAATAAGAGCCCCAAAAGATTAAA
>Ga0075467_10003498_pt1 | contig 12048 bp, 9 predicted proteins | sample DEB08_DNA_9_FD_75067 | JGI IMG/M metagenome (GOLD analysis project Ga0075467, IMG submission 75067) | Aqueous microbial communities from the Delaware River and Bay under freshwater to marine salinity gradient to study organic matter... | ecosystem: Environmental > Aquatic > Marine > Coastal ...
CAGAATATTACTAGCAACCTTACCTTGTGTACTTGGCGCTTGAGGAGCGTATTAGTATTAAGTAAAACAGCACCTGCAATAAATAACCTATTTCCTAATAGATAATTTATTGCGAATTGACTCCATTATCTCCTATATCCTTTCGCAATTCGCAATTCGCAAATCAAAAACACCTTTGCATTGTGCAAAATGCCAATCTTAACATTAAAAGTAAAGTCCATAAAAATCAGTACTTTATGTTTTTTTGGAGGGTTGGCCTAGTTGCTGCAATAGCGAGTTATATTAGTCACATTGGCTACAGGTTAGCCGCGGGGTGTTTAATGAAGACGATACTATTAAATTTTACACAACAAGCGAAAATTAGCATGACGACCCGTGTTTTTGGTTTATGTTTATTGGCGGGTTGTGCCCAGCAACATAGCTTGCAGGAAATAGAAAATTCTTCTTCTGGTTTTTACGGTACTAAAAATGGCAATGGCGAGTTGTTTAGTCAACAAAGTGCGCCGGGTAAAGTCTTTGCTGCACAACTAAATTGTGATGAGCGTGCAGACTTTGCTGCGCCTCTCAATTATCGGGTTGATAAACCTATCCTGTCATCTGCTCCAAGCCAAGCACCATTACCTGTAAGTATGCACCCTGCAAGAAATACGTTACCCCTAAGTCCAGGTGACATGATTGAGATCATCATGGAATATGGAGAGGGATTCAACGGCAGTTATGTATTAGACAACCTAGGTTTACTCACTTTGCCTATTCTTGAGCCGATTCATGCATCTGGTATGTCGCCAAGAGAATTATCCCATCGTGTAGAAATGGCATTAATTAAAGCCAATATATTTCGGCCCGTAACCGCCACGGTGCACGTCAAGGTTCTGCACTTAGCAGCAATTGAAGTACCGGTTACTGGCGCGGTATTTCAACCAGGTAGAATATTGATCAATAATAAACGTGCTAACAATGAAATGGATCAACGGGTGGTTGCAGCCGGCGATTATACCCATAGAAGATTGCTCTCAGAAGCCATCCGCGGGGCACATGGTGCACGACCTGACGCGAAACTCGATCAGATTATTTTAATTCGTCAAGGATGGCAGATTGAAGTCGACTTAACGGGCATATTATCTGGCTTGCCAGTCAAAGATTATCCACTTATCGATGGTGATCAGGTGATTGTGCCAAGCACAGGATGTTTTCAACCGCATTTAGTGAGACCTAGTCAAATTACACCCAAAGGATTTAGGGTCTTTATGTCTAACCTGATTGACTCAGCACAAAATAATTCAAGCGCAGCAGTCGGGCCCTATGCAACTAATTTACCTTACGGTACCAAATTATTACAGGCTGCAGTTTCAGCCAACTGTGTCGGTGGTAAAGAGTGGACAAATGCTTCGCGCAAAGTGATGTTGGCCAGTATTCACCCCATCACAAATCAAACACAAGTTGTCGAGCGCTCTGTCGAACAATTAATGAGACAGGCCAACCGTGATGATATTAATCCTTATGTCATGCCCAACGACGCCATTGCTTGTTATGACTCTAATATCACTAATATACGGGATGTAGCACGCACTATAGTTGATGTGTTAAGCCCATTCTTGTTGTTTTAGGGGACTATTATGCATTATCCCATTGCTATCCTTACTCGTTATCAGAGATTTAGAGCGCAGTTTTATCGCTTGGTAAAGTGGCCATGTCTAGCATTGTGTCTGTTTGGTTATTTGTTTATCGCCCTTATCGTGATGCTTTATCTGAGCATGGCGCCAGTGTACCAGAGTGATTTGGAGCTAGTATTACCTGGTACTGGTGCATCATCTAGTGTGGTACTTGATAATGTGGGCCAAGTTGTCTCCCAAACAAGTGCACCGTTTTCAGCTGGTGGCTTTAATCCAAGAGTCAATTACAAAGAAATGCTGTTAAGTAGAGGTGTATTAAATCTAGCCAGTGAAAAAACAACATTATCAGCCATCGAATTTGGAGAACCTAAAATTGCGTTGACTGAACAAACGTCTATTTTAGTGGTAAGTATCAAAGGTAGCAGTGCTAAACAAGCAGAGGCTAAGGCATGGGCGTTGTATCACAGCCTGCAAGAAGAGCTAAACCGATTACGCGCAGATGAGGTGTCTCACAGAGATGAAAGTATTCAAAGGGTGCTTGCAGATTACCGTATCAGATTAAATGAAGCCCGGTCGAATATATTACAGTTTCAACAAGACTCATCTTTGGTATCGCAAGACCAATTCACTTTATTAGTCAGTAGTTTACAAACCATTAAAGAAAAGCAACTTTATTTACATGCTGAAGTGTCTAATTTAATTGATTACGCCTTTGGCTTAGGTAAAAACTTAGGGGTATCGGCTGATTTGGCTGGTAAAGCTTTCACTTTACAGTCTGACGTGGAGTTTCGTGGCTTACTTAAAGAGCTAGACATCAGTACTTCACAATTGTCTGAGTATCAGTCACGTTGGGGAGACGGGCATCCTAAAGTCGTTGCGGAACAACAACGTTACCAAGCTGCTCGCTCTGCGTTACTTATTCGAAGTAATATAATTGCTGGCCCCCATGCTGCGAGTGTTCTTAGTAGCCTCGATTTAGACGTGAATCCAAAACGTGCAGAAATGTTTGGGGATTTAATCGAGGCGTCAGCCAAAGGACGGGGTATCACTGCACAGATTGCTGACTTACGCCGTTCTGAATTACACCTTAAAGATCAGCTTAAAATTTATGCTCGTGAGGCTGCGGTATTAGATCGTTTACAACGCGAGTTTGATTTAGCAGAGGCTGTTTTTACTTCCGCCGCCGCTAGACTTGAAGCGGGGAAAGCGGATGTATTTGCTTCATACCCTGTATTGCAGCTGTTAACTGAACCCTCCCTTCCCACTGACATTCACAGTCCTATTCCACAATTAGGTTTAGCAGCTGGTCTAGTGGGCTTTTTATTCATTACTTCAGGAGTGACGGTGTTATGCAATCGCAGACGCATTATCAAGGTACTGTTGAAGAGAAGTTGATTTGTTGGGCTTTGTTGTTTACCTACCCTATTTATGCAATCGGTGGATTATACATCACAGGCTCAGTGTTAGGTTGGATAGTCCTTGGCATTGTTGTGCTAAGGGGCTTTGTTGAAGGTGAAAATAGCTTTAGACAAGTACCCATGATTGTGTGGTTATGGGGGCTAGGTATGCTGGTGATGTTAATTAGTTTATGGGTAGGCCATGCTGATTGGTCATTAGGTACTACTCAAACCATCAAAAGCACTGTGGGTTGGGCTAAAGGGTGGGCTTTGTTGGGGGTGTTTCCATTATTAGGCGCCGTGGTTAACCTTAAACCTGAAAGACTAATCAGAGTCGTATGTGTTGTCGGTAAACATACCACTATTTTTGGTGTTATCACTTTTATCTTTTATGTGGCGGGTGCACCTGGGCAATTATTTATCTCTCCATTACAAATTTTTGGCGGAGCAGGTGATAATTTTTTTATGGTCAGCTTGTACGGGGTAAACCCAGAAACTGGCGCAGGTCGTTGGCAGTTTTTTGCGCCATGGGCACCTGCTGCTGGATTCTTGAGTTGCATATTTGTGATCTTTTGCTTACAAGAAAAAGACACAGCATGGCGAAACTGGGGTTTAGCAGGCTGTGTGATGATGGCGATGTTGTCTCAGTCACGGGCGGGCTGGGCCATTTTTATCATGATAATACCGTTGTTTTTGTTTAGCAGTCAGTTGAAAAATCCATGGTTATTGCTCAGTCTAGGCATTTTACTGCCTATTATCCTGCTGTTAGGCGAGCCTATTTATGAATGGGTGATGGATGCTTTTCAACATATTAAAGATGCGCGTCCTGCGTCAACCAGAGTGCGGGCAGCCTTAGAAAATTTAGCTTTGCAACGCTGGCGACATGAAGCGCTGATATGGGGCCATGGCATGGTTGAGTCAGGGCCTAAAATAGTCGAATTTATGGCAATAGGCTCACACCATACTTGGTACGGTTTACTTTTTGTAAAAGGTTTAGTGGGGTTATTTGCTTTGGCAATCCCAATGCTACTGAGCCTAATCTACCTCTTTGTATTTTCTGCCGATAATGTGCAAGCACGTGCTGCGATGTGCATGTTAATTGTGTTCACTTGTTACAGTTTGTTCGAGAACTTAGAAATTCTTGCATACCTATATTGGCCTGCTTTGTTCTGGTTGGGTATGACTTTTAGAAATTTACGAAACGGAGGATCTCATGGTTAAACAAAACCATGCAATCCTTACCGGCTATTACGGCATGCAAAACACCGGTGATGATGCGCTTTTATATACCACACGTTGGGCCAGTCACCATTTACTGGGCGCCACTGATAACAAAGTCAGCAGTGATGGTTTGATAAAGTGTAAAGAATTTGGTGATGTTCAAGCTATGCCTGAACCGCGTTTTCGTGGCCATCAACGTATTTTGCATTATAACAATGCGTTGCAAAGTGAGAAAGTGATATTTGTTGGTGGCTCTGTGCTGCATAGCAGCAAAGATATTAAGTTTAAGCGTCATCTCATGAAATTATCGGGGCGAAACGCTAGTCGTGCTGTGGGAGTCGGTATCGGTCCATTTGAGTCACTTGAAGCAGAAAAATCCTGCGCCAAGTTTCTAAACGAGTGTGGTTTCACTGGCGTTAGAGATCCAGATAGCCTGGCGATTGCCCAATCTATCGCACCTAACGCTAGTGTACTTTTGACCTTCGATCTCGCGCCACTCATGCTCTGCCATCAAACTAAGCGGTTAGTTGAAATAGAGCGTAACGGCATAATGTTTAATTTTTGCCCACAGGCGGTTGACCCATTTAAAAATGTACATAAAAACAACGAACAAAGTCGCATCGACATGGCTGTAGCAGCGATCGAACCAACCTGGCAGCAAACCCAAGAACCAATATTTTTATTGGACTTCAATAATCATTCGCAATTTGGAGACTTTTCCATTCATCAGCAGATAATGTCACGGGTTTCAAGTGACGTGCCCATGACCCATATTGCGTTCGTTCCGAATCCGTTTACAGTGCTGCAACGCATCGCCGCCTTTAAGGCAACAGTGTCAATGAGATTGCATTCAGCCATTATGTTATTCATGGCAAATACTCTTGCATTATCAATTAATTACCATGAAAAGTGTCGCAGCTGGTGTAAACAAATTGGGGTACTCGAAGGATACCAATTTGACGCACAAAATATTGTTCCAGAGCAGCTTTTTCGACACCTTAAACAAGGTGCTACGACAGGCTTTGCAAAACCCATTATGAAAAAAAATGAAGCGGTACAAGCCGCACTCCTTAATTGGTAGGGTCATTGGGGGACAAGATCATGAATACAATCAAATTTTCTGTCGTTATTCCTTTGTACAACAAGGTTGATAGCGTCAGCCGAACACTTGTTTCAGTCTGTGAACAGCGTTTTGCTGCTGCAGAAATTATTGTGATTGACGATGGCTCAACCGATGGCAGTGCTGCCAAGGTGGCCTCACTCAATATTCCCAATTTGACTTTAGTGAAGCAAAAAAATAAGGGGGTTTCTGCGGCTCGTAATTTGGGCGTGAGGTTAGCTCAACATCAACATATCGCCTTTATTGATGCAGATGATCAATGGTCACCATTTTATTTATATGAAATAAGCAAGTTGATGCAGCGTTTCCCTAAGCATCAATGTTTTGCCAGTAATTACCAGAAAGTGATTGAAGACGGCGTTTATCGAAACCCTAAATTAGCCATAGGTGATTTATCACCAACAGGCTGTGTTATGGACAATTACTTTGAGGTGTGTGCTAAAGGTGATTTGCCTTTTATGCCTTCAAGTTTAGTGATAAGTCGTCAATTATTTAAGCAGATAGGTGGTTTTCCTGTTGGCGAAGCCATGGGTGGAGATCAAGCGCTTTTTTCTCAAATTGCATTACTGGGTGGCCTTATTTATTCACCGCTAGTATTAATGCTATATCACACCGATAGCGAAAATAGGGCCTGTGATAGGCATATACCTCAAGACATATTACCTTTTGCCAAACGTCTATTGGCAAAAGTAGCCGCAGGTCAGGTAAATAAGTTTACTGCGCCTTTTGTGTTGCAGTATTGTGCGGCGCACATTTGTCACCTAGCCAAAATGAATATTCAGGCAGGTCAATTAACAGCTGCTAAGCAACTACTCAAACACCCTGTTAGCAGGTTAAAACCGTTACATCGTAATTTATTTGGTTTGTGGTTAATCACACGATACATGTTTCAAAAATAGTGAATCTGAAGCGAGTTAACCGTCAAGTTGTCCGTCCAAATTAATTTAAGTTAGAGGAAAAAACATGAAACTTAACGCAATTTGCATTATTAAAAACGAAGCAGACATTATACTAGAAACCTTAAATAATGCCCTAAGGTTTTGCGACACTATTTATGTGTTTGATAACGGTTCAACTGATGGTAGTTGGGAGCTTATTTGCGAGAAAGCGCTAAATGATAAGCGTATTGTGATCACTGCTCATACCGATGAAATCTACCGTAATCAATTTAGAAATCGTGTGTACAACATGTTTCACCAGCGTTATTCACCTTCAGACTGGTGGTACATTTTAGATGCAGATGAAATGCTCATTGACGATCCGCGTCCCATGTTAATTAAAGCCATGCAACGTTACAAAAACCAAATGCGTGTATGGCAAGCACAGTTTTATTTTACAGATAATGACTTAGCCGTTTATGACCAAGAAAATAAATCATTGAAGGTATCTGAACGTCGCCGTTATTATCGAATTAACTGGCGTGAGCCACGCTTTTTTAGAAATTCACCTAGTGAAAAATGGCCAGAAAATATAAGTGGTAAAGTGCCACCCTTCTGTCAAAAACTGTATCGTCCGTCGCCAATATGTCGTCATTATCCAGAGCGCACACCTGAGCAAATTAAGATGCGCCGCGACATTAGACTCAGTAACCCTTATAGCTTTTTGCATGTTAAAAACAAATCCGCTGATGACTGGTTAAAACGTTCAAAAGATTGTTTTTATTACCGAAGTGGAGAAAAAATGGAGTTCTCATTTTTAGATCGAGTGACATATTACGTCAGTCAAACTCGATATTGGTTAATATGGAGAGCTAAAAAAATATTGTCTTTAAAGGCCATACTGTTAGGCAAAGTAGCAAAATGTGTATAGTTTTATTTGATGTATATATGAGGGCGACTATAGCTGCCTTTTTTACTTGTAGAGTGATTTATTTGTAAATTCAAGACGGTTTTCACCCTTTTAACGAAGACTTACTAAATGCTCACTACTCCTTTAAAACGGTATTTGTGTCTTCAGTTGGCTCAGAGGTTATTGTTTCCCGATCGCCTTTGCTAATATATTTAGGTTTGATTTTTGAGGACAATTTAGCATTTGCTTTTTTCGCACGCGCTTTTAAAATCTGATTACCTTTTTTACGACGGTTCATTGTATTATTCCAATCTATCTGTTTTTATATAATATCACTTTCGAACATGTAACCAAATATAATACCGCACTCTTTGGTGTATGAGTAAAACACTGGTAGCAAATATCTAGTGTGTGAAGTGAAACCGAGCAAACTGTAATCTGTGTGGTATTAAATTCTGGTTAAATATTGATTATAAAACCAACTGAATTCTATCCGTTTCTATTTCGAAACTTGAATAATCATCTTCATGGAACATAATCCTCTAAGCCAGTAACTGCTCTGTATTGAGACCATCCATTGAGAGTATTAACTTTTGACTAAACGATTAGAGTTCTTAGATCCTAGCGAACGGTTGCTTCAACAATTTCATCAACTATTAAATTAGCACCTGAATTGCTTAAATGATTACTATCTCGATAAAACGAGTTTGATTCATAGATCGCAATACATCTTCCATGTATATAAGTGTTACAAAATGATTTATGTGGATAAACTCGTTTTATGTTTTCGTGTTCTCCAAGTGAATCAAGAATTGCGAGTGTGTAAGCATTTCTTACCGTAAACTGTTTGAATGAAGTCGAGATAGTTATATTTTTTTGAGATTTCCATGCTTTCTTGACTCCTATGATTGGTGCGTCCCAGCCAACCTCAGGTATCGGATATACCAACACCACTTTTTTTCCAGCTTCCAGAAGCGATTTTACGTCTTCTATAATTCTAGCTGCTATTAAATCCCTCCTTTGTGATTGTGGTCGAATTGCATTTTTGAAATTTATATCATCATAGATAACTTGTTTTGTTGGGCCTTTTTCAACGCCACCCTCACCGTTATCATATCGTAAAGACTCAAGGTACAAAGGAAATCTTGCAACAATTACAACTGTTTGAATTGTGGTGTCATGGATAACTTCGTCATAAGCATCGTGATAATGCCGATCACAAGTATCGCCATAACTAGCAGTGTCGTGTCGATACAAGCCACGGAGTGGTGGACATCCAATTTTAATATAACTCTTCAGTCCATATTCTTCTGTTGCTAGCGCATTATTTAAAGAATGAGCAATAGATTTAGCGTGCGAATCGCCAAATATAGCCCCTTTTATGACATTAATATCACCAATCACATCCAAGTTACTAATGCCAATATCATTGGCAGAAATCTCAATTTTTAATGCATTACTTGGTAACCTTTTTTTAAAGCCATCAGTAAAATGTCCTGCCAACCCAAAAACGATAAAAACAACAGAGCCAATGGCTGTGAATGAAAATATGTGTCTCCGGGAAAACTTACCATTTTTCCTAAAGGGGGCCTCAATATACTTCCAGCTTATATATGCAAGCAATATTGATACGACTGATAATATGCTAAATACCTTTATATGCGGTTCATCTAAACTCATATGTCGAGCAAAAACAAAAAGAGGTTGATGCCACAGATATGCGCTATAACTAATCAGGCCTATGCCAACAAGAACCTTTGCTCCTAGCCATTTACCCAAATAGGTATCTTTCGAGGAAAATATTATTACTAAAGCTGTTCCTAATGTTGGTATGAGCGCATATAAACTCGGGAATGGCGTATTTTCATCAAAAGCCAAAACTGCATAAAAAATTAGGGCCAGCCCAAACCAGCCCAGCAACTCATCTATTGATTTATGTGACAATAGTAATCGCATGGTTGTTTTTCTATAGATAAAGTAGAAAGCAATGCCCGCTCCAATTGCTAATTCCCAACCTCTTGTAGGTAGTAAGAAAAAATTAGCAGTCGGCTCATTAAATGCAGCCCAATGCGATAATGAGAGACTTCCCAATGCTATCAAAAAGAATGAGCTTAATATCCAGCGTTTTTTAAAACGCCACATTAACATTAAAAACAAAGGAAACAGGACGTAATATTGCTCTTCAACTGCCAAGCTCCAGGTATGCAGTAGCGGTTTTAATTCATTTACCGCGCCCCAATATCCAGTTTCTTGCCAAAATAAAATATTAGATGCAAAAAATGAAATACCCACCAAGCTTTCAGAAAAGTCTTTCATGTGTGAAGGCGTCAACCAAAACCATGAAAGCAGTGTTGATATCAACATTACAAAAAAGATTGCCGGAATTATTCTTCGAGCCCTTCGTTCATAAAAGTTTATCAGTGAAAATGTGCCATTTTCTTTTTCAGATAGAATGATGCTAGTAATTAAATATCCACTTATCACAAAGAAAATATCGACCCCTACAAATCCACCGCTAAAATTTTCAAATCCAGCATGAAATAGAATAACAGGTATGACTGCAATGGCTCTAAGGCCATCAATTTCTTTGCGATATTTCATTTGCAATTTGCTCCCTGTGTGGAGTTATATTGACATTTTGTTACTTGTTACTTGGTTGTTTGTAACCGCTAACAGTTTGCATAAGTCGAGGCGGTTTTTACCGTTGCACTTAATGCCGTTGTGTCCGTCCAGTATGGGCATGAACTAATGAGGCGAAAGTCCTCTGAAGGAAGAACACAGTTTAACTAACATATTGTTATTAAACGTTAACTACTAGCGTAGGTTAGAGTTGAGTCAGGAGCAAATTAGGGGAGCAATTTACAAGCGCTTTAGCCGGTCAGAAGAGGAAAATGCCAAGGATGGCATGAATACAAGACGACGAAACCTCGTTATCTAATAGCCTCCGTAAATGATGCAGCACTGTAAAGAAATTTGGTATCTTATCTGAGTGGTACCAGGACTTTGAAGAACTGGCTAACCCGCGTTCGGTAACTCACCAGTGAGACTCTGGTATATAAGTGTCTTGGCTTTTCAACGTCATCGACTGAAAAGAGCGAATGTTATGAAAACTGATAGTGTCAACAGGGGTAACTTTGTTGATGATTAAGCAAAAGTCATTAGAGGGTATAGCAGCCAAACGCCCATCGTAATTGAGTGGGCACGTTGAAAGCCCGAACATATAGAATAAAGGAGGAGTCTGTCGGACTTGAATACACGCGTGCCGTCCGGTAGTGACGAGACTCAGCGTACCAATAAGCAGTCAGTCTTTAGAGCACATTTGCTTGAGAATATTCTCCAGTCTTCCAATATTTTGCAGGCCTGAAAGTGAGTTGTAGCCAATCAGGGGGGCTAGCATCGATGGGATGACTGTTGATGACTTCCCCACTTGAGCAAACAGCAGGAAACTATCCGCCGACCCGCCAATGAAATCCCTATAGCAACGGCACATCACTGATAACCTCCCGTAGCTTCCTCCATGAGGGATTATGCATCATCTATCCCATGGTTGATGAGCCAGCGATACTTAGTTTAAGCGACACATAACTGATAACCTACATCATAGTTGACTGTCAGATTAGAACTAATATTAGAATTTTGAAACATAAAATCGAAACGACAATTTAGTCATCAGCTTTACTGATATAGTGCTATTTTGTTTTTGTATAAAACTCTGAGATATAACGTCCACCTTTAATGTTCACGATAAGTCGAAGTTTGTAACGTTGTCCTGAATGCCCGGTTAATTCTCTCAAATTAGTTTCTGTATGCCAATAATAAGGGCTTTGTATCATGCCTAATGGATAGGCAGTGGGGTGATTATTTTCATCAACCAAAAATAGTGTTGCGCTGCCTAAGGGAAACGTTGAGTTGACTGTTGTCAGGTTGTTTTTGTCAAAGACGTTCACCTCGAAATCGCCAGCCTTTAAAATACACTGTCGATTAATCACATCACAATCTCCAAAAGGCACTAACTGGATCACTTTCTCTTTTTCAGCTTGGTCTTCTTCATAATAATCTGCAGCAATATATCCAATTACAGTTAAAATTGGTGCCACTAAAAACGCAGTTCTTGTATGTTTATTCATTATTTTATCTTTTTTAAGGCTTTACAGTTTTTGAAAATTGAATATCAAATAAAAGCGTTCTGCACTTCATTTTTTTGATCCATGCGAACTGATTTTCATTTAAGGTTTTTAATTAAAGCATTTAGAAAAATAAAGGCTAAAGAGCAACTCTTTAGCCTTTGATGTGCAATGGGTCATCCTTATCAAATCATGTTAACAAAACATTCTCTCCATTAGACAATTAATGCCTAGTGATAGTTGACTGAAGCGTTGCCACTAGGGCGACGCATATTTTCAACTAAATCTTGAATGTTTTTTGGCGCAGGCCCTGTGAACTGCAGCACGATAAAAGCGACGCCAAAGTTCACAAGGGCACCTACTACACCAAATGCATTGGGTGAGATACCAAAGAACCAATTTGGACCCATATCGCCTAAGAATGATGTCCCTGGTACAAACATAATACCTTTGTGTTGGAACACATAAAGCATGGTGACTCCGATACCCAAACACATCCCTGCAATGGCTGCGGTGCCACTCATTCTCTTAGAGAATATCCCCATCATCAGTGCTGGGAATATTGATGATGCCGCCAAACCAAAGGCTAACGCCACCGTCCCAGCGGCAAATCCAGGCGGATTTAAACCAAGGTAACCCGAGACTAATATGGCAAGTGTCATAACAATTCGCCCCGTCAGTAACTCATTTTTCTCAGACAAATTAGGTGTGAATATCCCTTTCATTAAGTCATGGGAGATGGATGATGATATAGCCAGTAGTAAACCTGCCGCAGTTGACAGCGC